>Ga0210040_10004793_pt1 | contig 17433 bp, 21 predicted proteins | sample CryGeyCG12114_NA_FD_185462 | JGI IMG/M metagenome (GOLD analysis project Ga0210040, IMG submission 185462) | Groundwater microbial communities from aquifer - Crystal Geyser CG19_WC_8/21/14_NA (SPAdes) (version 2) | ecosystem: Environmental > Aquatic > Deep subsurface > Groundwater | place: USA... | reverse complement strand
ATTCCATGATCACGTCATTCACGTCGTTAGTATAAGGAGCCTATGGCTAGGAATTGGTAGTTATCTACGATATTTTTACTATAAGACTGTCTTCATAAAGCTGTGACTGGTATTCAATAGTATCTATCATTTGCCCATCCTCAGAACAATGCCCTTTAACTCCGTCATACTAATTAAATCGTAGACTACTAGACGTAGACTGCTTAATGGTTCCCAAACTTTTTGTTTACCAAATACTTATGACTATTCACGCCAAAGTATATTGTTCCATCGACTACTAATCCGTATGACAAAGAATCCATATCTATACCCCTCGCCCTCGATTCTGATAACTTTTTTTGTCTTCAAATTCAAATCAAAATTCTAGATGTCCTTATTTATACCAAAGCATTTATCATTTCTTGATTCTTTCTTCATTGATAATACAGAATCTGTATTATACAGATATTTATGGATACATCATTGTTTGATTTGGAATAAACAAAATCCTTTTTCTTTGGGCCTAGCCTAGCTTGGTGCCTTGTACATACTTTGTTGATAATTCAAAGAAACTGACTTTTCAATAAATCTTTAGCTGCCATCTTGGTTCTATTAAAGTGCATTTTGCCTATAGTTCCTCCCTGACCTGACCCTTAATGCATTTAATGACTTTAGTTCATTCGTAGACATTGAAGGCATTAGAAGAATGAATAGTGGTTATGCTGAGTGAGTTCAGTAGCAGTCACTAGCCAAAGCCAAAAAGTTGTAGATTTCTGTAAAATGAGAATGAGAGAACAAAAGAGTTAAGTAGACAACAATCACTGTTGTGTGTATCCTCTCCTATTACTATTACGATTACAACTACATGCACTGCTCACAAAGATATAAACGAATACTTTACTTGTAGCTGGTTGTAACTAACTACACAAGTGAGTGACTTCTATGTACAGTTTCTTGGCCGACTGCAAAACTAGCAATAATAGTGTTTAGCTGAAATGACATTTATGACGAGTTTATCTCCCAATTTTGCATTGGTCTGTAGTCATTGGTGTCAGGTGCATTATTGTTGCTCTCTTGTAGTTAGTTTAGTTTGTATAGTCAAGTAGTGTTTACATTTTGATTGCCTGTGTCATTGTATTTTATACCCAAAAATGCTTGGCCAAATCATTGACTTGTTATTCTTGTAAATGTAGCTACTAGGTGAATGTAATCCCGAATATACTTTTGCATTTAAAAAAGCCGGAAATGAGGATACTTTTCTTTTGAGTAGTGGTTTGGTTTGCGTAAATTTGCGTTAACCTTCGTTGTTGAAGCTTTCACAAATTCATTGGAAAAAGAGAAAGTCTTTTCAATTTGGTCTGGTTTGCCAGAAGTAAAGTAAGTCAGTTATCTTTTCCCAGCATACCTTAACGTTAGTACTCATTTGGTACTCTGACTCTCAGTACTTTGATACTGTGCAGTCGAGTTAGAATTTGCAGCCTACACTTTTCTCCCAGTCTCATGTTTTACCATGTGTTGGTCTCACTACTAAAAACATAATTTGTGCTGGATTTGGATAGTAGTAAATATTCCATTGAACTAATATAACCATGTCATGACGTGACTGAGGACATAACATGTATGCACGTTGCAAAGTAGCATTGCCCTGGAACTTTCCCTTTTTTCGTGAAATTAATCATTTCTGATTCCAGTATTAAAGTCGTCGTCTTTACTACGTTCTGAGTGGTTTCTACCTTCTACGGTTGACTTAAGTATTTATAGGTTAACGAAAGACACGTATCTTACTTTAGTATGATTATCAATTTCCTGGCCAAGTAGTGGAAACCATTGCTTTGTACAGTAATATTATTGACCTTGTGAAAGTCTTTAACTTCCTTTCAGAACAATTTGGTACCCCAATGTAGTATAATCTGTTGGGAAAATGCAAGAGTGGAAACTACCTTACACTGTATTGATATGAAACAGAGAAAGCAATTTCCTGTTGCCCTTGTTAGTTTTCCTGCATGTGTAACGCGAGCATCAATTCACATGTCTGCAACGTTTTTCATTTTTTTACCTTTTGAACGTAATGTAAACTGTAAGATTTATTCACATTATTATATTGTTTTGTTGTCCCAGCTGAGATAAGGATTTTATTTGTTTCGGATTATGAATTTGTTTGTTGTTACCTGTCATTGTAGAGTCATGATTTGTTTTGCACAATAAACATTCGCTCTTGAAAAGCCCTGATACCTGTAGCGGTAGCCTTCATTTATTATGACTAACTATTTTATTTTTTTATCGATTTTTTTCAGATTGATACAGCGAATTTTTGTGATTTATTGACGAATTTACGAGGTTTCAAGTTTTCCGAACAAAGTGTGCATAGGCTGCCATTACAATGGAGCTGAGAGTGCGGAATAAGTATAGATTGGGTAGAAAAATTGGAAGTGGCTCTTTTGGGGACATTTACTTGGGAACCAACATAACGACTTCAGAAGAAGTGGCCATAAAATTGGAATGCATTAAGACAAAACATCCTCAACTCCACATTGAGTCACGGTTTTACAAATTGATGCAAGGTGGAGGTAAGAAAATTGATGCTGGGTTTTGAATTCTATGGGACTTTTTTGTTGGAGAATGAACTTTAAATACTAAAAATTCGTTTTATAGTTGGAATCCCAGCCATAAAATGGTGTGGAACTGAAGGGGATTATAATGTGATGGTAATGGAGCTGTTGGGACCGTCCCTAGAAGATCTGTTCAATTTTTGTAATAGAAGATTTTCTTTGAAAACTGTATTGCTGCTAGCTGATCAATTGGTGAGATATTCAGCTCACTCACTCTACCCATTTAATATGCATTAACATTAGCTAGCTAGCACCAGCTGTGCAACTCCTCGCGGTATTACGTTTTGAACTGGTAGTTGACAAACAATGGAAGGCAGTCAATAGCGTTCTACGGCTGTTTACCAATGGGTTGTTGGAGTTTACCGAAAAAATGGGCAGTTTTATAGAAAAAAGCTTAAACTCTTAACTACATGTTCAATGAAATTTTTCTCCTTGTCTACAAAACTGCCCATTTTTCCGATCAGCCCTAACCGTTCATTGATAAGCAGCCCTAGAATGCTACGAATTATCTTCCATTTTTTTTGTTAAGACCCGATCAATAAGTTTTTATCGGGAGTAGTTGCCAACCCAGGCTAGACGTAATACATATGTAGACGTTAGTTACTAGACTAGTTAAATATGTATTCAAATCCTAATTATTGTGCGTTTATGTGATTTTGCAGATAAGTCGAATAGAGTCTATTCATATGCGTAGTTTTATTCATCGGGACATCAAGCCAGACAATTTTCTAATGGGATTAGGTAAAAAAGGAAACCTAGTATATATTATCGATTTTGGGTTGGCCAAGAAGTATAGGGACCATCGAACACACACTCATATTCCGTATAGAGAAAACAAAAACTTAACCGGAACTGCCAGATATGCTTCCATAAACACTCATCTTGGCAAAGGTAAGAACTTATTGGAACGAAAAGAATCCAGATAGGTTTCTTATGGTAGGATGCATCTTACAACTTTGAGTGACTAATTGTTATTGCAGAGCAAAGTCGGAGAGATGATTTAGAGTCTTTGGGATATGTGCTAATGTATTTCAACAGGGGATCGCTCCCTTGGCAAGGACTTAAGGCAGCCACAAAACGGCAGAAATATGAACGCATTAGTGAAAAGAAGATGTCCACTCCGGTGGAGGAGCTTTGCAAAAGCTATCCAGCAGAATTCGCCACATACCTTAATTACTGTCGAGCTCTTAGATTTGACGAGAAACCTGACTATAGCTATCTTCGTCAATTATTTCGGAATTTATTTCACCGCCAGGGATTTACGTATGACTACGTCTTTGACTGGAATATGCTCAAATTTGTGAGTTGAAATGCATCTCTATTCTCCTTTCACCGCATCGTTCAGCTTCTATACTGTTTTAACTCTTCAATGATCACCTACTATGGTTTTTGAATTTAATTTGTAGGGTGGATCTCGACATGATGGAGAAGAGTCAAGGGAGAGACGACATAGCACACGCGGAGGTGTTCCCCCCATCACCTCATCGGGGGCACAACAAATCCAAGGTCTGTCTAGCACTACAGCTGCAGTTGGAATGGTCTCAAAGCATCGGGGTGCGTCTGCGACAGATAATCAAGTTAGTGGAAGCAATCTCATGGCTGGCTCCTCAGCCATGATGCATCCACCTCCGCCGTCCAGTAGCCAGCAGACTATTACAAACAACAATATCACTTGTAAGTGTAACCTTTCGTCTTCTTTCAATTAGATTTTAAACTGTATATAGTATCTGTAATCCGTGTGTAAGAAATCACTTTTGACGACCATTATAATAGTTGACTGGAATTTTTTCAGCTTCCCCTAGAGGAACTCGTCAGGGTGGACTGGAAATGGCACCTCCAAACTCATTGGAAAAAGGGCAGCCCCCACCTACTCAAGGTCGCAGAGGTAGTCTACGTCTTCAAAGTCGAAATCTTCATGGCCAAACTGGGGTTACGAACCCTGTAGATGTTAAGATTATGAATTCAGGTGGAAATGTAACTTCCATGGACTTAAGTAGGAGTGGTCCTCCTGTTAGCAATGCACGGTCCTCTGGGCTCATCTAGCTTTTTGCGAACCACGTTTAGTCAATCAGTCTACGGTTGCATTTCGTACTGTCTCGTACAGGACGAGCTAACCGGTCTACACAGTGTAGAACACAAATTTTTCGGTGTACAATTGTTGAGTAAATTTTGATAAATTCGATTAATACGACTGTGTTTGTTTCAGTCTTCGAATTCTCGCACGCTAGCTTTGAAATTATTTATTTGTCGTCCAGAATATTAGGGTAGTCCAGAGTTCGTGTTGTAGATTAATGCTTAACGTGTCAAAAAAACTTTATGAGAACTGAAAACATGTTTATAGGTAGCTAGGCGAGCATTTTGGTGCACTGCATTTTTTGGAGCTGTTTTTGTTCAATTTTTCGCAGTCCAATTTTTCGCACTATCTAGTGTGAAAAAATTAGATCAACTTGTTTTAATAAATTCACGATGAATACACGAATACGGACATTCCTTCTCATAATCACAATGTACAATTAACTTTATTGGACGCTATAAATTCTCAGGAGTTCATACGAAAAATATATTGGCTGTGGCCAGACTATTGGTATAACTAAAAAGTTAGTTATAGTGTTTTATACATGAGAAAGAAAAAAGTTTAGAAATAACGAGAATTTTCATTGAATATAATATTTGTGACGCGTTGTTAAGTGTACAATAGAAAGAAAAGTTATCCAGTGAAAATAATGGGTTAGCTAGAAAGTAGCACTGACAATTTATGACTATTTTGATGATTTAATGCTTGATCTCGTGATAAAATCATCTATAAAGTGCAATCACTCTCAATATTATAACCGATCGAACGGGTTTAACCTAAACTTGTTGTACATTGTTTGTTACAGCTTATGTCACAAGATAAAGTATACCGTGCGTATAGATTAACTATCATGTACCTTTCAGAAGGCTGAGGGCTGCTGCATCCCATAAATATTTCTGCCAGTGTTTGATTTCACCGCTAAAAGATAGTCTTTGAGCATTTTAGCACATTTTAATTTATGATGCGGTCTACAAAATATTATGTGGACCAGTGAAAGGCCAAAAAAATCTGTAGTGTAGAACTGGCAAAGGAAAAGGATATTATTGAGACACAAACTGGTGACTTTTTCATCCCTCTGAAATGTAGGAGACAGGAGAATCATACTGTAATGATTTTAGCATTCTTATGACTATTATGATTATGATTCTGCTAACTAGATTTTTTCATATGATTACGCGATAAAATATGTTGTTTTTGTATGCTTGTATCTAAGAATAAACTTATCTTCAGTTTGTGTTTTGTTGTGACTGTTTTTCAGATTATGAATGGTCCAGCTCGCAACGTGTTGCATGATCATCATGTATTCATGAATCCAGATACTGATAGGTTGGTTCCCTTTTTTTTTGTAAATTTTTTGGAAATCAACCATAATTTTTATTCTAAGGTTAGATTATACCATTGCTATTTCTTTGGACTCACTAGATTGTTTAATCATTTTTTGACGATCCTGTAAATGACTAGTTGTTTTTCAGTCTCGCAATAACATTTCTGTTTTGTGTAGGGAAAAGCAGGAAATGTAAGTTACTTTTTTTTAATGTGTTGCGATTTTCTGTTTACTAAAAATGTTGTTAGGATTTATTTATTCGAGTAGTAGTAATGCTGTTTACGTTATTCATTAAAAATCAATTTTTAAAACATGATGGGAGAATTACGTAATGACTGTATTGTACTATTTTTGTGTACTAATTATTTACTGCTTTCAAAAACTGCAGCATTCACTCTTCATATAACGGGAAGAGTAAAACTAACTTGATTTAATTCTAGCTTAAAACTCCGTTTCAAAATAATATATTCAAGTCTTAACTTTGTATCTCCCTACATACATACGTACATACAGATATTTAATGATAGTGATCATTATTATTATTATTGTGACTACTGAAAACTGATAAGAATAAATTTTTTGCGCTCGAAATAAAGGGTTTTATTTAATTTGTTCATTGTTTTGATGTACCAAATATTTTAAACATTACTCTCCACGTCATATGTACATAACTTCTTCTGTCCCATAATCCCATGGGTTTCCCAACATTTAAAGCCAAACTCGAACATTTTCATCCCAAGAAGCAGTGGCAAATGCAATTCCATCATCAGTAATAGCTAGGGAAGTGACTCGATTTTCATGACCCGAATAATTTCCCAAATAACTTGTCTTGAGAGCATCCCATATGTGAACGTTCGAGTCATCCCCACCGCACAGTAAATAGCGACCACTTTTGCTCAGCACGCAGGAAGTGAATCCTGAATTCTCTCCGCTGTCTTTAGGCGTACAATATTGCGCAACTTGTTGGTCCGATCGGAGGTCAAAAAGACGGGATGAAGTATCTTCCGAAGCTGTTACGAAAGCTGTGCCGGAAGGATGGAACTAAAATAAAATACATTACTTTTAACTTTATGTAGTTGTAAACTAAACATAATGTAAATTCAAAAGGACAGCTAGTATATCATTGATGTATTTTCCACCGTACAAAAACAGAATTCACATCCGCAGTATGTCCCCAAAAAGTTTGGCACGAGTCTTTCATTCTAAGATCCCATAATTTTGCCAACTTGTCCACTGACCCAGTGACAACCAAATTTTCATCGTCCGGTTTTAGTGTCATAGACACAACATCGCCTGCATGCCCGTATAGCTCTAGCGTTCTTTTCCCACTTTTGAGATCCCATTGACAACTGATATGGAAAAAGACAAGTATTTAGATTGAAATAGCTATTTGGTGCCAAATGAGCTTGACCTTCTTACATTTTCATATCTCCAGAGCCCGTGAGAAACTGTGAATCCGATAGAAATTTGCAACAGGATAGAAACCCATCATATCCTGCCAACTCTCGCACGATTTTGGGACTACCCGCTCCATCTCTATTGTTTAGATCGAACACAGTGGCCATATTGTCCATTCCCCCAGAAGCTTCAAAATGCCCATGTAAAAAACATGCAAACATCCTAAAGTTGACGACTGAAGCACTGAAGACAGTCTGGGACGTTCAAATGATTTTAAAAAAACTCCTTAACTTACCCACATAGTTACCAGACTTGGCGAATGTGGCTGCCATCACCCATGCTGACTTCAATGGAATGATCTGAATTTTGTTTCCCGTGATACAGTCCCATACTGAAATTTTAAAAGTGATTTTCATAAAGATAAAAATATATAGCAAATACCGACTACAAATGATTCAAGCCTTAAGCTAAATATATTATGATCTGACGTTTTATATTTTACCTATAAGCTTTCCATCCAATGATCCTGATACTAGATGTCTGGTTGATAAAAAAAGTAGTAAAATAGTTTTCAAAACACAACAATCCTTTTTTATACATTTATCTATTATTGTTCTGTAATAGATTCTTACCTTGAATCCCCAGAAAATGAAACGGCATTCACTTTATGAATATGACCTTTGAGAGCTCTCTTGCACCCAATCTTGGGCTTTGGCACATCTGGCAAGCCCCCACACACAGAATCAATGGTAGCATCTGCGAAACTTTTTTGTGTGTTTTTTAAATTCTCGATCAAACTTTCAATTTCTTTTCGAATCGCTGCCGTTTCTGGATCATCTTTCGGAGGCATTTTGACGAAAATTTTCCACGCAGTTAGTTAGCTAGTGAGTTTAGTTGAATTAAACAATAGTAACTTATTTATTTTGTTGTAATATTTTGAAAAAATCCAGTACTGTATGTATGAGACGTAGAACAATCTTACTGAACTGTGTAGAGTGTGTCCTTAGTATTTGGTTTGCTCTCTAGGGAATGGGAAGGAAGCCCTTAAAGTTCTCTCTGCATAGCAATAATATGCATGTGCGTATTGATTCTTGGAAATTCGTACGTGTCTTACTTTTTTCTACGCTAATAAATGTGGCATATGAAATGACAATGCGTGTTGCTACAGACTGGCGAAAGTCAAGCATTGAATTCAATATTTTACCAGGTTGGCTCCTCATAATCTCATTTGGTGACCAAATCATCATCCAATTAAGTGACATGACACGAGTGACTATCTTTCGATTACTAGGCACAGGCTCTCTTGACGATCATGCCTAAAGCTGGCTTCAGTTCAATAGAATGCTAATGATGTAATACTGAATTTGGTCACAACTTTTGATGCATTGTAAGTTGTGTAGAAGTTTCTAGTATTCCAATGATTTTATGCTTATCTTAAATGCAATGACGAAAAATTTTCTATAAGTACTGCACATGTCCGAAATCAAAATGGTATTCAATAACAAAGTGAGCTTGCTATTTTTATTACATGGTCATGTGTTGAATTCCGTTTGGAAGGGGACGAACAAAGCTCAACCAATTTCAAACAACTTTGGACTGAGATTTTTGTATTTTAATTTTGAATATTACAGCAACTAATTTAGTTGTAATGAAGCTAAGATTTCAAAATGCATAAGTTGGATATAAGTTGGCTTAAATTGTGATATTACACGACACTGATCATCAGTATTTAATTTTGAAAATATTTTTGCAAATTAAAAAACATGATAATGATTATTATGTACGTGTATGGTAGGTATAGTCACACTACAAATAGTAAAATGTTAACAGCAACACATATGACATGCAAAGTGAAAATTAGTCCTAAGCAGAATGTTCAGTAAGCCATGCCGATGCTTCTCCAAACCGTCCCCCTTACTGTTGCTCAAAAATCAAGACTCCTCTCCGAGTTCTTAGCACGAGTAATTTGTCCAGGCTTATCAATTTGTCCTGTGGCAGCAAAACGATCTCCCTGGTATAGCGAGCATTTAAATTGTCCCGAAATGGCCGTTTTCCTTCCACCTGTAGAAAATTTTGAAACGCAACATAAAGACGCATTCGCATTAGGTTCTATTAAAAGTTTTACACTGTTCATTCAATGTTGTAATCAATCACAGTTACCATCACTTTGGTTTGAGACAGTCGAATCAAGATCTCATCATCATTAAAACCGACCATATTGCAGGATCTACGATAGTAGTTTTTAGCATCAGGATCAACCCGTCTGAATAAAATCAAACATTAAAAAATTAACACAAACGAAAATTCTAAAAAATATTATTGATAACAAATATGCACTAATATTACTAAATATAAATATTGGGTGCACTAACTAACCTCCGAGATATGGAAATAGGAGCAAATGAGTTCACAAAAGTCTTGGCCACTTTTGGAGTGGACACAAAAATACGGCCATCAAACACGTACGAGTAGTGCATCTTGTCCGTCATAGGGGGCAGTGATTCCTCAATCTTTTCATTTGAATCACTCGTAATGGCCAACAAAGATTCCTCTGGAACTTCTGGTACATCATCCAGACTACTATTGGACTCATTGCGAATACTTTCTGGTCGTACTATCCCTTTACTAGTACTTTTCCTCAACTTTGTTTTCTTCTCTGCTAAAGTAGTTACCATATTGCTCACACTGTTCATAAACGCTACATTCTTACTCTTAGCATTACTACTACTTGCGCGCCGATGTCTCAACGCTCCCTTGTGTGCAGAAGTAGACGTCAAAGATCCAGCTATGCTTGGTCGACTGCTCACATTACTAGAACCAGCCTCAGAGCTCCCTGGTCGACTTCCTGTATTGGTCATATTATTATTGACCAAACTAAAACTACTCTCTTTTTTCACATTCTTCAACTTGGCAAACGCTTGTGGAGACTGGTTTCGATCCATCATCAATTTAAACAACACTGTGGACATTTGCCTCTGAACTTCTGTAGGCACTTGAGGCCTCGCATGCAACAAACTGGACAAGATACTAGTCCCAGCACTTTCTCTTTGCTCTTCTGTTGGTTCTGGAGCAATTTCCTGAGCACTTCCATTACTCTCCAACTTAGTTTGAGATAGCGTTTTCTCAGCAATCATAGCTGCATCTTTGATGAGCGAACTTATTTTTGATCTTTTCTTCTTCAACGCCAAATCATACAAAGAACCAATCGCCGTTTGGAATTCCATAGTATTCAACATGAAGGAGGGCACAGTGCCCGAACCAACCCATTCTTTGCCCAATTTGTCCAAAGCCATTTGAACCCAGTATGCTTTATCTGGCGGGAAATTCGAGGGCATCAAATTATTGGAAGCTGTCATCGTTTGGCGCATAGGCCCACTTTTCCCTGGTTCTGGTGCAGTAGATGGTCGGTTGGACTTACGAGTCGATAATTTCGTTTTACTCTTCATTGGTTTCGCAACGGTGGTTTCATTTTTGGTGTTGCTAGCAGACGTCGAAGTACTACTTTTTCCTGCAATTGTTGTAACAATTACCGGCTTTTGTTGGTGCCTACTGGGAACTTTGGAAACAGATAATGTGGCAATACTATGTAGTTCTTCTGTAGTAGTAGTAGCTCTTGCTCCAGGTGCAAACCGAGGCGATAAAAGTACTTTAGTTTTAGTCACTCCCCGTTTCCCTTTTTCTGGGGTAGTTGGCTTGGTTTTTCCCTTTGTGGCAGCTTTTTTGGCAATCTGTGTAGTTGATGGTGATACGTTTGTAGCTGTAACAGTAGTAGTAGTTACTATTCCAGTTTGAGACGCTGGGATTGTATTCGGAGCTTTAGTAGCTACCACTGTTGGTGATTTTGGCTTGACGTGAGTTTTCTTTTTCGCCGGTTGTTTCAGAATTTTCTTTTTGGGGCTTGAGATTTTGCCTGGATCCTCTACGAAACCTAGGACTCCAGCTTCATGTACTAAAGCTCGGATTTCTCGCGTCAGTTGGTCGATTAATGCGGTTTGTAATGGGATTTCCGTGGCGTTTCCTGAATCTGTGCTAGATTCATTGAGTCCAGCGGGAGCGGGATGAACTGGTGGGTCCATAAGCGTAGCAGGTGGTTTAGAATTTTCTGCAGGCTTTTTGTGTGAAGGCACTATGGGCAAGCTTGGGACTTGTGTTTGTACTTCTTCGCGTGGCTGTGCGAGTTTTGTGTCTTCTTCCCATTGTATTCTCTTGACTTTAGGTTTTGGCATCCTTTTTCGAAAAGATAAAGATTGTGAATTTAGAAATATTGGGGTTTGGCTTGGCTGGTAATTAAGTTTCATGACCAGTAAAAGAGTTAGTACCTACCTGGTTCAGACCAATATGTTAAATGTGTTGGAAAAGATGCAGATAACTATGATGATAATATTCACAGGGGGAATGGATTCATGATTTTCTTTTGTTTGTAACCGATAATTTTTAAATAATTTTGTGTCTAAATATTATAGGTAGAATGTTGTACATGGTGATGCATTGCTTGATGGTAAATAAGAAATTTGGTTTCCTTAGCGTCTTCTCCAAAAATCATATTTTTCAATGCTGTGGTGAATGCATCCGTATGGTAACTACAGCCACAGTCCAATGGATTCATTTCTATCTTAGAAATCGGTAAAAATAGTTTAAAATTTTCCTGGATGCGGTCGATTCGAATCATTGCATTCTAATTAGCCATGTTTAAATTGCTTACTTCATTCATAATTAGTGCAACTAAACTACACGCATCAAAAACTTCTGTAAGAAGTTTACGAATGGACAAGAAGTATTTGCGTGCATTATGACTCCAAAGAAAGAAAGCAGCTGTTGAATGGAATAATCTTTCTTATCAAAAAGAATTTTTGATCAGAATATTTACACTTACACAATATTTAATCATATAGCCATCATGCAAATTTGCTGTACTGCATTGTTGTCCCACCCATATGATGCAGCAGCAGGCTCGATCTTATCTGTGTCGTGTCAGCTTATCATTTCACATGACAAACTGTCAGAATATATCTTTTCCAACTTATTGGTATATATATTACATTCGAATACACATACATAAAAGATTCACTCAGCATTAATTCTCCCATATGTAATGGCATCAAATGCCTACCATCAGAACCATCATTATTAACAATTATTAAAGTGCAAAACAACATGATGATTCAACTACCTTATGGTTGCTGGCCTTCGTATTAATTTTAACATGAGGTGAAACAATTGACAAGTCTAAGGTTTACTGATAAAGGCCAGTGCAAATGATATCACAAATCGTAACAACATTAGTGCAATTAGTTGGGCAGCAGGTCTTGGTTGACAAAATTTTGTTGTAGTCTGGAACTAAAAGTAGCTTATTTAACTACTGGCTTGGAAAAAAGACTAATAATTTGTGATAATGAATGGGGCTTTGATTGGGGGAATAGTAGCAGGTGCTGTTGGAGTCGTTTTGCTAATTGTGACTTGTGTTCTTGGGTTTGTAGTGCTACCCAATTACGTAGATGACCAAATCATAGAGGTTACAGGCAGGACATAAAATTTCTATCAAATCCTGTCTATTATAGAATAATAAGAATAATAATAAATATTCTCGGCGCAGCAAACGACTCTCACTAGGGATTCAGACATATGGGATGACTGGGCTGATATCACTCTGCCGATTACAATGGGTTTTTATGTGTTCAATGTAACAAATCCTGACGAATTTGAAGAAGGAAAGCCACCCATTATCCAAGAAGTTGGACCCTACATTTACTCGTAAGGCTGTAGCTTTTTTCTGCAGAAGAAATGGAATTTAACCTTGAAAATATGCATTCAAGAGCAACTTTTTTTGTATAAACGCAGAGAAAAACGTGTGAAATTTGATTTCAACACGGCTAAAGAAGGGCGAGTTTTCTATCGACAAAATATTACTTACTTTTTTGAAGAAGAAATGTCACTACCTTTTAAGGAAACGGATCCCGTTAACATTATCAATCTTCCATATCTCGTAATGATTCGTTTCACATCGAATGTTTAGTGAACACTACATAAATGTCTGGTCATGCAAATGATGTTTACTCTTTTTTTGTCTCATAGTCTGTCCTTGCTTTGGTTAACAATCCAGATATACCAAAAGCCATTCTTTATTTACTAGCAAATGGTCTTTTAGGTACTGAGAAAATCATTCGAAGAAATGTTTTAGTGAAAGAGCTCACATTTGAGGGCTTTGACGTCCGCTTGTACTCGAATATATTCAGTTTGATCCCTGGCTTCGAAATGCCAGATGAATTCAGCGGAGGACGTTTTGGTTTGTACAAAGGAGTAAGTTAGCGTCTGTGTATAAAACGTGTTTGGTTCTGTAAAGTATAGGATTACAAACTTTACATATTTCTTTTAGTCTAATGGAACGAATGACGGTCTGTTTGAGATTGACAATGGGTTGTTGAATGACAGTGGAAATTTTGGGGAAATTATAACTTGGGATGGGAAAACAGAGCTTGGTTGGTGGACTAATGGCAGCGATTGTGATCGAGTTTTAGGTATTTTTCAAAGATATTCCAATTGCACGGCTATACAAAATTCCAGAATGATAAAAAAATGTAAACTTAAATGCCAAAATAGTAATATTGCATTCATCTTTTTTCATTGCAGGAAGCGATGGTATATATGATACATGATGAGCAAAATTGAGATGCCAAACATTTTTATAGTCAAAGCATGAACTGAATATATTGTTAAGTTTGCTAATTTATTTCACAGGGTCTATCTTTCCACCATTTGTTGACAAGGACCGATTTCTGGACATTTTTGTGACCGACATCTGTCGACCTATTCGGCTTTCTTTTTTGGAGGAAACGTCATACCTAGATATTAAGGCCTATCGATTTGCCCCAAATAAATTAGTTCTCGAAGACCCCAGAAAAAATGAAGACAATAGGTGTTATTGTCCTGAAGAAAATGTAGACGACTGTTATTTGGCGGGTGCAATTAGTTTAGCTGCGTGTAAATCAGGTAATTTTTATTCCGACAAACAGCAAATCCTTTTTAGTATTTCATGGTTTGTTTAGTTTCATTATATATCTTGAAAAATTTACAGGTGTCCCGATTATAATGTCCACGCCGCATTTTCTAGATGGCGCTCCAGAATATGCTAAAGCTTTTGGCCTCAAGCCAGACAAAAAGTTACACAGGACAAACATTGACTTGGAAAAAGTTAATATTTTTTATTTAACCAGAAAAAATTCAATCAAAGTATTTAGGGTTCTTATATTTGAAAATTATTTCTCAGAAAACTGGAGTGGTCTTATATGCCGAGAAAAGAATTCAAATCAATATTGACCTCAGGAAAGTAGAAGGTGTGAGGGCAATGGAAAACCTTACTTTAGATTTTGTGGATCAAGACTACCTGGTTTTCCCCGTTCTTTGGATTGAGGAAATTGCTTCAGTTGATGATGCTTCCGCTGACGACTTGAAATCTTCCTTGGCACCGTTGAAAATCATTAATATTACAAGTATTGTATTGATTGTTGTGAGTGTGTTAGTGATGGTGGCTGGAGGCTTTTTTGTATTCCGTGGAATGAAATCAAGGAATCAGACTGTTTAGATTGTGTAAAAGGTGGCAATGAATAAACGGATAAAATTATTTGGACACGGCAGATCAAGCTTTTTTAAATGTTAACGTAACATAATCTGTATGCATGCATTGATGCCTTCTAACTCCGAAACAAAACAATCCAATCACATAAAAAATGCATTGCATACCTACTCATTCATTCGTTCGTCCTACTCATTCATTTAAAAGTAAAAAGAAGTTGCTCCATGTTATTCGGCTACCCCCGATAAATGGTGGATTTATACAAATTATCAATAAAATGTTGTGGCAACAATAACAAAAAATGCCAAATAACCTACCGAAAAAAAAATTTCTTTTTTTTCGGAAATGGACAATAGGATAATAATGATATTGCTTGCCTTTATTTCGACGTGACAGTAACCACCAAATCCTGAGGTCATAGTCAATACTGATAATATAAAAACTGCAAATTAAATTATCTTCAATAGTCAAATCCTTATCCTTGCACTTTGCTTGGACGCCAGAACCATAGCATAAAATATCCACATGCCCACTCATGTAGAATTTAGAATGATCTGAATATATGGGATAAACTGCAAAGCAAAGGGCAATGCTAATAGCATTAGTATTAGCATCGCATCCAATCAATTCTCACGTTCTTTTGAACTAATTTGCCAAAAAAAAAAATACTTTTGTTTAATTTTTCTAAACTTTTTGTATCATTTAATGATTTAATACATTTTTTGTATAAGTTGGTTTTAGCGGCGCCTCACAGATTTTGACAAATGATACATCAAATGAAAGCGCTTGACGAGCTGAGTCACAATATATAACTTGTATTGGGTGCAAACAACGTTTAAAGGTAGTAATTAACGATTAATTAGCTAATTAACGTACAGCATTACCGTATAATTTATGGTTGCTATGGATAATGCTGTATAATTGGCTATGTTTCCTAAGAGAGGTGAGACCGCAAAACAGGAAGGCGAACGTGCCGCGGTGGGCGCGCAGCGCCCACAATCACGCGGCATGTGAGACCTGAGATTTCATTAGAAACGAGAACTGCGACGCGAAAAGGCTCCGCCCGATATGTAGGAGCTCCGCCCATACCTGAGGATAATTTCTAATCTGGCCGAGGGGGGTGTGGGGGGAGTGGGGGAGGCTTTTCGAGCACAGGCCCGAGTACAGAAGGGAGCTGGGAAGGCCTTGGGTTCGGTAATCGCCGAAGGCGATTTCCGGCGGGCCTTTCCAGATTCCTTCAAACGAGGGGTTGTGTTAAGCAAAAGTCTCTTCAGCGTTCCCCCTCGATCCGTTTTACTGATTCCGTTATTTTAAATTTAGGTTTATGGGAAGCCTCATCCCTTGTAGAATACGTAGACGGAGACGAGGATAAGGAAAATTACTATAGCTACCGATAATTACAATAATTTTCCCTATATTTCACAATGTTAATTGTCAACTTTAATCGTTATTAACTACCTTTAAACGTTGTTTCCACCCAATACAAGTTATGTATTCTGACTCAGCTCGTCAAGCGCTTTCATTTGATGTGTCATTTGTCAAAATCGGTGAGGCGCCGCTAAAACCAATTTTTTCCAATTTTTTTCTTAATATTTTTGTGCAATCCAATCCACCTGAGAAGTCCGTATGTGGTTACCAAGATGACGGCTATAATGATAAGTTGAGCTACTGTTCGTTTCAATGAAATACGGAGTTCCTAATGTTAAATTGGCTATCTAGGCTTGTTGGATGATCACCGTGAAAAAGGCAAATTTCGTAAAAATTGCCTGAGCAACCAAAATATGTTCCAGATTTTAAGTCCCCATGATGAGATTAAGACGAATTTATTGTTATTATTTATTATTTATTTTTTGCTCAATGATAAACAAACTCTACCAGGTAACCATTGAAAAAAGTTACTCCGTATTTTATTGAAACGGACAGTAGTCACTGATGTTGGATCCATAAAATTTATAGCGTAGGCATTTTTTAAGCTAAAGTCGGTACACACACATTAATTTATGGCCTTAAATATGCTATCGCCATTACTGAAACTGAAATGGTCACCATGAACACTGTTCATTCGCATAAAAACACCCCATGCATTTTCTGACTGAGTTCATTTTTCTATGGATGGGCGAGCCTCTCCTCTTCAAACGATTTTTTCAATCATTCTCTCCTACTTTTTGTGTAATCTCAACGTGTGCAAAATTTGAAGTCAGTAGCCTTCAAAAGTTGACACGGGTTATTAAGCCTGTACCGGGCTAAAAGTCATCCAAAAACCTTGGCAACCAAATCCTTCTCCCACACAAAGTCAACAAATCTGTGCAGGCGGATCAAAGTAGGCCAATGTAGATAAATATGACTAGCCGGGCCCACTGGCTTTTAGCCAGACTCACTCTTACAAGCAAAATTTAAAATCTGCAAAATTTTCAATGATCCACAAATTTTTTGACGTGTGGCAACTTTCTAGAATGTGATAAACAAAATAGTAGAATAG
>Ga0210040_10004792_pt1 | contig 17435 bp, 19 predicted proteins | sample CryGeyCG12114_NA_FD_185462 | JGI IMG/M metagenome (GOLD analysis project Ga0210040, IMG submission 185462) | Groundwater microbial communities from aquifer - Crystal Geyser CG19_WC_8/21/14_NA (SPAdes) (version 2) | ecosystem: Environmental > Aquatic > Deep subsurface > Groundwater | place: USA... | reverse complement strand
CCGGTGAGGTGCTCAGCCGCTGCTGGGCCCGCTGCAGCTCGGCCGTGCACCGGCCCAGCCGGCCGGCGAGCTCGTCGACCTCCCGCCCCGCCAGCTGCAGCTCGGCCTCTGCCCAGGAGACGTAGTTGTCCACCTGCAACCGGTCGTAGCCGGCCAGCCGGCGCCGGAAGCAGGGCGCCTGGGACAGCAGCTGCCCGAGGTCGCCGGAGAGGTTGGGACGGCGTCGGCGGAGGCGGCGGACGACGGACAGCTGCACGGACATCGAGCCCTCCCTGGCTCAGAGGTGCTCCGCCCGGGGCCCTCCTCGGGTCACCGGGTCGGGAGGCCCAGGGTCCCGCGAGCACCGGTCGGCGGCAAGCCCCCCGGTTCCCCCGGTACTCCCGTTCCGCTCCGCAGCAGCGAGACGTCGAAGCGCAGGGTCCGGAACGGGTTGGGCAGGCCGAGCTCGGCCGCCCGGACCGGGTCGTCGACCTCCGGGACCGGCCGCACCAGGCTCTCCTTCACCCCGAACACGGCATCGGAGTCCAGATAGGGGCTGTCGTCGACGAAGACGTGGGTGGTCACCGGCAGGTACCCCGGCGCCGACGCGATGACGTGCAGGTGCGCCGGGCGGTTGGGGTGCCGCCCGGTCGCCGCCAGCAACTGCCCGACCGGACCGTCGTCCGGGATGGGGTACCAGCGTGGCACCACCGACCGGAACCAGAACCGGCCCTCGGCGTCGGCGGTGAACAGGCCGCGCAGGTTGCCCGGCGGCTGCAGGTCCGGCTGCTGGACGTCGTAGAAGCCGTCCTCGTTGGTCTGCCAGACGTCCACCGACGCACCCGCCAGCGGCTCACCGTCGGGTCCGGTCACCTGCCCGGACACCAGGCACGGGGTGCCCTTGCCGTCCAGCGCGATGTCCTCGCCGAGCTGCCGGATCGGCGACTGGACCACGTGGAAGGGCCCGAGCACCGTGGACTCCGTCGAGCTGCCGCCCGTGCGGTGGTTGATCGTCTCGACCAGCATCGAGGCGCCCAGCACGTCGGAGAGCAGGATGAACTCCTGCCGGACGGCGGAGCTCGTCTGCCCGGTGCGGGTGAGGAAGTCGACGGCGACCGACCACTCCTCCTCGGTCAGCTCGACCTCCTTGACGAACGCGTGCAGGTGGTGCACCAGCGAGGTCATCAGCTGCCGGAGCCGTGGGTCCGGCGTCCCGGCGAAGCTCGCCGCGACGACCTCGGCCGACCGTTCCTCGCTGAACAGCTCACCGTCGCTCACGCGTCCACCTCTCCCCGGTCCAGCGCTCGAGCCGGACGCCGCCCCACCCTCCTCCGGTCAGCTGGTCCCGCGCACTCCGAGCCGGACGCCGTCTGCGGACGCGGTGAGCCGGGCGGCCAGTTCCCGGACGAGCTCCTGCAGCTCGGCCGGCTGGTGGACGGTGAACGGGACGCCGAGTCCGGCGAGCACGGCCGGCACCCAGTCCAGCCGTTCCACCTGGAGCCGCACCTGGACCCAACCCTCGTCGTCCGGGCCGCCGGTCACGCTGACGATGCCGGCCGGGAAGCGGGACCGGACGTCCTCGCCGGTCCCCAGCACCTGCAGCCGGACCACATGCCGGTGCGGGGCCTCGGCGATCGCCGACAGCACGTGCGCGGCCGGGTCGAACCCGTGGGGCAGGTCGAAGCTCCCCGTGCCGGGCTCTGCCGCCGTGATCCGGTCCACCCGGAAGGTGCGGACCGCACCGCTGGCCGAGTCCGCGCCGGCGACGTACCAGCGTCCGGCGTGGGCGACGACGCCGTAGGGGTGCAGGGTCCGCTCGCTGCGCCGTCCGTCCGCGGCGCGGTACGCCACCACGACCGGGCGGCGGTCCCGCACCGCCCCGGCCAGCAGCAACAGCACGGCCGCACCCGGGCCGTCCACCGGACGGCTCGGGGCGGTGAACTCGACGGTCGCCAGCAGGGCGTCCAGCCGCTGGGCCAGCGCCGCGGGCAGCACCCGCCGCACCTTCGCCGCGGCGCTCTCGGCCGCGGCGGCCGCCGTGGTCACCAGGCCCGCCCGGCGGCCGGCGACCAGCCCGAGCAGCACCGCCAGCGCCTCCTCGTCCGTGAGCATCAGCGGGGGCATCCGGTACCCCGGGGCCAGCCGGTAGCCGCCGTGGCGGCCACGGACCGAGTGCAACGGGATGCCGAGGTCCGCCAGGTGCACGGCGTAGCGGCGGACGGTGCGCTCGTCGACCCCGAGCCGGTCGGCGAGCTCGGCGACCGTGCGGATGCCGCCGGCCTGCAGGACCTCCAGCAGAGCGAGCACGCGGGCGGTGGGACGGGTCACGCAGACAGTATCGCGATACCGGGCGGGCCCTGTCCGGTATCGCTCCTACCGTGCGCCTCATGACCCCTCCCCTGCCTGGCCCCGACCGCCCGCACGCCTTCGTGTCGGTGCGGCTCATCACCGCCGACGTCGCCCGCCTCGCCGACTTCTACGCCCGGGTGACCGGCGTGCCGGTGCGCTGGTCGACGCCCGACTTCGCCGAGCTGGCGACGCCCGTCGGCACGCTGGCGATCGGCAGCACGCGCACCGTGGCGCTCTTCGGACCCGGCTCCGCACATGCCGCGGACAACTCCAGCGCCATCCTCGAGTTCCTGGTGGCGGACGTCGACGCGGAGTACCAGCGGATCAGGCAGGCCCCCACGGAGTTCGTCAACGAGCCCACCACGATGCCCTGGGGCAATCGCTCCCTGCTGTTCCGCGACCCGGACGGCAACCTCGTCAACCTGTTCACGCCGGTCACCCCGGAAGCGCGGGCGAGGACCGGCCGCTGACCCGTGCGCGTCCGTCGATCCCCTACGGTTCTCCCGATCGACCGGCCCCGGCACGCCGGCGGAGCCGCCGCCGGCGCGCCGATCGGGGCCACCGCAGGACGGAGGACGGACGATGAGGCTCGGGCTGGCCGTCTCGGCGGCGACACTGGGCGGCACCACCGACTCCGCAGTCCTGCTCGACGCTGCCGCCGAGGCCGGCGTCCAGGCGCGGCTGATCGACTGGCGCGGTGCCGGGTGGGACTGGGCGGACGCCGTGCTGCTGCACACCCCGTGGGACTACACCGACGACCTGCCGGCCTTCACCCGGTGGCTCGGTGCGACGTCGGCTCGCCGGCCGGTGTTCAACGACCCGGCCGGCGTCGCCGGGAACACGCACAAGTCCTATCTGCTCGACCTGCAGGAGGCGGGCGTGCCGCTCCCGGCCACCCGGCTGCTCCACGCCGGGCGCCAGGTCGACACCACCGCTCTCCGGGCCGTCTTCGGCGAGTCTGCCGTCGTGGCGAAGCCGGCCGTGGGCGCGGGGGGACGGCGCCTGAGCCGGCTGCCGACCGTCGCCGACCTGCAGGGCAGCGCCCTGGTGGACGTGGACGGCGTCCCCTCGGTCGACATCCTGGTCCAGGAGTTCGTGCCCTCGGTCGTGACCGGGGGTGAGAGCTCACTGGTGATGATCGCCGGCCACCCGTCACACCTGGTGCGCAAGGTGCCGGCCGCCGGTGACTTCCGGGTCCAGGCCAGCTACGGCGGCTCCGAGCGGTTGGTCGAGCTGGACCGCACCGCGGCCACGGTGGCCCAGCTCGTCCAGCCGTGGGTCGCCGGTCTCGCGTATGCCCGCGTCGACTACGTCCTCGACGGGACCGGCGCGCCGCTGGTGATGGAGCTCGAGCTCACCGAGCCCGATCTCTTCCTGCGCCACTGCCCGGACGCTGCCCGGGTGTTGGTCGAGCACGTCGCCGGCGGCGTCCGGTCGAACGGCCACCCCGGCTCGGACGACTGAGCCGGCGTCGGCGCGGCGCGCGACCGTTCCCGATCGCGGTGCAGTCAGACGGCGTGCAACCGCTTCCCCGCGTCCTGGGACACCAACTGCACCAACCGTGCGCGGGTGGCGTCGTCCCGGGGGGTGTACACCATCATCCGCGCCCCGCCGGGCAGCTGGCCGACACCGAAGCGCACCAGTTGCAGGTGCAGGTCACCCACGGGGCTGCGGAAGTCCTTCGCCGGCATCGGCCGGTCCACGACGTCGTGCCGCAGCCACAGCGCCTCGAACTCCTGCGACGCCTCGCGCAACCGCCGGACCAGCTCGGTCCACAACGGGTCGTCGAGGTGCTCGGTCATGCCCGCCCGCATGGTGCCGACCAGGTGCGCGGCCGCCTCGGCACGGCGGCCGAGGCAGAGGTCCAGCCAGTAGGGGTGGGTGAAGAAGAGCCAGAGCTGGTTGCGCTCCCCCGGGTCGAGCGCGTCGAGGTCCCCGGCGAGGGCGTTGTAGGCCCGGTTGTAGGCGAGGATCTCGTAGCGCGGGGAGAGCACCGCCGCAGGCAGGGGGTCGAGCTGGTCGAGGACCAGCTGACCGGCGGCGTCGATGCCGTCGCAGGGCGAGGCCGGGGCGACCACCGTGACGCCGGCGAGCTGGAAGAGGTGCCACCGCTCCTGGGTGTCCATCCGCAGGGTGCGGGCGATGGCCTCGAGCACCTGCACCGAGGCGTTGATGTCCCGGCCCTGCTCCAGCCACGTGTACCAGGTGACCCCGACCCCGGCGAGCAGTGCGACCTCTTCACGGCGCAGGCCCGGCGTGCGCCGGCGTCCGCCGCTGGGCATCCCCACGTCGTCCGGGGTCAACCGCTCGCGGCGGGTGCGCAGGAAGTCGGCCAACTCGGTCCGTCGCGAGACTGTCACGCGCCCATGATCGCGTCGGTCCAGCCAGTTATCCAGGAAGTACCAGTACCAGGATCGCCAGGCTCTCACCACCAGCATCCGGTCGACCGCACGCTGACGCCATGAGTTCCGATCTCACCCTCGCGGCGACCACCGCGCCGTCGGCGGAGCCCCGCCGGATGCACCCGATCGCGCTGGTGGCGGCGCTGACCGCAGCCGTCGTCCCGGTCATGTCGGTCTTCAGCGTCAACGTCGCCCTCCGCCAGATCGGCGCGGAGCTCGGCGCCTCGGCCGGGACCCTGCAGCTGGTCGTGGCCGCCTACGGCGTCGTCTACGCCTCGCTGGTCGTCATCGGTGGCCGGCTCGGCGACTCGTTCGGGCGCCGGCGCATGCTGCTGGTCGGCCTGGGCCTGTTCGCCGGGGCGAGCCTGCTGTGCGCCGGGGCGCAGACCTCCGGCCAGCTCGTCGCCGCCCGGTTCGTGCAGGGACTGTCCGCCGCCGTGCTCTCCCCGCAGGTGCTCGCCAGCATCCACGCCAACTCCGAGGGGCACCATCGAGCCCGGGCCATGGCCTGGTTCGGCGCCACCGCCGGCCTGGCCACCTCGCTGGCCTTCCTCGTCGGCGGCACGCTGGCCGGCTCCGACCTGGGCTGGCGGTCGGTGTTCTGGGTGAACACCCCGGTCGCCTTGGTAGTGATGGTCGGTGTGGCGCGCTACCTGCCCGAGACGAAGGCACCCGCACGGACGTCGCTGGACTGGGTCGGCGCCGCCCTGCTGGGCACCACCATGACGCTGCTCATCCTGCCGCTGACGGAGGGCCGTGCCACCGGCTGGCCGGCCTGGACCTGGGCCTGCCTGGTCGCCGTTCCGGTGGCCGGGGCGGTGCTGGTGTGGTGGCAGCTGCGGCTGCAGCGCCGCGGCGGCCTGCCGCTGCTGCCACCGGAACTGTTCGGCATCCGCACCGTGCGGGTCGGTCTGCTGGTCGCGCTGCCGGTGTACGTCACCTTCGGCGGGTTCATGTTCGTGTACGCCTTCCTGGCCGGCAGTCACGGGCTCACACCGCTGCGGATCGGCCTGAGCCTGTTGCCGATGTCGCTGGGCTTCCTCGGCGCCTCGATCGCGTCCGGCCGGCTGGTGCCGCGCTTCGGCGTCGGGGTCCTGGCCGCCGGTGGTGCGCTGACCGCGGCCGGCCTCGGTTGGCTCGGCCTGGTCGTCGACGGCTTCGCCCCGGCCGCGGCCTTCACGGTGGCGCAGGTGGCGGCGCCGATGGTGGTGGTCGGCATCGGTCTGGCGCTGATCTGGTCACCGCTGATGGGCGTGATCCTCAGCCAGGTGCACGGGCACCTCGCCGGACTCGGTGGCGGGCTGCTGCTGACCGTGCTGCAGGCCGGCCTGGGGTTCGGCTCGGCGGTGGTGGGCTCGGTCTACTTCGGGCTGGCAGCCGAGCACGCCTTCCTCTGGACCGTCGTCCTGCTGGCCGCGGTGATGGCGGTGGTCACCCCGCTCACCCGGCTGCTGCGCCCCCGCCCGTGAGGTGCCTCGACCGCCCGTCACCCGGTCGGGCCGGGGTCCCGGAGAGCGTGGCGCGGGCGATGAAGGCCTCCGCTGCCGGCGTCGGTCCCCGCTGGTCCCAGACCAGGTGCTCGATGCGGTGAGAGGTGTCCACCACGGGCACGACCGTCACTCCGGGGAGCCGCGCCGCGTACGCGGAGGCGAGGAGGGCGACGCCGAGCCCCTCCGTCACGAGCCGTGCCATGAGGTAGGGGTCGTCGACCTCGAACGCGACCGTGCGGTGCAGACCGGCGGCGCTGAACGCCCGGTCGGCCTGCACCCGACCCGACGTCCCGGCAGGGAAGTCCACGAACTCCTCGCCGGAGATCGTCTCCAGTCGGATGCGCGTGCGGGCAGCGAGCCGGTGGTCGGGGGCCAGCAGTGCGGCGAGGGGGTCGCGGGCGAGTCGCCGGCTCCGGAGGCCGGCGATCTCCACGTCCTCGGCGAGCCCCAGGAACGCGACGTCCAGCGCACCGTCGCGGACCTGTTCGGAGAGGACGTCACTGCCCCCTGTCGACAGGCTGATCCGGACCTGCGGGTGCTCCTGGTGGAACGCCCGCAACACGGAGGGCACGTCGACGGCGGCCGCCGTGGGGATCATCCCGACGGCAAGTCGACCACGGATCTCCCCGGTCGCGGCCGCCACCTCCGCGCGCGCCCGCTCCGCCGCCATCAGGCACGCGCGTGCGGCCGGCAGCAGTGCTGCGCCCGCCGGCGTGAGGGCGACCGACCTGCTGGTGCGGTGGAAGAGCCGCGCACCCAGCTCCTGCTCGAGCTTCGCGACCTGGTGGCTCAACGCCGACTGCACGACGAAGCACCGTTCGGCCGCCCGGGTGAAGTTGCCGAGCTCGGCCACGGCAACGACGTACCTCAGCTGCTGGAGGTCCATGGGGCGATCGTGGAACGCGATCGATCCCAGGACGACCAGGCGTTGGAATCATCGTGACCGGGAGCGCAGGCTGACATCGGAGCACAGCACCAGCCCGAGCAGAAGGGAACGGACATGACCGCCGTCTACACCTGGGACGTCTTCTCCACCCTCGACGGTCACGGCTCGTACTCGGGCGGGACCGAGTGGGGCGGCTACTGGGGCAAGCACGGCCCGGAGCTGCTCGACCACCGGGCCCGCCTGTTCGACACCGACCAGCGGATGGTCTTCGGGGCCACCACGTTCCGTGAGAACGCTGAGATCATGACCTCGGGCCTGGACCCCCACACGCTCCACGAGTGGAACGTGCGGACGATGCAGATGCCGGCGACGGTGATCTCCTCCACGCTGCACGACACGCTCGGTTGGCCGGACGCCACCATCGTGAGCGGCGACGGGGCGGACATCGTGGCCCGGCTCAAGCAGGAGTCGGACGTACCGCTGCGCTCCCAGGCCAGCCTGTCGTTGAACCGGTCACTCATGGCCGCCGGGCTGGTCGACCGCCTGGAGGTGACGATCTTCCCCGTCATCACCGGACGGAACGGCATCAGCCCGGTCTTCCGGGGCGCTGGCGACTTCGACCTCGAGCTGCTGGAGAGCCGGACCCTCGACGGGCGCACGCAGTCGCTGGTCTACCGGCCCACTCCGCGATGACCGCGTCCGCCCGCCGGGTCCTGCAGATGCGGCTGGTCGTCGAGGTCGCCGACGCCCGAGCCGTCACCGACGACCTCGTCGGGGCCGGGGCCGAGCTGCTCGCCCCGCCGACCCGCACTCCGTGGGGCTCGCTCAACTCCCGCCTCGATGCTCCGGGGGGACTCCAGGTCACCGTGTTCGACGAACCGGCAGGCGACGGCACCTCCCGGGGCTGACCTCCCCGTCGCGGGTGGAGTGCACGCTGTTGCCCACGTCACAGACGTCCAGCACCCTGTGCCGAGCGGCGGCCCGTCCGAGCCCGGCCGCGGAACAGGAGATGCCCGGCATGTACGCCCGATCGACGACCGTCCACGGCGACCCCCGCGCGGTGGGGACAGGGAGCGCCTACGTGCGCTCGGAGTCCATGCCGGCGCTCCGGCAGATGGCGGGCTGCGTCGGCCTGTCCATGCTCGCCCAACCGGACTCCGGCCGCTGCATCGTCACCACGTCCTGGCGGGACGACGCGGCGCTCAGCGCGAGCCGGGAGGGCGTCCGGCCGCACCTCGAGCGGACCGCTGCCGCGTTGGGCGGTCGTCCCGAGGTGGAGGAGTGGGAGGTCGCCGCCATGCACCGGGTCACTGAGAGCCACGGCTCCTGCTCTCGCGTCACCTGGCTGCGCACCGAACCCGACGCCGTGCAGCGCGCGGTCGACGCGGTCCGGCTGTCCCTGATGCCCAAGCTGGACGACCTGCCCGGCTTCTGCAGCGTGAGCGTCATGGTGCGCCGCGAGGACGGCCTGGCGGTGTCGGCAGTCAGCTACGACAGCTGGGCCGACCTGCACCGGTCCACTGAGGGGGCGCGGGAGTTCCGGGAGGACTTCGCTCCCGCCCGGGGGATCGATGCCGTCGACACCGCCGACTTCGACCTGGTGCTCGCCCACCTGGCGGTCCCCGAGACGATCTGAACGCAGCTACGTTCCTGCCATGCCGCGCACGCAGCCCGTCGACGGGTTCTCCCTCGCCTACGACCGGTCCGGCACCGGGCCGGCGGTGGTCCTGCTGCACGGCTGGCCGGGTGACCGCGGCGACTTCCGACTCGTCGCGCCGCTGCTGGCCGGGGCCGCCGACGTCGTCGTGCCGGACCTGCGTGGGTTCGGCGAGTCCGACCGGCACGACGTGGACCCCGACGACGGGTACTCAGGCGCTGCCCAGGCCCGCAGCGTCCTCGGCCTGCTGGACGAGCTCGCCCTCGGTCCGGTCGTCCTGGCCGGGTACGACATCGGCAGCCGGATCGCGCAGCTGGTCGCGCAGGCGGCGCCGGAGCGCGTCCGGGCGCTGGTCATCGCCCCTCCCGGGCCCGGGGTCGGGCGCCGCGCCCTGGAGCCCGCTGCCCAGGCGCAGTCCTGGTACCAGCACTTCCACCGGCTCCCGCTGGCGCGGCAGCTCCTCGACGGGCACCCGGACGCGGTGCGCGACCACCTGCGCCACTTCTGGAGCTCCTGGTCGGGCCCCTCGTTCACGCCGTCCGACGACGATCTCGACCGGTTGACCGCCGGCTACTCCCGGCCCGGTGCGTTCACCAGCTCGATCGGCTGGTACCGCGCAGGACCGGGCATCCTGGCCCGGACCCTCGCCGAACGGGCGCCCGAGCCGGCGGACCGCCTCCGCGTCCCGGTCTCCGTGCTCTGGCCCGGGCACGACCCGCTGTTCCCGCCGGAGTGGGCCGATCGGCTGGGCGAGTTCTTCGCCGACGTCACCCTCACCTCGCTCCCCGATGCCGGGCACTTCGTGCCGCTCGAGGCTCCGGAGGAGTTCGCCGCGGCGATCCGCACCGCCCTCGACGGCGCCCGCCGGCAGTAGGAGGGTGGCGCTCGGCGGGACGGTCCGTCCTCACCGCCCGGCGGCAGCGAGGGTGGCGTCCAGTCGCGGGTAGACGCGCCGCACGTTGCCCTCGAAGACGGCGGTGCGTGCGGCGTCGTCCAGGCCGGCCGCCTCGACGTAGCGGCGCGTGTCGTCGAAGTGGTGACCGGTCCGCGGGTCGATGCCCCGCACCGCACCCACCATCTCGGAGCCGAACAGCACGTTGGGGACGTCGATCACGTCGAGCAGCAGGTCGATGCCGGGCTGGTGGTAGACGCAGGTGTCGAAGAAGACGTTCCCCATCACGTTGGTCTCGACCGGCGGACGCGCCAGCATGTCCGCCAGCCCGCGGTAACGACCCCAGTGGTAGGGCACCGCTCCCCCACCGTGCGGGATGACCAGGCGCAGGTCCGGCAGGTCGGTGAAGAGGTCGCCCTGGACCAGCTGCATGAACGCCGTCGTGTCCGCGTTGATGTAGTAGGCGCCGGTCGCGTGGAAGGCGGGCACGACGGACCCGGACACGTGCACCATGGCCGGCACGTCGAGGGAGATCATCGCCTCGTAGAACGGGTACCAGCTCCGGTCGGTCAGCGCCGGCGAGGTCCAGTGCCCGCCGCTGGGGTCCGGGTTGAGGTTGCAGCCGACGAACCCGAGCTCCTCCACGCACCGGCGCAGCTCGGCGATCGAGCCCTCGATCGGTGCGCCCGGGGACTGCGGCAGCTGGCACACCCCGATGAACCGGTCCGGGTAGAGCGTGGTCACCCGGTGGACGAGGTCGTTGCTGCGGCGGGTCCACTCCAGGCTCACCGCCGCGTCTCCGAGGTGGGGCCCCATCGCCGAGGCCCGCGGGGAGAACACGGTCAGGTCGATGCCGCGCTCGTCCATGAGGCGCAGCTGGCTGCCCTCGATCGTCTCGCGGATCTCGTCGTCGCTGATCGACGGGTAGGCCGGTGCCGCGGTGCCTGCCTCCCAGGCGGCCAGCTGCTGCTGCCGCCACGTCGTGTGCGCCGCCGGTGCGGTCGTGTAGTGGCCGTGGCAGTCGATGATCACGGTGTTCCCTCCTGCGCGTCGCGCAGCTCGGTGAGCAGGTCCCGGGCGGCGGCGGCGATCCGCGGCTGCACCCCGAGCTCCCCCAGCTGCTCGGTCGCCGCAGCCATCTCGTCGGCCCGGCGGCGGGCGTGGGTGTGTGTGCCGTCGACCAGGCGGTCGATGGTGCGCTCGTCGAAGCCGGCCAGCTCGGCGGCGATGTTGCCGCGCAGCCAGTCCGCGCAGCCGGCCGCCTCCGCGCCCCGCAGCGCCTCCACGACGGCGGCGGCGAGCCCCTTGTAGAAGACGCTGCGCAGCAGCTTGCGGGAGATCGCGGCCCCCACCGGTCCCGGCTGCACCGTCACGTCGGCCCCGAGCGGGGACAGCAGGTCGGCGTACCGCTGCGCTGCCGGCCCGGCGACCAGCATCGGCGTCCGCAGGCCCTTGCCGGGCACCGGCGACATCAGCGCCACGTCGAGGACCTGCACCGCTTCCCCCGCGGTCTCGGCGAGCGCGGCCTTGAGGCCCGGGGAGGCGGTGTTGAGGTCGGCCCAGAGCGTGCCCGGCCGCAGTGCGGGCAGCGCGTGCACCAGCGCCGTCAGGGCGTCGTGCGAGCTGTTGGCGCTCAGCACCAGGTCGGCATCGCGGACGGCGTCGGCCTCGTCGGCGCGGACGGCCACCCCCTCGACGGCGGGCACCGCGGGGTCGTAGCCGCGCACGTCGGCACCGGCGGTCACCAGGTCGCGGGCGATCTCCGACCCTGCCTCGCCGAGCCCGAGCACGGCCACCGCCACCGGCGCCGTCATGCGGGGCCCTCTCCCACCGGCGGGGTGCCGTGGCTGTGGAACGTGGAGATGGTCTGCAGCCCCCAGGCCTGGCCCTTGGCCCGCTCGGCAGCCGACCAGTCGACCGGCTGCCAGTCCGGCGCCAGCATCAACCGCGCGCCGGCGTGGTCCAGCTCGATCCGGTTGCCCGCCGGGTCCCAGACGTAGAGGAAGAAGCTCTGCTGGATGGTGTGCTTGTGCGGGCCGGTCTCGATGTGGACCCCGTGCTCCAGCGCGAGGTCGGCGGCCCGGAGGACGTCGTCCCGGCTGTCGACGGCGAACGACAGGTGGTGCAGCCGGCCCGAGGTGCCGGTGTTGTCCCGGGTCCAGACCGCGTCGTAGCCCTTGTTGGTGAACGTGAGCCAGCTGCCGGCGACCCCGTCGTCGAGCACGATCTGCTCGGTGACCATGCCGCCGAGGACGTCGCGGGCGAAGTCGCGGTTGGCCACCGGGTCGACCCCGAGGTAGTTGATGTGGTCGATCCGGCGGACGCTCACGCCCCGGCCCGGGTAGGCCTGCGCCTGGTTCTTGAGCGCCGGCTTCAGGTCGCCCTCCGGCCGGTACCACTCCGTCTCGTGGTAGATGCCCATCTCGTGGCCGTCGGGGTCGGTGAAGACGTACACCGGGCCGTAGCCGGGGTCGCCGTCCTGCCAGCCGCGCCCGAGCCCGGTGGCCTCGATCGCGGCCACCCGGCGCTGCAGCGCCTCGGGCGTGCTGGCCCGGAAGTTGGTCCGGCCCACGCCCGGCTGCGGGGCGGCGGTGAGCTTGATCGTGGTGTTCTCGTAGTCGTCCCAGGCGCGCAGGAAGACCGAGTCGCCCGACCGGCCGTTCTCGGTCATCCCGAGGTAGCGCACGTAGAAGTCCAGGCACTCCACGGGCTTGTCGGTGAGGACCTCGACGTGCGCGAGGTGGGCGATGTCGTGCAGCGGGGGCACAGGGCTCTCCTTCGAGTCAGGTGTTCGGCCCTCTTGCAGGGGCCCGCCGCGAGCTCGCGAGCGGTGGGGGGCAGGAGGGTCCTTCATTCAGCTAGGCGCGGGGGTAGGCGGTGCCGTCGAAGAGCTTGCGGGCGGTGCGGACGACGCCGGAGCGGACGACCCGCGGCGGCGTGACGCCGGCGTCGACGACGACGTCGACCAGCAGGTGCCCGGTCGGGTGCTCGACGTCAACCTGCGAGGTGTCCTGCGGCCAGTCCGCGGTGAGCTCGTGACCCACCGCCCCCGGCAGCAGCATGCCGGTGACGACGCTGACCGCGCCCAGCACACCGATCGAGGTGTGTGGCTGCACCGGGATGAACGAGCGCGTGCAGACCTGACCCCCGTCGTGCGGCGCGGCCAGCAGCACCGTCTTGGGCACCGAGGCCGACGACACGTCCCCCATGCCCATCAGCTCGCCGGCCTTGCGTCGGAAGGCGTCGATCCGCTCGAGCAGGGCGGCATCGGCGGCGAGCGTCTCGTGCGACTCGTACCCGGTGAGCCCGAAGGACTCGGCCGCGGCGAGCACCACGGGCATGCCGTTGTCGACGCAGGTGACCTCGATGCCCTCGACGACGTCGCGGACCCGGCCGGTGGGCAGCAGCGCACCGGTCGCCGAGCCCTCCGTGTCGGTGAACGCGAGCACCACCGGCGCCGCGGTCCCCGGTACGCCGGCGATCGCGACGTCCCCGCGGTACTCGACCCGGCCGCCCGGCGTCGGGAAGGTCGCGACGGCGACGCTGTCGGAGTTCACCATCCGGATGCGCACGCTGGTCTCGCCGTCGCCGGCGGCCACCAGCCCGCGCTCGACCGCGAACGGCCCCACGCCGGCGAGGATGTTCCCGCAGTTCTGCCGGTCGCTGACCGTCGCCTGGTCCACGCCGAGCTGCAGGAAGAGGTAGTCCACGTCCACGTCGGCGCGGTCGGACGGGGACACGACCGCCACCTTGCTGGTGAGGGTGGTGGAGCCGCCCAGCCCGTCGATCTGCCGCGGGTCCGGCGTGCCCATCAGCCGCAGCAGCAGGTCGTCGCGCTCGGCCGGGTCGGGAGGCAGGTCACCGGCCTCGAAGAACAGCCCGCGGGAGGTCCCGCCGCGCAGCATCGTGCACCGGACGCCGTCGTCGTCGTAGCTCACCGCTCCCCCGCCCAGGTCTCGTAGCTGACGTACTCGAGGCCGAACCGCGGCAGCTCGTCGCGGAGCCCGTAGCGGTCCAGACCCAGCTGACCCTCCTCGAACGCCGCCCGGCTGGCGGCCTCCTTCTCGATCCGGGCCTGCGATGCGGTCAGCGCACGCGGCACGTCGCCGCGCGGCACGACCAGCACGCCGTCGTCATCGGCGACGACCACGTCCCCCGGCGAGATCGTCTGGCCGCCGAGCACCACCGGGACGTTGACCGCACCGGCGGTGGCCTTGACCGAACCCTGCGCGCTCACGGCGCGCGACCAGGCCGGGAAGCCCATCTCGCGGAGCTCCGCCACGTCGCGCACGCCGCTGCCCAGGACCACGCCACGGACTCCGCGGTGGGCCAGCGCCGTGGCGAAGAGCTCGCCGAACAGACCGTCGGTGGACGGGGAGTTGGTCGCGACCACCAGCACGTCACCGGGCCGGCACTGCTCGACCGCCACGTGGATCATCAGGTTGTCCCCGGGCCAGCACAGCACCGTGACCGCTGTTCCGCCGATCCGCGCACCGGGCCAGGCCGGGCGGAGCTCGGGGCCCAGGTAGCCGACCCGGCCGAGGGCCTCGTGCACGGTGGCGACCCCGAAGCGGCCGAGCGCCTCGGCATCGCCCGCGTCGGCGCGGGGTGGATCGGTGACGACGATGTTCCTCATGCGTGTCCTCCGGGTCGGCGGGTGGGTTCGGACAGCGCAGCGATGACGCTGCGGAAGTGGGCGGCGCTGGCGGCCTCGGCACGGTCGGGGTCGCGCGCGGTGATCGCGTCGACCACCGCAGTGAGCTCGCGGAGGCTCACCCGGGGCCGGCCCGGTCGGAGCGAGAGCTGGAACTGGTGCCGGACGACCTGCGCCTGCAGCCGGTCGACGAGCCCACTGGCGACCGGGTGGCACGCAGCGTCCCGGACCAGGCCGTGCAGCTGGGAGATGAGCTCCGAGTACTTCGGCAGGTCACCCGCCTCGACCGCCTCGCCCATGGCGTGCAGCTGCTCGCGCAGCCGGTCGGCCTCCTCGACGGTCACCAGCTCCGCGGCCTTGCGGGCCAGCAGGCCCTCCAGCACCAGCCGGCACTCGGTCATCGCAACCGCCTCGTCGACGGAGACGATCCGGACCCGCGCACCCTTGTTCGGGATGCGCTCGACCAGACCGTCCGCGATCAGGACGTCGATGGCCGACCGGACGCTGCTGCGGTTGACGCCGATCAGCTCGGCCAGCTCGCTCTCCACCAGCCGGTGTCCCGGGGGCAGGTCGCCCCGGACCATCGCCGTGCGGAGGAACTCCTCGGCCACGTCACGTGCTGCTGCTGTCATCGTCCCCTCCTCCGACGTCCTGACCGTAGGGATCGTTGACAACATCGTCAACACCCTCCGAGCGCCGTCCGGCGCCGGGTGCGCTAGGAAGACCGGGCGGCCCGGGCACGGGCGGCCCGTCCAGAGAACAGCTCCGGGAGCGCGAGTGGACCAGATCGACCTGCACGGCACCGTCACCCCCGGCACGGTCGTGCTGGTGACCGGCGGCGCGCGTGGCATCGGTGCCGCGCTGAGCCGGCACCTGGCGTCGCAGGGGGCGGCCGTGGTGACGGCCGACGTCGCAGAGCCGACCCCGGACCACGACGGACTGGACATCACCCACCTGCGGGCCGACGTGAGCGACGAGGCGTCGTGGCAGCAGCTTGTGGCTGCCGTCCTGGCCGAGCACGGCCGCATCGACGCACTCGTCAACAACGCCGCCGTCTACCAGGGCCTGGGCGCCAAACGGCCCTTCACGGACATCACCGTCGAGGAGTGGGACCGGGTGATGTCGGTGAACACCCGCGGCGTGTGGCTCGGCATGCGGGCGGTCCACCCGGTCATGAAGGCCCAGGGCCGCGGCCGGGTGGTGAACATCGCATCGTCCACGGTGCACATGGGGGTGCCGTACTTCGCGCACTACACGGCCTCCAAGGGTGCGGTGATGGCGCTCACCCGCAGCGTGGCCCGCGAGGTCGGCCGGGACGGCATCACGGTGAACGCGGTCGCACCCGGGCTGGTCGAGACCGAGGCGACCCGCGCCCTCAACGACGCGGAGTACCTGGCGGCGTCGGGCGGGCGCCGCGCCGTCCCCCGCCCGATGGAGCCCGGCGACCTGGCACCGGTGGTGTCCTTCCTCTGCTCCGACGGCAGCGGGTTCATCACCGGGCAGACGCTGATCGTGGACGGCGGGGTGACCTTCAGCTGACGTCCGCGCCGGACGGGGCCGCCTCGTCCAGGAGGGTGCTGCGCAGGAAGGCGCTGACCATCCCCTGGAGCGGCGGGGTGTCGAAGGCGGGGTCCTCGTGGTTGGCGCCGGCCAGCAGCAGCAGCGTCGACGGCACCCCCTGTGCCCGGAGCAGCCGGTGGAGGGTGCGGCTGTGCTCGGACGGCACGAGGCCGTCCCGGTCCCCGTGCACCAGCAGGAACGGCGGGGCACCGGGGTGCACGTGGGTGACCGGGCTCGCGGCCCGCGCCGCTGTCTCGACCTCCCGCACCGAGGCGGCGCCCAGCAGGCGGGCCTCCTGGGAGGGGACGTCCGGCTGGCCGGTGACGAAGGGCGGCAGCGGCCCCGCCGGCACGTCGGTGTCGCGCAGGGTGAGGTCGGTGACCGGGAACCAGCACACCGCGGCCTGCACCGAGCTGTCCCCCAGTTCGGCGTCGCGCTCGTCCGGGGTCAGCGCCAGCAGCGCGGCGAGGTGGCCGCCCGCCGACCCGCCCCACACCCCGACCCGGTCGGCGGCGAGACCGAGGTCGGCGGCGTTCGCACGCAGCCAGCGGACCGCTGCGCGGGCGTCGTCGAGCGGCGCCGGGAACGTCGCCGCACCGCTCAGCCGGTACTGCACCGCCGCGATCGCCACGCCGGCCGCGGCCACCGGCAGCAGCCGTTCCGCGGCCCGAGCGGTCTTCGCCCCCCGCAGCCAGCCGCCCCCGTGCAACCACACGCACAGCGGTGCTGGCCGGGTCTGCGGGAGGTACAGGTCCAGCCGCAGCTCGATCCCCGGCTCGCTGCGGTAGACCACGTCCCGCTGCACCGTCACCGCGGTCCCGGGCACGTCAGGCCCGGACGCCGACGGCGGCCCCGCGGACGGCGGGGACCACCTCGTCGCGGAACAGGCGCACCGAGCGCAGGGACACCTCGGGGTCCAGTGACCCCCAGGCGAAGGAGCCCGCGACGTGGTTGACCTCGCCGACGGTGACCGCCTCGGCCACCTGCCGGGCCACCGTCTCCGGCGACCCCACGTACAGCTTGCCCTCCGCCAGCAGCTGGTCGACGTCCACCGGTCGGCTGCGCTGCTCGTCGCCGTGCAGCCGCCACAGGTGGGTGAAGTTCCGGTGGTGGTCGGCGAAGGCCGGCCGGAGCAGGGCCAGCGCCTCGTCGTCGGTCGGCGCGACGAGGACGTGGCGCATCATCCCGAACCGCGGCGTCACCCCGGGCAGGCCGTACCGGACCCGCCCACGCTCGCTGGACTCCCGGAAGCGGCCGAAGAAGAGCCTGCTCTGCTCCCGGACGACGGCCAGCGGCGGGGAGAAGAAGCCGAAACCGAAGATCACGTTGTAGCCCTCCTCCCCCAGCCGCGGGATCGAGGCAGCATTGGATGTCGGGTACCACAGCGGCGGGTGCGGCCGCTGGCGCACCGACACGTGCAGGGTCACCGGCTCGCCGGCTCCGTCCGGGCCCGGGCGTCGGAACACCCCGGTCTCCAACGCCTCGAGGACGGCCGGCATCAGCTCCTCGAAGCGCTCGGCAGCCTGCGGCGGCGTCAGCCCGAACATCGCGGCCTCGTGCGGGGAG
>Ga0210040_10004791_pt1 | contig 17437 bp, 17 predicted proteins | sample CryGeyCG12114_NA_FD_185462 | JGI IMG/M metagenome (GOLD analysis project Ga0210040, IMG submission 185462) | Groundwater microbial communities from aquifer - Crystal Geyser CG19_WC_8/21/14_NA (SPAdes) (version 2) | ecosystem: Environmental > Aquatic > Deep subsurface > Groundwater | place: USA... | reverse complement strand
TGGCCCGCCAGACGGTGAGCACCCGCGGGAAGTTCTCCGGGGCGTCCGGGTCCTCCCCGGCGAAGCCCAGGTTGCCGGCGGTCAGCTCGTCGACCACGTGCTGCCCGGGCTCCTTGCCGGCCGCCGCGGCCTCGTCGGCCAGGTCCAGCGGGTTCCGGTTGAACGTCGGGTAGGACGGCATCCAGCCCATCCGCGCGGACTGGGCCAGGACGTCGGCCGGTGACTTCCCGGCGAACCGGCCCGCCCCGAGCGGGGAGGAGAAGCCGTCCAGGTGGGTCTGGTCGTAGCGCCACTGGTCGGTGTGCAGGTACCAGTACGCGGTCTGGATCATCTGCCGCGGCGGCCGGGCCCAGTCCAGCGCCGAGGCCAGCGTCTGGTAGCCGGTGATCGGGCGGACCTTCTCCTGGCCCACGTAGTGCGCCCAGCCGCCGCCGTTCACGCCCTGGCAGCCGGTGAGCGTGGTCAGGGTCAGGAAGGCGCGGTAGATCGTCTCGGAGTGGAACCAGTGGTTGGTGCCCGCGCCCATGATGATCATCGACCGGCCGCCGGAGTCCGCCGCGTTCTGCGCGAACTCCCGGCCGATCCGGGCCGCGGCCGCCGCCGGGACGCCGGTGTGCTGCTCCTGCCAGGCCGGGGTGTAGGGCTGCGAGGCGTCGTCCAGGCCGGTCGGCCACTCCCCGGGCAGGCCCGCCCGGCCCACGCCGAACTGGGCCAGCAGCAGGTCGTAGACGGTGGTCACCAGGTGCTTGCCCACCTGCCGCACCGGGACGCCGCGGCGCAGCACCTCGCCCTCGCCGCGGGGGGTGTCGAAGCGGGGCAGGTCGACCGGCACGGTCGGCGCGCCCTCGGCGTAGAGGCTCAGGCGCGGGTCGACGTCCCCGAGGTCGAGGTTCCACCTGCCCTTGCCGGCGTCGTTGAACCGGTGGCCCAGCGAGCCGTTCGGCACGTGCGGCTCGTCGCTGACCGCGTCGACGAGCACGGTCTTGAACTCCGCGCCCTCTCCCGTGTCGCCCAGGTCGGCGGCGGTGAGGAACTTGCCCGGCACGAAGCCGTCCCCGCGCGGGGTGAGGGTGAGCAGGAAGGGCAGGTCGGTGTAGCGCTTCACGTACTCGGTGAACCGCGGTACCTGCCGGTCGATGAAGAACTCCTTGAGCACCACGTGGCCCATGGCCATCGCCAGCGCGCCGTCGGTGCCCGGGTGCGGGGCGAGCCAGTCGTCGGCGAACTTCGTCGCGTCGGAGTAGTCCGGGCTCATCACCACGACCTTCTGGCCGCGGTAGCGGGCCTCGGTCATCCAGTGCGCGTCCGGGGTGCGGGTCACCGGCACGTTGGAGCCCCACAGCATCAGGTAGGAGGCGTCCCACCAGTCGCCGGACTCCGGGACGTCGGTCTGGTCGCCGAACACCTGCGGCGAGGCCACCGGCAGGTCGGCGTACCAGTCGTAGAAGGACAGCATCGGGGCGCCCAGCAGCGCCATGAACCGGGAGCCCGCGGCGTGGGACACCATCGACATGGCCGGGATGGGGGAGAAGCCGGCGACCCGGTCGGGGCCCCACTGCTTGATCGTGTGCACGTGCGCCGCGGCGACCATCTCGGTGGCCTCGTCCCAGCTGGCCCGCACCAGCCCGCCCTTGCCGCGCTGGGACTTGTAGGTCCGCGCCTTCTCCGGGTCCGAGACGATGTCCGCCCAGGCCAGCACCGGGTCGCCGAGGCGGGCCTTCGCCTCGCGGTACATCTGCAGCAGCGAGCCGCGGACGTAGGGGTAGCGGACCCGGGTGGGGGAGTAGGTGTACCAGGAGAACGCCGCGCCCCGGGGGCAGCCGCGGGGCTCGTACTCCGGCCGGTCCGGCCCGGTCGTGGGGTAGTCGGTCTGCTGGGCCTCCCAGGTGATGATCCCGTCCTTGACGTAGACCTTCCAGGAGCACGAGCCGGTGCAGTTGACCCCGTGGGTGGAGCGGACCACCTTGTCGTGGCTCCAGCGGTCCCGGTAGAAGGAGTCCGCGTCCCGGCCGCCGATCTGGTGCAGGGATCGCAGGTCGGGGCTGACCTCCCCCTTCCGGAAGAACCTCGACGTCTTGACGAGCGCCTCGGAGAGCTCTCCGTCCAGACCTGCCGGCGCACCGGTGGTGGCGGTGCTGCCCTTGCGTGCGGGGGTCACAGTTCTCCTCGTCCGAGATGACGCGGCTCCCGACCCGGCGGGGCGGGGGGCCACGGGTGCGCAGCTGCTCAGCGCGGGACCAGCTCTGATTCCACGTGACCGGGCGCCCACCGGGCAGGGTCCTAGGTCCCCACGCCGGGACCGTCGGACCCGATCCCCCTCGACGGCCCGCGGGTACGCCCGAAGCGGGCGCCACCACCCTCGGCGGTGCCCGTACCGAGGAGGCGGGGATGGATGGACCGGGGACGGACCTGCGGGCGCTGGCCGGCGAGCTGGCCGGCACGGCGGCGGGTGCCGGCAGCGGCCGGGCCGCGGCCACCGTGCACGGCGGGCACGAGGCGACGCTGCGGCAGACGGTGATCGCGCTGCGCGCCGGGGCGGAGCTGGCCGAGCACGAGAACCCCGGGGAGGCCACGGTCCAGGTGCTCACCGGGCGGGTGCGGCTCACCGCCGCGGGCGGTGCGGTGGAGGGGGACGAGGGGTCGTTGCTCGTCGTCCCGGGCGAGCGGCACGGGCTGGCCGCGCTCACCGACGCCGTGGTGCTGCTGACGGTGGCGAAGCTGCCCGGCTGATCCCGGCAGCGGCGGGCGCCGCCGCCGGGCCCAGCCGGTGCGGTCGAGCCGGCGCGGGTGGGTCCGTGCCGTTCAGTCGGTGCCCTCGTCGTCCTCGGCCGCGAGCACCTCGGCGATCCAGCGCAGCCCGGCCATCGCGGTCGGGAAGCCGCAGGTGGTGATGGCCGCCAGCGCCACGGCCTGGATCTGCTCGGCGGTGGCGCCGTGCTCGGTCGCCTTGCGCACGTTGGAGCGCACCGCCCCCTCGGCCTGCGCGCCGATGGCCAGACCGAGGGTGATCAGCCGTTCGGTGCGCTCGTCGAACGGGCTGCGCTCCCGGACCACCCGGGCCAGCTCGCCGTGGGCCGCGGCGACGTCGGGGAACTGCTCGGTGAAGTCGACGTAGACGCGGGGCAGGTGGGTGCTCATGGGGTCCTCTTCTCGTCGGGTGCCCGAGTCTCGTCCAGTGCCCGAGGACGGCGACGAGCGCGGGTGGGCCGACCGGCAGACCCGGCCCGCAGCCGCACCCGGCCCTCGGACCCGCGACCGGACCGGTGCCGCCGCGCTCGCCCTCCCCGCGCCGGCGCTCTCCCGCCGCCCGTCCGGTGGAGGACGTCCGTGCGCCCGCGCTCCGGGGGCGCACGTCCCGACCCGCCGGTGGAGCCGTCCTGCGCGGCACCGGCGTCCGGTGGGGGAGCTAGCGTGCGGGCGTGCAGCTCTTCCTGGCGGACCGGCCGGCGTGACCGCCGGCACGCTGGGATCGCTCGGTGCGGGCACCGTCGTCGCGCTGCTGGTCGCCGCGGCGGCGGCCGGCTGGATCGACGCCGTCGTCGGCGGGGGCGGGCTGGTGCAGCTGCCCGCGCTGCTCCTGGTGCCTGGCCTGGACGTCGTCCAGGCGCTGGCGACGAACAAGCTGGCCGGCGCCATGGGCACGGCCACGAGCGCCGTGACGTACCAGCGCCGGGTCCACCCACCGCTGCGCACCGCCCTGCCGACCGCTGCGGTGGCCGCCCTGGGCGCGGCCGGTGGTGCCGGGTGCGCGGCGGCGGTCCCCGATGGGGTGCTGACGCCGGTCATCCTGGTCGCCCTCGTCCTGGTGGCCGCGTACACGCTGGTCCGACCGGAGCTGGGGAACGTCACCGCGCTGCGCTTCGGCGCCCGGCGGCACGCGGTCGTCGCGGGTGCGCTCGGCGCGGTCATCGGGTTCTACGACGGGATCGCCGGACCGGGCACCGGGGCGCTGCTGGTCTTCGCCCTGGTCGGTCTGCTGGGCTACGGCTTCCTGACGGCGAGCGCCACGGCGAAGATCATCAACCTGGCGACGAACCTGGGCGCCCTGCTGGTGTTCGCCCTGCACGGGTCGGTGCTGTGGCCGTTGGGGCTGACCATGGGCCTGGCCAACCTGGTCGGCGGCTACCTGGGCGCCCGCACCGCGGTGCAGGCCGGGAGCCGGTTCGTGCGCGTGGTGTTCCTGGTCGTGGTCGCCGTGCTCATCGTGCGGCTCGGCCGGCAGGTGCTGTCGCCGCTCTGGTGAGGGCGGCCGGACCCGTCGGAGGGCGGGGGACCGGTGGCGGGGCTCGACCGGGTGTGACCTGCGCCCACCGGATAGGTTCATGCCGACGACATGCGGGCGTTCGGCGATCGAGGTGGGTACGTGGGCAGGTCGGTGCTGGTGACCGGGGGCAACCGGGGGATCGGGCTGGCGATCGCCCGCTCGTTCGCGGAGGCGGGTGACTCCGTGGCGGTGACCCACCGCGGCAGCGGCGCCCCCGAGGGGCTGTTCGGCGTGCAGTGCGACGTCACCGACGCCGCCGCCGTGGACCGCGCCTTCACCGAGGTGGAGGAGCACCAGGGCCCGGTCGAGGTGCTGGTCAGCAACGCCGGGATCACCCGCGACGGGCTGCTGCTGCGGATGCGCGAGGACGCGTTCACCGACGTCGTCGACGCCAACCTCACCGCCGCCTACCGGGTGGCCAAGCGCGCCGCACCCAAGATGGTGCGTGCCCGGGCCGGCCGGATGGTCTTCATCAGCTCGGTGGTCGGCCTGCTGGGCTCGGCCGGGCAGGTCAACTACGCGGCCAGCAAGTCCGGCCTGGTCGGGCTGGCCCGGTCCATCGCCCGCGAGCTGGGCAGCCGCGGCATCACCGCGAACGTCGTGGCGCCGGGCTTCGTGGCCACCGACATGACCGCCGAGCTGCCGGAGAAGCGGCAGCAGGAGATCCTCGGGCAGGTGCCGCTGGGGCGGCTCGCCGAGGCAGACGAGATCGCCGGCGTCGTCCGCTTCCTGGCGGGCGAGCAGGCGGGGTACATCACCGGGGCGGTCGTCCCGGTCGACGGTGGCCTCGGCATGGGGCACTAGGGATGGGGCACTGACAATGGGCATTCTCGAGGGCAAGAAGATCCTGGTCGCCGGCGTGCTGACCGAGCAGTCGATCGCCTTCTCGGTGGCACGCATCGCGCAGGAGCAGGGCGCCACCGTGGTGCTGTCGAACTTCGGGCGCGCGCTGTCGCTGTGCCAGCGGATCGCCAAGCGGTTGCCGCAGGAGGCACCGGTGGTGGAGCTGGACGTGACCAACACCGAGCACCTGGCGACCCTGGCCGAGCGGCTGGGCGAGCACGTCGACTCGCTCGACGGCGTCGTCCACTCGATCGGCTTCGCCCCGCAGGAGGCGATGGGCGACGGCTTCACCGAGGTGGCGTGGGAGCACGCCGCCACTGCGTTCCAGGTCTCCAGCTGGTCGCTGGCCTCGCTCACCCAGGCCTGCCGGCCGCTGTTCGGGGACACCGCGTCGGTGGTCGGCCTGACCTTCGACGCCACCGTCGCCTGGCCGGTCTACGGCTGGATGGGCGCGGCGAAGGCGGCGCTGGAGTCCACCTCCCGCTACCTGGCCCGGGAGCTGGGCCCCGAGGGCGTGCGGGTGAACCTGGTCGCCGCCGGCCCGCTGCGCACCATGGCGATGAAGTCGATCCCGGGCAGCAAGCAGTTCGAGGAGGCCTGGGAGGGTCGCGCGCCGCTGGGTTGGTCGGTCACCGACACCGAGCCCGCCGGCAAGGCCGTCGCGGCGCTGCTGTCGGACTGGTTCCCGGCCACCACCGGCGAGATCGTGCACGTCGACGGCGGTTTCCACGCGGTCGGCGTGTGAGCACCGTGGACGCACCGGGCAGCAGCACCGACACGACCGACCGCCCCCACCTGGCCCGGCCGCAGCACCCGGCTCCCGAGGGTGCGGTCACCACGCCGGCCGGCCAGCGGCCCGACGAGGAGCCCTCGCTCGCCGTGCGCAACAACGGCGGCGTCGCCCCCTCGGCCGAACCGGCTCCGGCCGGTCGGCGGGAGGCCCTGCTGGTGCTGGGCTTCGGCGGTCCCGAGGGGCACGACGACGTGATGCCCTTCCTGCTCAACGTGACCCGCGGGCGGGGCATCCCGCCGGAGCGGCTGGAGGCCGTCGCCGAGCACTACCACCACTTCGGTGGCGTGAGCCCGATCAACGACCAGAACAAGGCCCTGGTCGCCGCCCTGCGCGAAGATCTCGCCGCCGCCGGCGTCGACCTGCCGGTGTACTGGGGCAACCGCAACTGGGCGCCCTACGTCGAGGACGTCTGGCGGCAGCTGGCCACCGACGGCATCGAGCACGCCTACGTGCTCGCCACCTCCGCCTACGCCTCCGCCTCGGGCTGCCGGCAGTACCACGAGGACGTCGCCCGGGCCCGGCTCGCGCTGTCCGCCGACCCCGCCGCGCCCGCCGGCCCCACCGCGGAGAAGCTGCCGCACTACTACGACGCGGCCGGCTTCGTGCAGGCCAACGCCGAAGCGCTGGCCGCGGCGCTGGCGCAGCTGCCCGAGGAGCTGCAGCCCGGCGCCCGGCTGGTGGCCACCGCGCACAGCATCCCGAACGCGATGGCCGACGTCGCCGGGCCGCTGGGGCACGCCTACGAGGCCGAGCTCATGGCCGCGGCCCAGCTGGTCGTGGACGCCGCGGCGCCGGGGCGGCCCTTCGACCTGGTGTGGCAGAGCCGCAGCGGGCCGCCGTCCGTGCCGTGGCTGGAGCCCGACGTCAACGACCACCTGCGGACGCTGGCGGAGAACGGCACCGAGGCCGTCGTGCTGTTCCCGATCGGGTTCGTCAGCGACCACCTCGAGGTCATCTGGGACCTGGACAACGAGGCCGAGGAGACCGCCGGCGAGCTCGGGCTGGCCTTCGCCCGGGCGGCCACCGCGGGCACCCACCCGGCGTTCGTCACCTCCCTGCGCGAGCTGCTGGCGGAGCGCCGCGCCGGCGGCGAGCCGAGGCTGGGCACCAACTGCCCCGCGTTCTGCTGCTACGTCGAGCCCCGGCGGCCGGCCCCCGCCGCGGACTGACCCGGCAGGAGGTGCCCGCGGGCACCCGCCCCTCGGGCACCTCCTCCCAGGAGCACGGCGGGGTCCTCCGCGCCACGAACCCGGTCGGCGCCCCGGCTAGCGCGGGATCCAGTTGTAGGCGGCTGCCGTCGCGTGCCGGACGGCCGCGGCCAGCGGCCGCAGCGCCTCGTCGCGGGCCGCCGCCTGGACGTGGGTGACCGCAGCGCCGGGGGCGTCGGTCGTGGCGAGGTCGATCACCCGGGACAACCGCTGCGCTCGCCCCAGCACCGACAGCGCCAGTGGTTCGTGGTCGGCGGGCAGCCCGGGCGCCAGGGTGGTCTTCGCCAGCCCGGCCAGCAGCGTCGGCACCTCGGGGTGCCAGCGGGCCAGGTCCAGCGCCGCCAGGGTCCGCGCCGCGTGCCCCACCGCGAGGTCCAGCTCCCCGGACACCGCCCGCAGGTTGCCCTCCACCAGCGGTGGCGCCGGTGGAGCCGGGCCGAGGTCGACGGCGGTCCAGGAGATCGCCTCCGGGCCGAGGTCCTCGGGCACGAGCGCCACCCGGTCGCCGACCGCGGCCTGCCCGGACTCCAGCGCCAGAGCCACCAGCCGGGGCAGCGCCGGCAGGCCGCGGGTGTCGCCGGGCACCGGGAGCACCAGCCGCAGCCGGTGCTCGTCGAGCCCGCGCAGGGCGCTCAGCGCCCAGCCGAGCGGCACCGCCTCGTCGGTGCCGGGCAGGCCGACCACCCGGTGGGCGGTGTCGCCGATCAGGGCGTCCAGTGCGGCGTCGTAGGAGGTGCGTCCGGTGAGCCAGGCGGTGGCCCAGACGGCGACGCGGCCGGCGGCGATGTCGTGCACGGTTCTCCAGGCTACGACCCCCGCGCCACCACTCCGCGAGCGCCGCGGCACGCACCTCGATCGGAACGGTCCCGCTCGGGGTGGACCCGGCTGAACCGGTCCCCGTCGTGCCAGACTGCGAGGCGTGGCGCCCTGGTTGCTCTGGTTGATCGCCGCCGCTCTGTTCGGGGCCGGTGAGGTGGCCAGCCTCGATCTCGTGCTGCTCATGTTCGCCGGCGGCGCGCTGGGCGGGGCGGGCGTGGCCCTGCTGACCGACAGCGTGCCCCTGCAGCTGGTCGCCTTCCTGGCCGTGTCCGCGGCGCTGCTCGTCCTCGTCCGCCCGGTCGCCAAGCGGCACCTGGTCGACCGCACCCCGGAGCAGATCGACGGCGTCGCCGTCTACGTCGGCCGCACCGCCGTGGTCAGCCAGCCGGTGGACAACGACGGCGGGCGGGTGCGGCTCGGCGCCGACGAGTGGACGGCGCGCACCCAGCTCGACGGCGAGAGCTACGACGTCGGCGCCGAGGTGCGGATCGTGCAGATCACCGGCCCGGTCGCCTACGTCGGTCACATCTGAGCCGCGGACGGGTGACCGTGGCGTCCGGTGCTGTGCCTGGGGTACCGGACGGTGCAAGATCGGTTCCACGCACCACCTCCTAGGAACGGAGCACCGTGGAACCCGCACTGATCGCGCTCATCGTGATCGCCCTGTTCGTCGTCCTCGTGCTGGCCAAGAGCGTGACGATCGTCCCGCAGGCGCAGGCGAAGGTCATCGAACGGCTCGGTCGCTACAGCCGCACCCTGTCGCCCGGGCTGGCGCTGCTGGTGCCGTTCGTCGACCGGGTCCGGGCCACCATCGACCTGCGCGAGCAGGTCATCTCCTTCCCGCCGCAGCCGGTCATCACCGCGGACAACCTGCAGGTCGGCATCGACACGGTGCTGTACTTCCAGGTCACCGACCCACGGTTGGCCGTCTACGGGATCGCGAACTACATCACCGGCATGGAGCAGCTGACCACCACGACGCTGCGCAACGTGGTCGGTGGGCTCAACCTGGAGGGTGCGCTGACCGGCCGGGACGGGATCAACTCCCAGCTGCGCGACGTGCTGGACGGCACCACCGGCCCGTGGGGCCTGCGGGTGGCCCGGGTGGAGATCAAGGCGATCGACCCGCCGGCCTCCATCCAGGACTCGATGGAGAAGCAGATGCGCGCCGACCGGGACAAGCGGGCGGTCATCCTCACCGCAGAGGGGCAGCGGCAGTCCTCGATCACCACCGCCGAGGGGCAGAAGGCCTCGGCGATCCTGTCGGCCGAGGGCAAGAAGCAGGCCGCCATCCTGGAGGCCGAGGCGGACCGGCAGAGCCGCATCCTGCGCGCCGAGGGTGAGCGGGCTGCGCTCTTCCTGCAGGCGCAGGGACAGGCCAAGTCGATCGAGACCGTCTTCCAGGCGATCCACGACGGCAAGCCCGACCAGGGGCTGCTGGCCTACCAGTACCTGCAGACGCTGCCCAAGATCGCCCAGGGCGACGCCAACAAGATGTGGATCGTGCCCAGCGAGTTCAGCAAGGCCCTGGAGGGGCTGGGCCGGCTCGGCGGAGCGGACGGCGACGGGCGCTCCTGGCTGGACGTGGGCGCTCCGGCCGAGGGCACCGGCACCGGCGCCGCTCCCGCCGCGCCGTCCGCGCCGGCGCAGTCGTTGGACACCAGCGGTTGGTTCGAGTCCCAGCTGCCGCCGGCGGCCGAGCAGCCCGAGGCCAAGATCGAGATGTCCAGCATCGGCGTGCAGGCGAGCCCGCCCAGCACCGCGATGCCGACCCCGCCGCCGTTGTCCCAGGTGGCGGAGGACGTGCGGAGCACGCCCCCGCAGATCGGCGCTGCGGACGACCAGGAGCAACCGCCGGCCTGATCGCCGGCACGGCTGGACGCACAGGGGCCCAGGACCGGAAACCGGTCCTGGGCCCCCGCCGTTCAGTCCTTGAGCAGGCCCTCGCGCAGCTTGGCCAGGGTCTGGCTGAGCAGCCGGGAGACGTGCATCTGGGAGATGCCGATGTCCGCGGCGATCTGCGACTGGGTCATGTTGCCGAAGAACCGCAGGATCAGGATGCGGCGCTCGCGGGCCGGGATGGTGGCCAGCAGCGGCTGCAACGACTCGCGGTACTCCACGCCCTCGAGTGCGGCGTCCTCCTCGCCCAGCGTGGCCGCCAGGGTGGGGGAGTCCTCCTCACCGGAGAGCCGCTCGTCCAGTGAGCTGCTGCGGTAGGCGTTGGCCACCGCCAGCCCCTCCAGCACCTCCGCCCGCGGGATGCCCAGGTGCTCGGCCAGCTCCGACGGGGTCGGGGCGTGCCCGTTCTTCTGCGACAGCTCGCTGACCGCGGCGTTGAGCGACAGGTGCAGCTCCTGCAGCCGGCGCGGGACCCGCACCGACCAGCCCTGGTCGCGGAAGTGCCGCTTGATCTCCCCGGTGATGGTGGGGACGGCGAAGGAGAGGAACTCCACCCCGCGGGTCGGGTCGAAGCGGTCGATCGCGGCGATCAGGCCGAGGGTGCCGACCTGGAGCAGGTCGTCGAAGGGCTCGCCGCGGTTGCTGAACCGGCGGGCGAAGTGCCGGACCAGGGGCAGGTGCTCCTCGACCAGGATCTCCCGCAGCCGCTCCCGGCGCGGGTCGCCCTTCTCCAACGTGGCCAGCTCGGCGAACAGCGGTGCGGTGCGCAGCTGGCGGCTGCGGTTCTCCGACACCGGGACGGGTGTCTCCGCGACCGAATCCGGCGCGACCGCGTCGCCCGCGGTGACCACCGTCATCGGCGCCGTCGGCTCGTCGGCGCTGGACCGGGGGGTCGGACCGCTGGGGTTCTGGACGGCGGCGTCGGCGGCCGGGGAGTCCGTGGCAGCCGACCGGGTCACCGTGCGACCGAGACGTCGTCGACGGCCTCGAAGAGAGCGTCGCCCGTGCTGTACCGCCGCAGCTTCTTCACCAGCGTGATGGCGGCGACCGGGGTGGCGGAGCCGTCGCCGGCGGTCACGGTGGCCTGGGTGCCGGGGCCGGCCGCCACGCTGTCGACCAGGGTGGCCAGCACGACCCAGCCGAAGCCGTCGCGGGGCACGTCGACGCCGTCGTCGGTGGGCACCCACGAGTCGATGCGCAGGCTCTCCCGGGTGGCCTCGAAGACCACGGTCAGCGGGGAGTCACCGAGTGCCACCGAGGCGAGGATGGCGCAGGCCTCGTCCACGGCCAGGCGCAGGTCCTCGACCGCGTCCAGGTCGAAGTCCATCCGCATCGCCAGGTCGCCGGTCATCGCCCGCACCGCCGGCAGCTGCGTGGGCGAGGTCGGGACCCGCAGTTCCAGTCGCTCGGCGCGCCGCTCACCCGTGGGGGCGGCGCCCGTCGTGTCGACCATGCGTCGTCGCTCCTTCATCGTTCCCACGTTCCCGGACGGGAGCGCGGCGATCCATCTTCGCGCACCCACCCGACAGCTCCGGTGCGGAGTGCGGGGAGCGTGCGCTCGCTCGTCGCTGGTGCCTGAGCTCGACCCAGCCTGCCTGACGGTAGCCCGCCGCGCCGCTGCGGACCGCAGAGTCCGGGGCCGAACGGCACCTGGACGGGTGACCGGGCACCCCGGTGGGTTTGAGCCGACCCGGCCGTGCCCATCCCACACCAGGTGAGACTCCGGCGCAGCGACGTGCACCGTCCCGGCTGGACCCGGCGTCGCGCCGGGCGCGGCTTCGCCTACTACGACGGCGACGGCACCCTGATCAGGGGCGAGCGGGTCGACCGGCTGAAGGCACTGGCCATCCCGCCGGCCTGGCGGGACGTGTGGATCTGCCCGTGGCCCAACGGGCACATCCAGGCGACCGGGGTCGACGCCGCCGGACGCCGGCAGTACCGCTACCACGACCACTGGCGGGTCAAGCGGGACGCCGCCAAGCACGAGCGGGTGCTGGAGATCAGCCACCAGCTGCCCGACGTCCGGGACGCCGTGCTGCACGCCCTGCACACCCGCGGGCTGAACCGGCAACGGGTGCTGGCCACCGCCGTCCGGCTGCTGGACCTGGGTGCCTTCCGGGTGGGCAGCGAGCAGTACGCGGAGAGCAACCACACCTACGGGTTGGCCACGCTGCGCCGGGAGCACGTGGAGGTGCGCGGCGAGCGGGTGTTCTTCTCCTACACCGCCAAGGGCAGCAAGGACCGGGAGCTGGAGATCACCGACCGGCCGACCGCCACCGTCGTCCGGCAGCTGCTGGAGCGCCCGGCCGGCACCGGGGAGGAGCTGCTGGGCTACTGGAACCCCGACGGCAGCTGGCACGACATCACCAGCGACGAGGTGAACGGCTACCTCAAGGAGATCAGCGGCGCGGAGATCACCGCCAAGGACTTCCGCACCTGGTCGGCCACCGTGCTGATGGCCGCGACGCTGGCGGAGACCCCGCAGCCGACGTCGAGGACCGCGCGCAGGAAGGTGGTCAGCCAGGCCTACGCGAAGGTCTCCGAGCAGCTGGGCAACACACCCACCGTGGCGAAGGCCAGCTACGTCGACCCGCGGGTGGTCGACCGGTACGAGCACGGCGAGACGATCGTCGAGGCGCTGGCCGAGGCCGCCCGGGCCGACGACGACCGCACCGCGCAGCGGCTGCTGGAAGCCGGTGTCTGCAGCCTGCTCAGCGCCTGAACGACGAACGACGGCGCCCCTCCGAGGAGGGGCGCCGTCGTCGGTCTGCTGATCGGGCGGGGTGCTACGCCTTCTCGGCGATGGTGAACAGGTCGATCAGGCCGGTGACCTCCAGCGGGCGGGTCACGGCGCGGGTGTTGGCCACCAGCCGCAGCTCGACGTCGCGGGAGCGCGCCGACTTCTGCGTCTCCACCAGGACGGCCAGGCCGGCCGAGCCGAGGAACTGGACGCCGCACAGGTCGATCACCAGGGCGGTCGGCTGCTGCTCCAGCTGGGTGTCCAGCGAGGCCCGCAGGACGGGCGCGGTGAAGGTGTCGACCTCGCCGACGACCGTCACGGTGACCGTGCCGTCGTCGCCGGTGGACGTCGACAGCGTGATCACGTCGTCGAAGGGCGCTTCGTTCGTGTCAGCCGGGGCCGACACGTCGCGCGAGCCCTCGGCGGGTGAGTCGGATGAGGTCACGGACTGCAGCTCCTCTCAGCGGCGTTGCCCGTCGGGCACGCCTTCGCCGGGACAATGTACTTCGACATCGTGGCGGCGGACGCGAACCGGGACACGCAGGGTTCCGAACGGCACCTGCCCGGGATGGGCAGACGACGGCTGGCTGCTCAACCGTGGCGCCCAACCTAGTCGGGGCCGCCGTCGGGGCACCACTCCGGTACCCGGGCAGCAGGACCGACCGCGGCGCAGCCGCGCCGCGGTCGGATCGCTGGGTGCGGTGGGGCGCTGAGTCGTCGGTGCGGAGCTCAGCCGTCGGTGAGGTGCATGGCCCGCTCCTCGGGCCCCTCGCCGCCGGCCGGGGTCTCGCCGGTGGCGGTGACGTCGTCGCTCACGCTGTCGGTGAAGGAGTCGGCGCGGTCGGAGACGCCGTCCTGGTCCAGCTGCGGCACCGTGCGCTCGTGGGTCTCGGCCGCGCGCACGTCGTCGGCGACGTCCACGTCGGGCACCTCCCGCTCGAGCCGGCCCGACAGCGGCTCGCCCTCGGCCTGCTCCGCCGCGGTGGTGCCGACGTCGATGGTGGCCCCGGCGCGCTCACCGGGCACCGGGGCGAACTCCGGGTCCTCGGCCAGGGCGGCCGTCTGCTGGTCGTCATCGGCGATCTCCGGGACGCCGTCGTCGGTGTAGGAGACGTCCCGGGCGGTCTGGCCCTCCGGGTCACCGGCGCCGGTGACGCCGTCGCGCGCTCCGGTGAGGCCCCGCTCGTCGTCGGGGAACTCGGCGTCGTTGAGCGCGGAATCGCGGGCCGCCTGGTCGTTGGCCTCGGTCATGGGGTGCCTCCGTTCTGCGTGCGGCGGGATCGGCGCACGCTCGTCCGTCCGGGTGGACGGGGGAGCCGGTCGGGTGACCGGCGTCGTGATCACGCCCCTACCCGCCCGGTCCCCGGTCATGCGACGGCCGTTCCGGTGGCATGGCCGGCCGCACCCGGGGGTAGCGGGTCGGCATGGCGATCACAGACCAGGTCCAGCAGCTCGGTGCACCCGTCCGGCGCTGGGCGCGCACGCAGAAGGAGGAGTACTCGCACGGGGAGGACCGCCCGCTGGGCGGGCTGCTCGGCGCGATGGGCACCTACCTGGCCCTCACCACGGCCGGTGCGGTGGCGGTGCGGGCCGCCGGCCGGGAGCTGCCCGCCCGGATCCCGCTCGGGGACGCCGTGCTGCTCGCGGTGGCCACGTTCCGCATCTCGCGGACGATCGCCAAGGACCCGGTGACCAGCCCGCTGCGCGCACCGTTCACCAGCTTCTCGGGCCAGTCCGGCGAGGCCGAGGTGGCCGAGGAGATCCGCGAGCACGGCGGCGTCAAGCACGCCATCGGCGAGCTGGTCACCTGCCCGTTCTGCCTGGCCCAGTGGACGGCGACGGCGCTGGTGTTCGGCTACGCCACCGCGCCGGGTGCGACCCGGTTGGCGGCGCTGACCATGACCATGGTCGCGGCCGCGGACGTGGGCCAGTTCGCCTACGACAGCCTGCAGCAGAAGGCCACCGGCGCCGGGGACGACGAGGGCTGAGCCGTCACGGTGCGTGGTCGGTGCGGGCCGGTGGTGGCCGGCAGCGGCCTCACCCCTCCGGGTGGCCGGCTACGCGCAGTGGCCGTTCCGCGCTGCCGCTGCGGGGTGCCAGCGCCTATCCTGCGATCTTGACGACGGGTGTCACCGGGCCCCGGGGAACTGGAGGTGGCTCGTGCGGTCGATCTGGCGTGGCGCGGTCTCCTTCGGCCTGGTCAGCATCGCGGTGAAGCTGTACTCGGCCACCGAGGACCACGACATCCGCTTCCACCAGGTGCACAAGACCGACGGTGGCCGGGTCAAGTACAAGCGGGTCTGCTCGGTGGACGGCGAAGAGGTCGAGTACAACGACATCGGCAAGGGCTACGAGCTGCCCGACGGCCAGCTCGTGGTGCTGACCGACGAGGACTTCGACCAGCTGCCGCTGGGCACCACGCACGAGATCGAGGTGCTCCAGTTCGTCGACCAGGAGCAGATCGACCCGATCCACTTCGAGAAGACGTACTACCTGGAACCCGACGGTGTCGCGACGCGGCCCTACGTGCTGCTGCGCACCGCGCTGGAGAACGCCGGCCAGGTGGCCATCACCAAGATCGCCATCCGGCAGCGCGAGTCGCTGGCCGCGCTGCGGGTGCGCGAGGGCGTGCTGGTGCTGCACACGATGCGCTGGCCCGACGAGATCCGCCGTCCCGGCTTCGGCTTCCTGGACGAGGAGGTGCCGGTGCGGCCGCAGGAGCTGGCCATGGCCGAGTCGCTGATCTCCACCATGGCCGGCGACTTCGACGCCTCGGCGTTCACCGACGACTACCGCGAGGCGATGGCCGCGCTGCTGGAGGCCAAGCAGTCCGGCGGTGAGGTGCAGCCGGCACCCGACGCCGCGGACGACGGCGGGGGTGCCGTCGTGGACCTGATGAGCGCGCTGCGCCGCAGCGTCGAGCGGGCCGGCGGCGCCGCACCGGCCGCGACCGCGGACGACGAGCCTGCGCCGGCGAAGAAGAAGGCCGCTCCGGCCGCGAAGAAGGCGCCGGCGAAGAAGGCGGCACCCGCCACGAAGGCGGCGGCGGCGAAGGTGGACGACGAACCGGCGAAGCCGGCCAAGCGCCCCGCCCGCGCCCGCAAGACCGCCTGACCCGGCGGTCGCCGTGCCCGCCCAGCCCGACCCGCTCGCCGCCTACCGCGCCAGGCGGGACCCGGCCCGTACCGCCGAGCCGGTGCCGCCGGCCGGGCAGCCGCTGCCGGTGGGCGACGACGACACCTTCGTCGTCCACGAGCACCGCACGCCGCGGGGCCGCAGCGGGGAACGGGTGCACTGGGACCTGCGGCTGGAGCGCGACGGGGTGCTGAAGAGCTGGGCGGTGCCCCAGGGGCCGCCGACCCACCCGGGCCTGAACCGGCTCGCCGTCCCCACCGAGGACCACCCGCTGGCCTACGCCTCGTTCTCGGGCACCATCGCCGCCGGCGAGTACGGCGGCGGTGAGCCGACCATCTGGGACGCCGGCCGGTACGCGACCGAGAAGTGGGCCGACGACCACGTCACGGTGGCCTTCGACGGCAGCCGGCTGACCGGCCGGTACGTGCTGTTCCGGTTGCCCGACGGCAGCTGGAACCTGCGCAAGCTGGACGCCGACCCGGTCGTCGAGGAGCCGGTGGCCGGGGTGCCGGAGGGCCTGCCCCCGATGCTGGCCGGGGTGCCGGAGGACCTGCCCCCGATGCTGGCCGCGATCGGCGAGCTGCCCGACTCCGCCGACCAGCGCTGGGGCTACGAGTTCAAGTGGGACGGCGTCCGCGCGCTGGCGCACGTGCGCGGCGGCCGGGTGCGGCTCCGGGCCCGCAGCGGCAACGACGTGACCGCCAGCTACCCCGAGCTGCACCGGCTGCCCGACGTGCTGGCCGGGCGGGACGCGGTGCTGGACGGCGAGGTGGTGGCGCTGGACGCCCGCGGGCGCCCGGACTTCGGCCTGCTGCAGGGCCGGATGCACCGCACCGGCCCGGAGGTGGCCCGGCTGGCCGCTGCCGCGCCGGTCAGCTACCTGGTCTTCGACCTGCTCGCCCTGGACGGGCAGAGCCTGCTCGGCCTGCCCTACACGCAGCGGCGGCAGCGGCTGGACGTCCTGGGCCCGACCACCGACCGCTGGGTGACCACCCCGTGGTTCCGGGGCAACGGGCCCGGGGTGCAGGCGGCCAGCCGGGAGAACGGGCTGGAGGGGGTGATGGCCAAGCGGCTGGACTCGCCCTACCGGCCCGGAGGCCGGGGCCCGGACTGGCGCAAGATCAAGAACATCCGAGCCCAGGCGGTGGTCGTCGGCGGCTGGCGCCCCGGCGCGGGTCGGCGGGCCGGCGGCATCGGGTCGCTGCTGCTGGGCGTGCACGACGACACCGGCCGGTTCGTCTTCGCCGGGCACGTCGGCACCGGGTTCACCGCCGCCGCGCTGGTCGAGCTGGGCCGGCTGGTCACCGCCCGGTCGTCGTCCCCGTTCGACGGCGACCTGCCCCGGGAGGTCACCCGGGACGCGCACTGGGTGCAGCCGCGCCTGGTCGGCGAGGTGGCGTTCACCGAGTGGACCCGGGAGGGCCGGCTGCGGCACCCCTCCTGGCGCGGGCTGCGTGGGGACCTCACGCCCGACCAGGTGGTGGTGGAACCGTGAGCCGTCAGCGCGTGCAGATCGAGGGTCGGCAGCTGGAGGTCTCGAACCTGGACAAGGTGCTGTTCCCGGCGGTGGGGTTCACCAAGGCGCAGGTCATCGACTACTACGTGCGCATCGCCCCGGTGCTGCTGCGGCACGTCGCCCGCCGGCCGGTCACCTTCACCCGGTGGCCGAACGGCGTCGACGGGCAGGCCTTCTTCGAGAAGAACAACGCCCGGCACGCCCCGGAGTGGGTGCAGAC
>Ga0210040_10004790_pt1 | contig 17439 bp, 11 predicted proteins | sample CryGeyCG12114_NA_FD_185462 | JGI IMG/M metagenome (GOLD analysis project Ga0210040, IMG submission 185462) | Groundwater microbial communities from aquifer - Crystal Geyser CG19_WC_8/21/14_NA (SPAdes) (version 2) | ecosystem: Environmental > Aquatic > Deep subsurface > Groundwater | place: USA... | reverse complement strand
GGGCCATCAAACAAAGCGTAGTCGATGCCGAGGTCGGCTTGCACGGCGGCCTCCCACTTCAGGTCGGGATTGGGGCTGCGCGAAGGGTAGATGGCCGGGTAGCGCACGCCGCCCTGCACAATATTGCCGCCGTAGGAGAAGGTAGAGGTGTAGAGGAAGTTGCCGATATTCTGGTTGCCGATGGCGCCGTAGCTGGCCCGTAGCTTCAGCTCCGTCAGCCAGCCATAGTCTTTCATAAACTCTTCTTCCGTCACTTTCCAGGCCAGCGCCAGCGACGGGAAGTAGCCTACCTGGTTGTTGGGGCCGAAGCGTGAGGACGCATCCGCCCGCATCGACACAGTAGCCAGGTAGCGATTGTTGTACACATAGTTCACGCGGCCCAGCAATGAGCCCAGGCGGGTTTGGGCCCGGCCGCTGCCTACCTGGTTCAGGGCGGTGTTGCCCGAGCCAATGGCGTCGTACGTGAGTTCGGGCAGCGTAAAGCCGCGCGCACTAGCCGAAAACGTGTTCAGCCCAAAACGCTCATACGTAGCCCCCAGCACGGCGCTGATGCTGTGTTTGCCCAGGTCTTTATTGAAGTTCAGGGTGCCTTCCGTGAGGTAGTAGTTGCGGTTGCCCGACAGGATGGTAGCCAACCCGCTGTTCTGCTGGCCGGTCAGCGTAATCGGGTCCAGCCACTCGTTGCGCTGGCTCTGATTCACGTCGCCGCCTACCCGCAGGCGCACCGAGAGCGAGGGGATGAGGTAGTACTCGCCGTAAATATTGCCGAAGGTTCGGTAGCCGTCGCCCACAGCGTACTGCCCATTGATGAGGGCCACCGGGTTGTCGATGGTCATGGCCGTGGAGCGGAAATAGCTGCCGTCGGCGTTGTAAATCGGCACGGTGGGGTCGTAGCTGATGGCCGAGTAGATGGCGTTGGCGTTTTCGTTGATGCCCTGGTCGCCCGACGAGTTCAACTTGTCTTTGATGTAGGACGTGTTCAGGCTCACACCAAAGGCGTATTTCTGGGCCACGCGGTTTTCCAGGTTCAGGCGGGCCGAGTAGCGTTGGGTAGCCGAGTTAATCACCACGCCTTTCTGGTCGAAATAGCCCAGCGAGGCGTAGTATTTGGTGTTGCCGGCCGTGCCCGACACCGACACGTCGTGGGTCTGGGTAGGGGCATCCTGGTACAGCGCCTTCTGCCAGTCGGTATTCACGTAGTCGTCGGGTACGCGCTGGGTGTTGTCGGCGGCGCCGGCAACTACCAGTTCGTTCAGCACGTCGTGGTACTGCTGGCCGGTGAGCATTTTGGGCGAGCGGGCCACGTACTGGCGGCCGTACTGCGCGCTGTAGTTGAGCTGCAAGGCCCCGGCGCTGCCGCGCTTGGTGGTGATAATCACCACGCCATTGGAGCCCCGCGAGCCATAGATGGCGGTGGCCGACGCATCTTTCAGCACCTCAATGCTCTCAATATCATTGGGATTGAGTGAGTTGAGCGGGTTGCGCGGATTCACATTAGCCACCGAGCCCGGCCCGCTACCCGTGATGGGCGCGTCGTTGTTCACGGGCATTCCGTCAATCACGTATAGCGGGTCGTTGCCGGCCGTGATGGAGCTGGCCCCCCGGATTTTCACGCTGATGGCGCCGCCCGGCTCGCCACTTTTCTGGTATACCTGCACGCCAGCCGCCCTACCCTGCAACGCCTGCTGCACGTTCACGATGGCGCCCGGCGTCAATTCCGACTGCTTCACCGAAGCCACCGAGCCGGTCACGTCGCTCTTGCGCACGGTGCCGTAGCCCACTACCACCACGTCGTTCAGGGCATTCACGTTGTCGGTCAGCGTCACGTTGATGGTGGTGCGCTGGCCCACCGTGGCTTCCTTGCTATTGAAGCCTACCGAGCTGAACACCAGGACGCTACTTGCGCTGGGTACGCCCAACGTGTAGTTGCCATCCGCGTCCGATGCTGTGCCGGTGGTGGTGCCTTTCACTATCACCGTGGTAGACGGAATGCCTTCGCCGTTTTGCGAGGTCACGCGGCCCGTAACGGTAACCGCCTGCCCAAAGCCAGCCGTGGCGCTAAGCCACAGCAGCGTGACCAGTAGCAGCAGCTGCCGTCCTGGTTTGAAGAATAGAAGTTTTGGCATACAGGGAAGTTTTAAGGGTATATGAAAGAGGGAAATTAGAGCTAGCTTCTACTAGCTCCCCTCCTTAGCTAAGGAGGGGGTAGGGGGTGGTCATTGAACGACTTTAGTTTCTAGCGCTAGTCGCCTCACCCCTAGCCCCTCTCCAAAAAGGAGAGGGGAACTAGTTATAGTTAGGACTTACGCACTCGCTCGGCTACGCCGAGTGAGCACTACGCTTGAGGGGCTATGCCCCGAATCCGGCTGCGTCGCTGGCGTCCTATTGGCCTGGCGATTGACAGACGCGCGCAGCAGAGCTGCTGGGGCATAGTCCACTCGGCACAGCCGAGCGAGTGCGTAAGTCCTAATAGTATTGTTCTGGATGGTATTGTTCTAGCGGTTTTACCGCCCCTAGTCCCTCTTTAAAAAAGAAGGGAACTAGTATTTTGTCTTTAAACTTCTGGTTATCAATAAACAGTGTTCTTACTGCTGGGCGGTAGGCTTGGGGAACACTTGGTACTCCTCGGCCAGTTGCTGCCAGCGCTGGTTCATCTCCTTCACGCGGTCGGGGTATTGGGTGGCCAGATTCTTGGTTTCGGAGCGGTTGTTTTTGAGGTCGTACAGCTCCCAGGGGTCGTTGGGGTTCAGGCGCACAATTTTCCAGTCCTGCTGCCGGAAGGCCGCCGCCCCAAAATGCTCCCAGAACAGCTCCGGGTGCAGGCGCTGGGCGGGTGCTTTGGCCGAAGTCAGCAGCGGCACGAAACTCTTGCCGGGCGTGGGCGTGATGGTGCGTCCCTCGAAAGAGGTAGGGTAGGACGACTTTGCCAAGTCCAAGAACGTGCTCATCATGTCAATCACGTGCAGGGGCTCGCGCACCAGGCGGCCGGGCTGCTGCACGCCCTGGGGCCAGTGCACAATCATTGGGGTAGCAATCCCGCCCTCGTGTTGCTTGGCCTTGTAGTAACGGAAAGGCGTGTTGATGCTGTGCGCCCACACTTCGCCAATGCCGGCGTGCACCAGCTCACCGTTGGGCAGCACCTCCTTTTGTTTCGGAAAAGCCACTGTTTGCCCGTCGCGGGTGCTGCCGGCCCGGTCGAAGCCGGGGCCGTAGTTGGTCGGGTCCTCGGGGCTGGCGCCGTTGTCGGACAGAAACAGGATAAGGGTATTATCGAGCTGCTTGGTGCGCTTCAGCTCCGCAATCAGGTGGCCCACGTTCTGGTCCATGCGGTCCACCATGGCGGCATGCACGGCCATGGCGTGGGCGTCCCAGTCCTGGGTAGGATTAGTGGCCCAGTCCTTTTTCGGAAACATGAACTCGGGCAGTGGCGTGGTGGCCGCGTCAAACAGCTTCAGGTCGATGATGCGCTGGTAGCGGCTCTGGCGCAGCGCCTGCCAGCCGTTTTTATAAGTGTTTTCGTACTTCTTGATGTCTTCGGGCAACGCCTGAATAGGCCAGTGCGGGGCCGTATAGGCCACGTACATAAAGAAGGGCTTGTCAGCCTGCTTGTTGAACTGCCGCACAAACGATATGGCCGTATCGCCAATGGCGTTGGTGTAATAGAAATCCTTGGGGAGCGTTTTCACCGGCTTGTTGCCATACACCAGACTGAACGGGTCGAAGTAGTCGACCACCCCCCAAATGGTGCCGTAGAACTTCTCGAAGCCGCGGGCGGTAGGGTAAGTGTTGGGGTCGGCAAAGTCGCCGTAGTCGGCTTGGTGGGCCAGCCACTTCAGCTGCTCCTCCTTGTCCTTGCGCTCCTCGGTTTCAGAAATGTGCCATTTGCCTACCATGCCGGTCTGGTAGCCAGCCGCGCGTAGGGCTTCGGCAATCGTTACGGTGTGTTTATCCAACGTGCCCTGGTAGCCGGGCTTGCCTTCGGCAAAGGTCATTTTGCCGATGCCCGCCTGGTGTGGATACAGGCCCGTGAGCATGGAGGCGCGGGTAGGGCAACACCGCCCCGTATTGTAGCAGGAGTTGAACCGAAGGCCATCCTTGGCGAGCTTGTCGAGGTTGGGCGTCTTAATCTCACCCCCATAGCAGCCCAGGTCGGAGTAGCCCAGGTCGTCGGCCATGATGAGGATGATATTGGGGCGTTTGGCTGCTTTGGACGGCGCCGAGGTCATGGCGCTGGTGCCTGTAAGGGTCACGAGCCCTAGCAGGACCGCCGCTGCCCGATAAGCCAAGCGTCTGGCAATACGTGTGTGCATAGGATACAGAAAGTTGGTGTTACAAAAGTGGAGAAAATGATTGTGCCCAGAGTGAGTTTCAACTGCTGACACAACCGGTTTGCTGAAATGATTTAGCACTCTGATGCAGAGGTGTTTTCGTTTTCATGCAAACGTTTGCTTAAACAAAGCATAATACTTTTGATTTAGCAAAGAATCATACAAAAAAAATTAAGATAATTGTAACGGATACGTCAATTTGTACACTTTGAAAAACGACCTTCTGCGCAAACGTTTGTATTCAACTGTAGGGCAATCGTTCGGCCAGTCACACCCTTCCTATGGCTACTATTTTATGCGATTTTCTCCGTTAGTCTGGCTGATTGGCTTGCTGTGCCTGGTTTCCTGCCATCACATAAGCAGCTCCACGCAATCAGCCGAAGCAGCGGCGCCTACCAGCGCGGCATTTGGCACCACGCCCGACGGAACGACCGTGCAGCTCTATACGCTGCGCAATAGGCGCGGCGCCACGGCCACTATCACCAACTACGGCGGCATCCTGGTTAGCCTGCGCGTACCCGACCGCGCCGGCAACCTCGGCGACGTAGTACTCGGTTTTGATAGTCTGGCCGATTACACCCAGCAAAATCCCTACTTCGGGGCGTTGATTGGGCGCTACGGCAACCGCATCGCCAAAGGCCGTTTTACGCTGGATGGGCGCGAGTATAAGCTAGCTGTCAACAACGGCCCCAATACCTTGCACGGCGGCGTGCAGGGCTTCAACCGGCGCGTGTGGGCTGCCACGCCCGGCACCTCGCCCGCTGGCCCTACCCTCACGCTCACCTATAACAGCCCGGATGGCGAAGAAGGCTACCCCGGCAACCTGCGGGCACAGGTAGTCTACACCCTCACCACCGACAACGCTCTGCGCCTGGCCTACACCGCCACCACCGACCAAGCTACGGTCGTTAACCTCACCAACCACAGCTATTTCAACCTCAACTACGGCCAGAGCAAGGATATTCTTGCTCACGAGCTGACGCTAGACGCCGACCGCTACACCGTGGTCGATAACACGCTGATTCCCACGGGCGAGCTGCGCCCGGTGCATGGCACGCCCTTCGACTTCACTACCCCGCACACCGTTGGCGAACGGCTTGCGCAGGTGCCCGGCGGCTACGACCACAACTGGGTGCTGGCCGATCAGCCGCGTGGCCGGCTGGAGGAAGCGGCTACGCTGTACGAGCCGGTTTCGGGCCGCACACTGGCGGTATTTACCGATCAGCCGGGCGTGCAGTTCTACTCCGGCAACTTCCTCAAAGGCAATCTGCGCGGCAAGGGCGGCGTGGTGTACGGCCCACACTACGGGCTGGCCCTGGAAACGCAGCATTTCCCCGACTCGCCCAACCAGCCGCAGTTTCCCGGCACGGTGCTCCGGCCCGGCGAAACGTTTCATTCCGTAACAGAATATCGGTTTGGGGTGCGGCCGTAGCGGCCACACAGACCCAAAGCAACCGTGTTTCTGTTACCTTAGAAAGATATTCGCAGGGGCTGCGCAAGCGAGGCCTCCTTTCAAGCATGCACACGAACCGTATTGTACGAAAGCTGCTGGTTATTGGCAGCACTTGGCTGGTACTGAGCGCCTGCCAGTCCGGCCCGCCCGAGCAGCGGGAATATTCGCCTACCATCACCGTCTTCGCCAAAGAGCCAGCGCAAAAAACGGCCCCAGCCACCGCACCACCTGCCGCCGTGCCAGCGGGCATGGTATACGTGCCCGGCGGCTACACCCAGATTGGCGCCGCCGATGGTGTGGAGCAGGAAAAGCCTACCTTCTGGGTGCTGGTGAAGCCGTTTCTGATGGATCAGCACGAGGTGACGGTCGGGCAGTTTCGGGCGTTTGCCGAGGCCACCGGGTATAAAACGGAGGCCGAGCAGTTCGGCAACGGCGGCGTGCTGGACGAAGCCACCAAGCAATGGGGCCTGAAAGATGGTGCCAATTGGCAGTACCCCTACGGCCCCGAAGCCGGCCCCGCCGCGCCCGACCAGCCCGTGACGCAGGTGTCGTGGAACGATGCGCAGGCGTACGCCAAATGGGCCGGCAAGCGCCTACCCGACGAGCTGGAGTGGGAGCACGCCGCCCGTAACGGCCGCAACACCCGCACGCTCTACCCCGCCGGCGACAGCCTGCAAGTGAACGGCAAGTTCACGGCCAACACCTGGAACGGCACCTTCCCCGACTTCGACCGCCAGACCGACGGCTTCCACTACGCCGCGCCGGTGGGCTCATTCGGGACGTCGCCGCTGGGGCTGGCCGATATGGCAGGCAACGTGTGGGAGTGGTGCGCCAACTACAAGCTCACCTACGCCGACATCATGGACTCTGTGGCCGTGGCCAACTCGCCTACCACCGAGCGGGCGCAGCGGGGCGGCTCTTTCCTGTGCGAGCCGGGCTGGTGCCACGGCTACCGCGTGTCGGGTAGGGCCGGCAGCACCCCCGAAACTGCCCTTATGCACGTGGGCTTCCGCTGCGTGCAGGATTTGTAGCTACGCTCGCGTCTGGCCGGTGCCGCGCACCTGCCATTTGTAACTGGTCAGCTCCTCCAGGCCCATGGGGCCGCGGGCGTGCAGCTTCTGCGTGCTGATGCCGATTTCGGCGCCCAACCCAAACTGCGCGCCGTCGGTGAAGGCAGTAGAAGCGTTAGCATACACCGCAGCGGCGTCTACGGCATTCAAAAACCGCTCAATGTGCGCTGCGTCTTCTGACACGATGGCCTCGCTGTGCTTGGAGCCATGGCGGGCAATGTGGTCCAGCGCCTCATCCAAATTTGCTACTGTTTTCACCGCCAGCTGCAACGACAAAAACTCGGTGCCGAAATCCTCCGGCCGGGCCGGCTGCAACAGCTCATTGGGGTACACACCGCGTAGGGCAGGGTAGGCACGCTCATCGGCGTGCAGCAGCACACCGGCCTTAGCCAGCGGGGCGAGGAGGGTAGGCAAATCAACGAGACGTCTTTCGTGCACCAGCAGGCAGTCCAGGGAGTTGCACACACTCACGCGGCGCGTTTTGGCATTGGCCACAATAGCCCTACCCTTGGCCAGGTCGCCGGTTTCGTCGAAGTAGGTGTGCACGATGCCCGCGCCGGTTTCGATGACGGGCACGCGGGCGTTATTGCGCACAAAATCAATAAGTTGCTGACTGCCACGCGGAATCAATACATCCACATAGCCCACGGCTTGTAGTAGGGCGGCGGTGGCTTCGCGGTCGGCGGGCAGCAGGGTAGCCACGGCGGAGTTGAGGCCGTGTGTTGTCAGTACCTCGTGGATAACGGAGATGATGGCGCGGTTGGAAAAATCGGCATCAGAACCGCCCTTCAGCACGCAGGCGTTGCCGGTTTTAAGGCATAGCGCTACTACGTCGAAGGTTACGTTGGGGCGGGCTTCGTAGATGATGCCCACCACGCCCAGCGGCACGCGCACTTTGCGCAGGTGCAGGCCATTGGCGAGGTCGGTTTCGGTGAGCACGTTGCCCAGCGGCGAGGGTAGGGAGGCCACGTTGCGCAGGTCGTCGGCAATGGCTTGGATGCGCGCCGCCGAGAGTTGCAGCCGGTCGTACTTGGGGTCGTCGGGAGCCATGCGCGCCAGGTCCTTCGCGTTTTCGACGAGGATAAACTCGGTGTGCTGCACAGCGGCTTCGGCCACCGCCAGCAGCACCGCGTTGATGGTGTCGGGGGAGACTTGCGCGAGTGTGCGGCTGGCTTGCTGCGTGGCTTCGAAGGTAGGCGTGAGGTTCATAGGCGTATTGTCTAGTAGCGGTGCGCAGAAATTCACAGTGGGCGACGTCCGTGCACCGCTACTAGAAATTATATATCAGCGTTCAAAAACAGATAATCGTAGTGCACCAGCGGCTTTTGCTGTTGCTGGCCCAGCTTTTCGCGGGCGTGCGCGGCGTCGTACTCAGCCATGCCCAAGCCTATGGGGCGGCCATCTTCGGCTAGCAGCCGAATGATATCGCCTTTTTCAAACTCGCCTTCCACGGCTACTACCCCCACGGGTAGCAGGCTAGTGGCCTTGCCCGGCGCCGTGAGGGCCGCGCAGGCACCCGCGTTGAGGCGCACCGTGCCTTTGGCGGCGGGCTCGGCGTGGGCCAGCCACCGCTTGCGGCCCGAGGCAGTGCGACTGGGTAGGAAGCGCGTGTTCACCACTTCTTCGGCCAGCACGCGGGGTAGCACGTTTTCGGTCTGGCCATTGGCAATGTGCACCGCAATGCCCAATTGGGCCACCTTGTGCGCCATGTGGCACTTGGTAATCATGCCGCCGCGCCCAAACTGGGAGCGTTGGGTGGTCACAAAGACCGAAAAATCGGGCGTATCGGGGCCAATTTCGCGGATAACCTGTGAGCCAGGGTCTTTCGGGTCGCCGTCGTAGATGCCGTCTACGTTGCTGAGAATCAGCAGGGCGTCGGCATCGAGCATGGCGGCGAGCAGGCCGGCCAGCTCGTCGTTGTCGGTGAACATCAGCTCCGTCACGGAAATCACATCGTTCTCATTCACAATAGGAATGATGTTGTTTTGGAGCAGCGCCCGGAAGCAGTTCTGCATGTTGCGGTAGTGCTGCCGGTCGCGGAAATCCTCCTTCGTAACCAGCACCTGCGCGCAGGTGAGTTGGTGACGGGCCAGCAGTTCGGCGTAGGTGGTCAGCAGTTTCACCTGGCCCACGGCGGCCAGCAGCTGGCGGCTGCTCACGGCGTCGGCGCGTTCGGGTAACTGCACCAAGCTACGCCCCGCCGCCACCGCCCCCGACGACACCACTACCACCTCGCGGCCCGGCTGCTTCAGCGCCGCAATCTGCTCCACCAAGTGAGCAATGCGCCCCAGGTCGGGCGTGCCATCTGCCTGGGTTAGTACGTTGGAGCCGATTTTGACAACAAGACGGTGATACGGAAAAGCCATGCGCGAGTAAAGTTTCAGCCCCAAGGTACGGGATGTAGGGCAGGGTTGAAACCGCGGTGGCGCTGGTTAGCTGTTCGACACGAACTTCAGCCCGATAATGGAGGCAATGAGCGTGGTCAGAAAAAAGATGCGCCAAAAATCGGCCGGCTCCCGGAAGACCACAATGCCCACCAGCACCGTGCCTACTGCCCCAATGCCGGTCCACACCGCGTAGGCCGTGCCGATGGGTAAGGTTTGGGTGGCACGGTACAGCAAGGTCATGCTCAGGGTGAGAAAGGCGAAGAAGCCTACCAGCCATAGCGTGGCCGTGGTGCCGGTGGTTTCCTTCATCTTGCCCAGGCAAGCCGCAAAGCCTACCTCGCACAAACCCGCAATAAACAGAAGAAGCCAGGGCATAGGAGAAAGGGTAGGGTGAGAGAGTAAGGATAGAACGTCATTTCGAGCTTGTCGAGAAATCTCGCGTGCTGATGAAAGATAGTACCTTTCATCAGCACGCGAGATTTCTCGACAAGCTCGAAATGACAGCCTGATTACGCTTTATTCCGCCCCGTCGGCCACTACCTTATAGGTAGGATCTTCCCAGTAGTTCACGTCGATAAGTGCCTCGGCGTTGGTGAGCAGGCGCTGGCAATCGGGGCTGAGGTGGCGCAGGTGCAGGGTTTTGCCCAGCTTGGCGTAGCGCTCCGTGAGTTTGTTGAGGGCTTCGATGGCCGACAGATCCGTTACGCGGCTTTCCTGGAAGTCGATGATAACTTCCTGCGGGTCGCCGGCTGGGTCAAACTTCTCATTAAAGGCCACCACGGAGCCGAAAAACAGCGGGCCGAAAATCTCGTAGTGCTTGCGGCCTTGCTCGTCGAGGTGCTTGCGGGCGCGGATGCGCAGGGCGTTTTCCCAGGCAAAGGCCAGCGCCGAAATCACTACCCCAATAAGCACGGCCAAGGCCAGATTCTGCGACACGGCCGTCACCAACGTCACCAGCGCCATCACAATAACATCGGTTATGGGCATGCGGCCGATGATGCGCAGGCTGGCCCATTCAAAAGTGCCAATCACCACCATAAACATCACGCCCACCAGCGCCGCCAGCGGCAGCCGCTCAATCAGCGACGAGCCTACCAGCACGAACAAGGCCAGCGCCACCGCCGCCACAATACCCGACAGGCGGTGCCGCCCGCGCGACTCAATGTTCACCATGGTTTGGCCAATCATGGCGCAGCCGCCCATGCCGCCCGTCAGGCCCGAGGCCACGTTGGCGAGGCCCTGGGCCACGCAGTCTTTGTTGCCCCGGCCGCGGGTGTCGGTCAGCTCATCTACCACTGTCAGGGTCAACAGGCTTTCGGTGAGGCCCACCAGCGCCATAATCACGGCGTAGGGAAAAACGAGCATCAGGGTATCCCAGGTCAGCGGAATAGAGGGCCAGTGGGGTAGGGGTAGCCCCCCGCTGATAGACGCAATATCGCCCACCGACTTAGTGGGCAGGTTGCCGAAAATCACCAGCGACGACACGACCAAAATAGCCACCAGCGACGAGGGGACTGCCTTCGTGAGCTTGGGTAGGAAATAGACAATGGCCATCGTGAGGAGCACCAGGCCCAGCATCAGCCACAGCGAAGCGCCTGTGAGCCAATGCGTAGCGCCGCTGGCGTCTTCGGTCTTAAACTGCTCCAGCTGCGCCATGAAGATGATGATAGCTAGGCCATTGACAAAGCCAAACACCACTGACTGCGGCACCAGCCGAATAAACTTGCCCAGCCGCAACAGCCCTACCCCAATCTGAATCAGGCCCATGAGCGCTACAGCGGCAAACAGGTACTCCACGCCGTGCTGCTGCACCAGGCTCACAATCACTACGGCCACGGAGCCGGCAGCGCCCGATATCATACCGGGGCGTCCGCCCAGGATGCTGGTAATCAAGCAAATAATAAACGCTGAGCCAATGCCTACCAGCGGACTGACGTGGGCTAGCAAGGCAAAAGCTACTACTTCGGGCACCAGGGCCAGGGCGGTGGTGAGACCAGCCAATACTTCGTCCTTCGGGCTATAGCCCTTGGTTAACTTATCGAGAAGAATCATGCAAAGGAGGGGTATACCGACCAGCGTACGCAGTCGGCCAGAAAAGCCTTGCGAGGCTATCTGTTAGAAAATCAGGAAACTTAAAAACGCGCGAAAAGGCCGCTACAGAAGGTAGGGGCTAAACTGAGCTGAGCAAGTGCTGCTCAGGGTGGAGTAGGGATGGGCGCGAGGAGATAGATCGTCATAACGATACTACAAAGGTAGGCGCAGTAGCAGTAACATCTATAGAAAGATTGATCAGGGGTAAAAGATGTGATGATAGTATTTGTGACTAGTGGGGTATTATTTGAAGAGTGAAACAGGAGTTTATAGTGTTTATTAGCTGGCAAGGTTGATTTTATGAGGGGTGCGTAGATGTAAAATACGTTTCAGGTGTATATTGCCCTTGGAAACTATACCCCTGGTCCTCTTATTTTTCCTGCGTATGCCTTCCCATTCTACCCTACGGCCGAGCTACACATTGTTCTCGCTGATTGCGTTGATTGTCATTAGCATGGCAGTTGCTTTCGTGCCCATGGAGCACCCCGCCGCCACGCCCGGCTCGCTCAACGGCGCCGATGTGGCCTGGATGCTCACGGCCACCGCCTTCGTACTGATCATGACGCCAGGGCTGTCGTTTTTTTACGGCGGCATGGTCCGGCCTAAGAACGTCATCAGTACTATGCTGCAAAGCTTCGTGGCTATGGGCGTTATTACGGTGCTGTTTTACCTAGTGGGCTTCTCGCTGGCCTACGGCGACTCCTGGCACGGCCTGATCGGGAACCCGCTCACGTTTATGGCGCTGCGCAACGTGGGCACAGCACCCAACCCGGCGTTTGCGGCTACTATCCCGTTCGTGCTGTTCTTCGCGTTTCAATTAAAATTCGCGGTGATTACGCCGGCGCTGATTACCGGCTCGTTTGCCGAGCGGGTGCGTTTCAAGGGCTACCTGGCCTTTATGGTGCTGTTTAGCCTGTTCATCTATTGCCCGCTGGCCCACTGGACTTGGCACCCTGAGGGTTTTCTGCGGCAGTGGGGCGTACTCGATTTTGCGGGCGGCACGGTGGTGCACATTTCGGCAGGCATTGCGGCGCTGGCCGGCGCAATAGTGATGGGGCGCCGTTCTGCGCACGTGCGGCAAACGTCGTTTTCGACTCCTAATGTGCCCTACGTGATGCTGGGCACTGGCTTGCTGTGGTTCGGCTGGTTTGGCTTCAACGCGGGTTCGTCGCTGGCGGCCAACGATATAGCAGCGCTTTCCTTTGTAAATACTACCCTCGCCTCGGGTGCGGCGCTCATTGCTTGGCTGCTGATTGAAACGGTGTGGGGCGGCAAACCTACCGCCATGGGTGCCTGCATTGGAGCCGTAGTAGGGTTGGTGGCCATCACGCCCGCGGCTGGCTACGTGCAGTACGGCCACAGCATCTTTATCGGCGTTGTCTCGTCGCTGATCAGCTACGCCGCTGTGCACTGGAAAAACAACCGCACCACCATTGATGACACGTTGGATGTATTTCCTTGCCACGGCCTAGGCGGTATTGTGGGCATGTTGCTCACGGGCGTATTTGCCGATAAGGTAGGTCTGATTCATGGGTCGGCTACTACCTTCGGCTACCACGTGCTGGCATTGCTGATTGTGGTAACGTATTCTTTCGTAGGCTCCTGGCTGTTGCTGAAGCTGACGGCCAACATCTTCGGTCTGCGCGTGAAAGCTGCCGACGAAGAGCTAGGCCTCGACCTAAGCCAACACGAAGAATCGACGTATCATGTGGACGAGGAATTTGAGCGCACCTACCGCAAAGCCTCCGGCCAGACCGAAGAAGAGTTGATAGCACAGTAGGTAGGGCCAGTGCTAGAAAGTTAGGGTTAGCTCCCCTCCTTTTTTAAGGAGGGGTTGGGGGTGGTAAAAGTCGTTAGAACAATACTAGATTCTAATTTTCTAGCTCTAACTTTTACCACTCCCAACCCCTCCTTAAAAAAGGAGGGGAGCTAGTTTTCTGCTATTTACCGCAGCGCATACGTCCATACGTACACCACCAACCCGCCGAAATACAGCGCCAGTGCGGGTGTCACGTAGCTTTGGGGTAGTCCCAGCGCTACAAGTCCTACCCCTATCAGCCCGACTACTGCCAGGCCGCCCGCAAACCACATCGATTGGCGTTGCCGCTTGGGTATCAGCAGACGCCACGAGCCCACTACCGGAAACAAAAGCCCCAGCGTTACAAAGCCAAGCAACTCCACGGCGGGTAGTGTGCCCACCACGCCGCCTACCGTTGCTGCCGCACCGCCCAGCAGTAGCGCCAGAAACTGGTTTGATTGGCGAATTTGGTCAGAGCTGAGGGCGTGTCGGCCGTAGCTGTTCAGGCGCAGCAGGGAGTTGAACAGCGGATCGGCAAACCAACTCATAAATACCAGCAGCAGGTACAGTGGCAGCAGCAGCGGCACGAACCGCGCCAGCACCCACAGCCCGATAAACAGCGCCCGGCGGGTGCCGTCGCTCAGCGTGGTAGACCAATACACAAACTTCAAAAAGCCCCGATACAGCCAATAGCGGGCTTTCAGGGCTTCTACTAGGCCCTCGCGGGCGTAGTCGGAGGTAGGGTTGAGGCGCAGGGCTTCGCGAAAGTGGCCCAGCGCCTGCTTGGGCCGACCGGCTTCTAGGGCTACCCAGCCAGCATCGGCGTGCGTACCGGCGGCGTCGGGGTCGTGGCGTAGCGCTTCCTGCAAGGTGTCGGCCGCATCGGTGCGGCGGCCCAGGCGGGCCAGCGCCCGCCCGCGCAACCCCAGGCAGTCCACATGGGTTGGGTCGTAGCGCAGGCCGGTTTCGGCGGCACGCAGGGCGGCTTCCCACTGTCCTCGCCGAAACCGGATGATGCCGAGCGTATGGTGGTAGTTGGGGTCGGCGGGGTCCAGGGCCAGTGCCTGCTCAATGGCCTGCTGCGCCTCTTGGGGGCGGTGCTGGCGCAGATGGGCCAAGCTGAGCAGGTAATAGGCAAAATCATATTCTGGAGCCAGGTGAATGGCCAATTCGGCTTCCTGCTGGCCTTCCTCCTGTTTGTTTTGTTCGAGCAAGGTCATGCCCAGCCAGCCGTGCGCGAGGGCATCGGTAGGGTCGTCGTGCAGCATCCGGCGCAATTCCTGTTCGGCCTGCGCGGCGCGGTCCTGGCGTAGCAGCAGCAGAATACGTTCGGTCCAGTGAGTTACGGGCATGAAAACGGATGAATGCTTGGGGTAGGACAATAAGGCTGTTCAGGGATTCGCTGGCACGTCATTCCGAGCATGTCGAAGAATCTCGCGTGCTGACGCACGATACTACCTGACATCAGCACGCGAGATTTCTCGGCACGCCCGGAATGACGTACAAACCATACTTCCTAACATAGCTTTGGGGTAAGGCATAGAACGGTACATGCTCGGTATCAGAGTTTTTTGATCCAGACTGCGGCAGCTACTATCACTACCAGCGCCACCAAGCACAGCAGCCCAGTCAGCACAACGTCCCAGATGCTGGGTTTGCGAAAGACCGCAGAAGAGGGTAGGCGTTTGATGTCGGGGTGGAGCCGCCATTGCAGCGCCGCAACGATGTAAAGCGCTATGATCGGCACGCAAAGTAAGCCAATCGGAACAGCCAGCAGTAGTTGCAGACCGTGCTTTTTGCTCATGTAGGCATTCAAGCGGTGTAGCAGCCGATTGAGCCGAAAAGAATACTTGATGCATTGCACCAAGCCAGCGTACGCGCGGGCATTGTCGGGCTCCAACTGCCAGGCCGCCTCAAAGTGGCGCCGCGCTGCCGGGATATCCAACTGCTGCTGCGCCTGCTCGCCAAGCCGTAGCAATACGCTAAGCAACTTGCCCCTGGCCTGCGCCGAATCGGGTGCCCGCCGCAACGCTTCCCGAAAATGACTCTCGGCACCATGTAAATCCTCCCGGAGCAGGGCGTCTTCGCCGCGCAGCAAATGTGCCGCGGGTAGCAAAGGGTAGCTCTCCAGCAAGTGCTCCATTGCAAAGCGGGCGCGTTCCGGCTGCCGCAATCTCTGCAATGCCTGAATTTGCTGGATCAGGCATTCGATATGGGTAGGGTTGAGCCGTAAGCCTGCTTCAGCCGACTGAAGAGCCTTCTCAGGTTCCAGCCGAATATTGAAAATAAAGGCCTGATAGCCGAGATACTTCTCACTGTACGAATTGAGCCGCAAGGCTTCGCGCAGGGCCTGAAGTGCCGCATACGTCTGCGAGCGGTGCATGAGCACCATGCTAAGCAGGTAGTGTGCTTCGCTTAGATGCGGATTGAAGCCAATGCTTTGCTGCACCGCCACGTAGGCCTCCTGCACGCGTAGCTGCCGGAGCAGAGCTACTGCCAGCAGCAAATGCGCAAAGGCTTCCTGCGGGTACGTCACCAAACGTCGCCGCACCAGCGCTTCGGCCTGCTGCGGCCGATGCACATCCAGCAGCCGCTGCACCATGTCCTGCCATTGGTCGTGCTGCGCGTAGTCTACCATGCTGCTGCTACTCCCGTGGCTTCTTAATGCCCAGATACACCAGAATATCGTCGTATACGCCGCCCTCGTTGGAGTAGAGTGCGTAGTTTTTGGCAGTAGCAAACCACTCTTTGGTGCTCGGGCGCACCTGCCCCACGGCGTGCAAAAAATCGGCTTGCTCCAGGGGTAGGGGGCGGCCCTGTTTCATCGACTCGCGTAGGCGATTTTCAATTGCCACATCTACCAGCGCTTTGAGGTCGGCGCCGGAGAAGCCGGCTGTTTTGGCAGCTAGCGCGGCAGGATTTATGCTGGTAGCCAATGGTTTGTCGCGCAGCATCACGTCCAGCACGGCTTGCCGGGCGGCTTCGTCGGGCGGTGTCACCAGTACAATGCGGTCGAAGCGGCCGGGGCGGCGGAAGGCAGCATCCAAGTGCCAGGGGGCGTTGGTAGCCGCCATAATGAGTACGCCATCGTTGGCACTCACGGCGCCATCCAACTCAGCCAAAAACTGGTTGATAACGGTGCGGCCGGCACTCTGGCGTAGGTCGTGCCGATTGGCGGCCAGGGCGTCTACCTCGTCAAAAAACAGCACGCACGGCGCCTGTAGCCGCGCCATTTGAAACAGCTGGTGCAGATTTTTCTCGCTGTTGCCCAGCCACATATCGAGAATGTCGTTGATGCCAACGTTGATAAACGACGCCTGCACCTCGCCGGCCGTGGCGCGGGCCAGGTGGGTTTTGCCGCAGCCGGGCGGGCCATAGAGTAGCAGCCCGCCGCCAGTGGCCTTGCCGTAGGCTTTGTAGAGGTCTGGGTATTGGAGCGGATGAATGATTTTGAGGCGGATTTCTTCCTTTACCGCTTCCATGCCGCCCACATCAGCAAAATTGATTTTTGGTTTCTCGAGACCCGCGAATAGCGCCTGCTCGTCTACTATCGACGCGGCGTTGGGGTGAGGGCTTTGGGCAGGCACGGGAGCTGCTCGCTCGCGCAGCTGGGCCGCCAGCGCAGCGTCTTCTAGGGTAGGGTTGTGGTGCAAGGCCGTGTCATAGGCGTCGCGGGCGGCTTCCAGCTGGCCGGTTTGGGCCAATAAGCGGGCGTGCAGCAAGTGGGCGCGGGCGTGCTCGGGGGCGCTGGTCAGCAGTTCTTCTATCACCACAAAGGCCGCCGAGGTTTTGTGTAAGCCGGCGTATACTTCGGCCAGACCCAACTGCAAATCGGTATCGGTGGGTGCTTGGCGCAGGCCGGCGCGGTAAAGGTCCTCGGCTTCGGGTAGGCGCTGGGCTTGCACGAGCAGGCCCGCTACGTGCTTGCGCAGGGCCAGATTATCGGGCGAGAAGGTGAGGGCCTCCAGCAGGGGTTGGATAGCGGACGGATCGGGTAAAGCAGCCATAGCAAACACGGATAGTTGTATCTGCAAGCTACGCTCTTTCGTGTTTTTGTACTAATTAATCTGCGGTATATTGCTGTAAAACTGCATGTAAGTCTGTTTCCGTAATACCGTCGAGGTCCACTTTTTTAAACGGTGCAGTATGGCCGCTCAGCAGCGCCACGCTGGATTTTGCTACCCCGAATACCTCCGCCAGATAAGCCAGCAGGCAGGCGTTGGCCTTGCCGTCCTGTGCGGGTGCTTGCAGGCGCACGGTTACGTTGCCATCCGCCGCAACCAGCAGTTGGTTGCGGCGGGCGTTGGGCTTG
>Ga0210040_10004789_pt1 | contig 17442 bp, 5 predicted proteins | sample CryGeyCG12114_NA_FD_185462 | JGI IMG/M metagenome (GOLD analysis project Ga0210040, IMG submission 185462) | Groundwater microbial communities from aquifer - Crystal Geyser CG19_WC_8/21/14_NA (SPAdes) (version 2) | ecosystem: Environmental > Aquatic > Deep subsurface > Groundwater | place: USA... | reverse complement strand
CGTCATCGCATCTCCATGTGAATCAAACAAAGAATTCTGTTGGTGCGTCAACGCATGCGTCCAGTCGGAGCTTTGTGATGCAGCATCAATCGCATGTTTAAATCGCATCCATGTGAACTAGGCTTTAAATAGGTGTGCGACAATGTTTAGGGTTTTGAGAAATGTTAAATAGGTGTGCGACAATGTTAAATAGGTGTGCGACAATGTTTAGGGTTTTGAGAAATGTTAAATAGGTGTGCGACAATGTTAAATAGGTGTGCGACAATTTTTAGGGTTTTAAGACAATGTTAAATAGGTGTGCGACAATGTTTAGGGTTTTAAGACAATGTTAAATAGGTGTGCGACAATGTTGATTAGGTGTGCGACAATGTTAAATAGGTGTGCGACAATGTTTAGGGTTTTAAGAAAATGTTTTATAGGTGTGCGACAATGTTGATTAGGTGTGCGAAAATGTTTAGGGTTTGTAAGACAATGTTAAATAGGTGTGCGACAATGTTTAGGGTTTTGAGACAATGTTAAATAGGTGTGCGACAATGTTAAATAGGTGTGCGACAATTTTGAGGGTTTTAAGACAATGTTAAATAGGTGTGCGACAATGTTAAATAGGTGTGCGACAATGTTTAGGGTTTTAAGACAATGTTAAATAGGTGTGCGACAATGTTTAGGGTTTTAAGACAATGTTAAATAGGTGTGCGACAATGTTTAGGGTTTTAAGACAATGTTAAATAGTTGTGGGACAATGTTTAGGGTTTTAAGACAATGTTAAATAGGTGTGCGACAATGTTGAATAGGCGTACGAAAATGTTTATGGTTTGTAAGACAATGTTAAATAGTTGTGCGACAATGTTTAGGGTTTTAAGACAATGTTAAATAGGTGTGCGACAATGTTTAGGGTTTTAAGACAATGTTGAATAGGTGTGCGACAATGTTTAGGGTTTTAAGACAATGTTAAATAGTTGTGGGACAATGTTTAGGGTTTTAAGACAATGTTAAATAGGTGTGCGACAATGTTGAATAGGCGTACGAAAATGTTTAGGGTTTGTAAGACAATGTACACTTATACAAATTGCTTCATTCACTTGAATTATTGTTCTTCACACAACTCGATACTTGATTTTATTGAACACTTTTAAAGTTTCCATAACTTTATTATCTAAGAACTTGAAATTAATGTTTAATTATTTTCAAACAAAAAAAAATCCGCGCACGCAAAAGAACCTTATTTTCACATAAATTGAATCTGGCGGACTCTTAACCACAATGTCAGTTAGAAAACATCGAAATTCTGCTAATATTACTAAATAAATAGTAACATGTCAGAGATGCGTATTGTACGGCAGTGTTTACCGCGATTTTAGTAAAATCTGCAGTAGTATTACTATGTTCTTAGTGAAAGTAACATTTACTACGCGATAGTGTTCGGAAATTATTTACAGTGTGAAGTGATAATTTATTATTGCTGTTGCATTGGAGTTAAGCTCAATTTGAATGATGAATATATTTTATGGAAAACTATATATTTTTGGGTGAGGTTTAGAACTGCATTTCAGGTCTCTGGTTGTTTCTTCCAAAAACTTTTGATCTAATGGGTTGCTTTCAGCTACCTGTATACTGCCGTCCTATAAAATGTTGCAAGTGCCCATGGTCACTAAATTGCTGGGGTTCCACATCTATAACTCTCAACAGTGATGTAAAACACAAGCTTTAGTCTAAGCAATAAACTTCAAAATCGCATCTGTCAATTGTCACTTGTTTAAAAAACATGCAATGCTTATCAATGTGAATCTTACTGATAGAGTTGCGCTAAAAAAAGTATGAGTATAGTGAGTATAGTCATGATCCCTATGCTACTGGAGATCCATTATGACTACTCGAGTGCGATAAATGTTCAAAATTGAAAGTCGATCTGTTATTGCGCTTCAAACTTTTGCATTTATCTCCTTGCTTCAAGCAAGCTAATTATTTGACTGGTAGACGGATTTTTCAATTTCTCAGAGAGGATCGAGCTCATTACATGTGTCATTTATAAATTGCTCCAAGAATACAACCACTACCTGTCAATGGTGACCCGTCAGGTGTGTACTTTTCAGGTGTGTACTCGTTCAGGTGTGTAAAAAATATGTGTACTCGATCATAAGTGTACTCCAAAGCGATCATTTGTGTACCTGGCTATTTTATGAGAAATAACGCAAAAATTTTTAAAATTTTTACATCACATTTAATTAGTTATTTAATCACATCACATAAGTCAAATTGTAGTTATTATTGGACTCTGGGTCTCTTAGATCTATTTTTTTCGTTGTTTTCATCTTCATTTTCGTCGCGTTTGTTTTTCCAGCGGTTGCCCATGTTGTGTGCTACACCTTTCAAAAAATCTAAAATTTCAACACCTTCACTCTGATAATTTTTAACTAAATTTAACAATCGCTTTCCTAAATTTACATATTTATTTCTTTTTAACAGCTGCTTTTCTCCTGCTACAATAAGCTCACTAGAGTTTTCACACGCTTTTGTTTTGTTATTTCGGAGCTCCTTTGACGCTTTAGAGCTTGGCAGAAATGAAAATGGCACCCGCATATAGACGCTCCAGGAAAAACAGTGTCTGCAGCATTTATTGCAGCAATTTCAAAATCCGTGATAATCAAATAGTAGTCATAGTGGTAATAGATAGTCAAAGTCATTCATTCCACTTACGGTCAACGTGTGTTTCAGACTCCTTAAAAATATCACTCACTACTTTTAAACGGGCCTTACAACCATGATTACAGTCCTTGCAACTTCACCATGAGCACTTGGGGTAAACGTAATAATTATTTTTGTAAAGTAATAAAGGTTTGCCTTTTTGTGTGGTAAAATACTCAGCCACTACAGAAAACGAGCAGTACAAAAAAAACTGTAGTACGACAGAAAGTCTAGAGCCGACTGACATAAACTGAAGGAATTTGAACTTGGCATTGCTCATATGTATAAATCACCTAAAATATGCTAATTATAACTAAAACTTATCTGTTACACAAATGATCGCTTTGGAGTACACTTATGATCGAGTACACATATTTTTTACACACCTGAACGAGTACACACCTGAAAAGTACACACCTGATAGGTAATCCCTGTCAATATATAGACAATATGAAATAAAAATGAAAGACCGTTGACAATTTAAATGCTTAACAACTATCCCGATTCTGGCCGTATTATTTCTGACTGTGCAATTTTTGTTCTTTCAGTGTGTGTATTTTGGAATATAATATTTACGATCATATTGAAGCATGAATCAATCTTTAGACAGCATCCATATCATGTTAAGTTGCAAGTTAATTCATATAAGATGAGGCTGGGCTATCGCGACACATACTAAAGGTAAGGCCTTCACAAACCAAACTTTAGATTAGATTACAACAATCAATAAAGTCTCTGTAAGACCATAGATAACTTTGCTTATTTTGGGTATTACTAGAAATGGAGCATAGACTGCAGTTTTTAATACATTCTGAAATCAATGAAATCTTTTGTGACAGAACGCTCCCGAGATTCCATAGTGAGTTCTTATCTACACAACTACTGAACGGCGTTGAATTATGACTATGTACAATATGTATCGTAAAACATTGGTTTTTAGTATGAAAAAAATACTCATAATCACATATCCAGAATCGTCAAATGTAGTGCAAAAACGGCCGTATATTAAGTGATTTAAAGTTTTAACATGGAAAATTGGTATTTAAAATATGGGCGAGCAAAAAAAAACATGACAATAATAATCCCGTTCGCAGGTATCGTACTCTGACCTACCCTTCCCATAAACCGCAACACTAACTACTAGGCCATGCTAGTACACTTCCCAGCCACACGCAAAATCCTCCTATACATGCCGCAACTTGATTTACAGTTAAACGTTTATTATTCAGCAATTGACTAACATATTTGAAATTGGAAAACATGTTACGTAACTAGACCGTAATTACTATCACTATGCAAAATTTTACGACAATCCGTTCAGTTTCGTATTTGCTAATAACGTAACTGTGTTAATGTCATCAAGATTTTGTAGAAGCTTTTGGGTGAAAGTCAAGCTGCAATGTATTTCAATGTACCTTCCGTACTCTGCCTCTCTCTCTCTCTCTCTCTCTCTTACTCTACTCTTACTTTCTCTTCTGTGGCTGTTCTCAATAACTTTACTAAAGCAAAGTTAATAAATAAGCTAAATATTAACCAACCGGCTTGGGCTGCATGATGCAATGGAGTATTCCCTTCATTGTCCGCTAAATCGGGATCCAATCTTGGCAGTTTGCACAGTTCATTCACTAGCCCAAAATTCCCAATGCTACACGCGTAGCTCAGGGAAGTCTGCAAAAAAACATATAATACATTTATTTAGTTTATGATGAAATGGAACCCTGCAGTCTTCTTTTTCCTGACATAAAGAACATTAATAAGCTATGTGGCTCTGTGTGGATTTCGGAGAAAGGAGGGAAACCATGTCTTTCATTTATTGCTCTTTGGCGCACACGTATCGTACTTAAAGAGGTGCGATCACTTTATAAATATTAAGCTCACATTACCCGTAGTCAGTCAGTACGTGACTGCCCAGTGGGAAAATTTCTAAAAATGAAAAAAAACCTCATACAGTCCGTTGTACCAAAAAGATTTTTAATTTGTACAATGATATGATATAAAACTTAGTTATAAATCATGATCTCAATTGGCCTTAAATTATTTGAATTATGGATAAATACTGGAAATGTCATAGGACAGCGTACATGCTATGCAAGTAAATTAGGTTCTTGAATCGAATCTACGACAAAGTGAAGCATCTAGTTGGAAACTATATACAGTGAAAATCATATTATTTGATTATTTCTGTGTAGTGTGACATTCATATACCTAAAGTGTCAGAGAAAACTGGAAATGACATGCATGGGAAACCTTTCTATTGTCGGATTCATTATTATTGCGCGGATTACTGACTGGTTGGATGACCTGAGTGAAATTCAGTTTTGCTGTATTTCTCTGCAGCATGAATTCTACTACGTACATGTAGTACAATGTATTAGTGAGTGGAGTTAGATGAGTTCTTCTTACAACATGAAAGAATGAGCACAATTTTATGTCACAGAAGCAAATCTGTCAGGTTATAACAAATTAAAAAAGGAAACGTCAGAATTTAATATCAGAGTGTTGCATAATATGCACGTTAAATGTTGCACAGCAACAATAATAATCTATACATAAGTTAAGGTGAATGAACATATTAAGCACGACTTGTGCCGAAGTCATTTGACATTTTATTGATACTTAGATATGAAGACAGTTATTATGAGCGAAATTCTTGCTTATTCAGAACGTTAAAAGTTTCTCCAAAACAAAGAAGAAGTTTATTATAGAGGAGACTGGAGTACCTAAAGATTTTTGTCAAAATTGAAAAGATGTGAAGGTCTCATTTCTGAACAATACGAGACTAACTTACAACTGAAACTTCATTTTAACGAAAAACGTAGGCATTGTTGCATGCACACTTTCATTTATGGTTAACTTTTGTTTTACTCACACGACTCTGGCTACACCCTAGGGGGAGTAAAACGTCATAGTTTTGTATCTAAACAGTGAAGTAAATTTTTTTAAATCTTCCTGAACTTATGGTGAAGCGTACTACTTAATGATTTATTTTCTCAGAAACATTTTCGCTTAATAAAATACAACGAAGAGTAAAGACTACTGACTGAAGAAGACTAAAGGTAAGTTCGCATTTCGCAAAAAGCTTTATGTTCCGGCTGAACTAGTTTTTTTTTACTTATTCTCTGAAGTAGTATTATTAGGTTATTTTCATTCACTATCTGACTAATCTTTATTCTGAAAAGGAACATGTTGGTCAATTTCATAACTATTTTTTCTCCTATATCTTGAAATTTTAACCTACGCCTACTAAGAATTATCATAACTTCGTGGAAACAAAATAAAATATTGTATCTTCTACTTTGTTTGTGACCTACCTCATATATAATCTCATGTATTTATCATCATTCTCTCCTGTTCATGTTAGTTTACTAGCAGTGAGCAGTCACTTGTATAAAGAGAAAGATGTATCCCAGAATCAGAAGCTATGAATATTCATGTTATGTACTAGCAAACTTTCACTGTAGAAAATTCATGTCAAACCAAAAGCCTTTCTTCTAGGAAATCTTTCTACAGAAATCAGACCATCATATTCGTAGTATTTGTGTTATATCTGCGGTTGGAATGTCCCACAGCATGAACACACATAACATGGACGTTCCCTGAATTCGTGTATACAACACCTCGTTATTTAATTTTTTACACACACAGTCCGCATACTGCATGCATGAACATGGACACCCTTGGGAATTTCTCCATTACAAAATTCAACAGCTAACTAAATAATGTTTTTAAGTATACTTGCATAGAATTATGTTACATTGTTTAGGTAATTTGAAATTTTTGTTCACATAAAAGCAATATACAAAAAATGATTCATCTATAAACTGGAGTTTCGTGGGCGTACATAGCAATCATTGTAAATATTGTGAATGTCCAGCAAAAACGCACTACGTGCTTTCAACCTAATTATATCCTTTAGGATTTATGAATGAGGCTCAAAGAAACCCTACGTACAATGAGTTAGTTAATGCGGTATACAAAAGCTACAGTAGCCAGTAATCATTTTCTTCATCTAAACCCCTCTTTCATTCATTGCTCATACATACATAACATGCTACGCAAAAAAGAATTTTGCATAACATACTGACGAAGACGAAAACTCAATTCATATGTAAATGCAATATTTCCCCTGTTTTATAAACCAGTTTTCGGTCTTTCCCATTCACTAAACCACCTACATCCTAATAAACCAAAAATTTATGTTATTAAATTCAATAAGTATATGTGTAATCGTAAGTAATCTCGTCATAAGTTCTATAATATGGACGCACAAATTGTGCACAGCACAGCGTCCACAAGAAGGTTAGCTTTCCCCCCAACCAGATGTATAGTATGAATAATAGAGAAAAGACGACCAATCTCAAGCTATACTAACTGCTAATCGTCAACTTCTGCGACGTTAATAACTCATGATTACCTTTAACATTTACAGCTCGTCGGGTGAGTAGAGTCTAATAATCTAGCTAGCTCAAGGACTGCGGCCAAATAACGCTAATATTCAAGTTCAACTGGTAATGAGTGAGTGAGCTTTATGGATCAATTTTGGAAATGAGAGCATTTTCTCCCATATCCGGCACAAGCTAACTAACTAACCGATTCACGTACCGTGCCCATGTTAGACTTGAAGAAAGCAAATCTTGATAACCTTTAAGAAACACGGCAAAGAACAATGTGCGGTGCAAAATACAATGCTCGTGAATCACTCTAATATTTTTATAAACACTTTACTCATACAAGCTTACTAACAGTAAACTTGTGCTTATTTACCTATGGGGACATAAATAGAGGTAAAAAAAGATGAATGAAAATATAGATGTTTAGTAACACCAAAATAGGGCACTTAACGAAATGAACTTTTTCGTATCTCCCCATCACTCAAGTACATTGACTATCGCTAAAATTTAAGGTTTGGTCAAATTCGCCAAACAAAAAGTAGCCGTCAAACTAACTGAACCATCAACGAAACTGATTTGAAATAAAATAACCCGACATTACCAAGTAACTAAAAAAATTACCTGAAAACAATCTGTTTCCCATTTCAAGCCATTAAATCCTACCATTACCATGCAAACCACTCTTTGAACGAAATGTGAAGCTTATAAAACCGGAATCTAGATAACAATCTGCACTCTATTTTCCCTCCTCCTCCCCCTTATTCACTTACTAACTAACTCAACAAAATATTTACCCGTCCAGTATGGTCTTGGAAATTCACAACAGGGTCCACATCTTGGATGGGCAAATTTTCCATTTTCTTCACCAATTCTTTCACTTTCCGTTCATTGGCTGCCTTACAATAGTCCAGGAGCATGAAAGTAGGAATATATTCTGATGGTTGACGTTGAACTACTACAGCCCTGCCAGATTGGTGAATTCCCGCACCGTTTTCAAAGTCTTGATGATTATTCAGATTGGATGAAGAATTCCCTCCGTATTTTGTTGATTGTTGAATGGGATTGTTATTATTATTATTATTATTATTCATGTACTGACTATTGGTGAGTTTTATTTCCCCACCAGTAGGAGCATTGTACGACGAGAATGTGGATGAAGTGATTGAGCGACCGTTGAACATTGTGGAACAAACTGGGCTCTGATGAGGATTGTTATTGACTCGACGTCTACTATTATTGTCCCCAGTAGTAGCAGTGGTAGTACGTGAAGACACCGACTTTTTATTTCCTGTTGGTTGACGGGAATAATAGGTCCCGGTTTGAGGAGTTTGCTTCTGATCTTGGTAATAATAACAATGAGCTGAACTGTTTCGGTTTTCGTTTACGTATGCCATAAAGCTGGAGGACAAGCTGAGGTCCACACCAGCATTTATTGTACGGTTTAGCTAGTTGAGACAAGGAACTGGGAGCGGTGCCAATCTGGTGGAAACAAAGAAAACATAAGGTTTTAGTTAGTTATGTAGGCACAGTTTGTAGATGTATCGTTTGGTTGATCCCTTTTAATGCGTGCCTGTGCTTTGTATGAAATGAAATGTGGAGGATATGGAAACAATTATTTTCTGCGGTTGCAATAGAGTCGGTTTCGTTGACTGGATGATACCGAAAAGTACAGAATTGCTGCACACATTACAAGTACAGTAGACAAGAATACAAAACCATTTTTTGTGTTTGGACCTGTCTAACTGAACTGCTATTTTACCTCTACTTTGGATTTGTTTAGTTATTATAGTATCGTAGCAAACCGACTCCCGGGGCAATTCCATTGTTACGTTGGTTTATCTTCCAAATTCTACATGAGAAATTGTGCTTTCTATTGCTAAATACACTCACTACTCTTTCTGTTCATTTAGATCCTGGTCTTAATCTTTTGTTACCCTATAGGATATTTCAAGTGTCATTTGGAACTCCACAACCATAGCCACGTAGTTAGTAAAACTATTTTAGGTTTTGGATGCAATTACTCGGCTATTCAACTCAAAACCAAAACAAAATGCATGGTTTTTAGTTATCTACAATCAGCTAAATGATCTTTGCTATTCATTTACTAACTAACCAACTTCAATAACAAGGCTCTAAATTGCCCACAAGCGGTTCAAACTAGATATTTACGAGCCCCCCAATTGTCATTGAACGAATACGCAATCATCATCTTAATAATAATGCTGAACATCGTGCTGGAACAGTTTCAAGGCAAACTATACGGTGTAGGTATAGTAGATTGCAACATTGCAAGGCAAGGTATTGCAGCATCATAATGCATGTGTGCACATTGTGGCCTTTATGTATGCGAAAAGAGCAACTTGATCTTGAGCTATTTATGTGATCGCAAATGTGTCTCTAATGTGTGCTTACAGCTCACAAAGACAAATGACAAAGAAAACAAAGTTTCCCTTTATAATGTATAGTGAGTGAGTGAGTATGTAAGAAAGCTAGTAGTATGCAAAGTAACTAACTAACTGGCATTTTGGAATAGGTGACAACAGTGCAAGTATAAAAATAATACTAAAACTTAACTAACTAACTACATAGATATAAATGTATGTACACGGATCATGTGAACCGTGTGTTTATTATTACGGTTGGGAAAGTTTATTACCGTCACAGTTCTCTAACTAACCAACTAACTAACAGCAAGCATTTTTGGTACTGAATGTATTCTCGTTCGTACTGTATGCTGCCGTATTATGAACAGGTTTTAGAGTATTACGTTATTTATAAATCTTGCATGCATAGTAGTTTGGGGCAATTCATTTTCTAGTCTTTTTGAATTTCTAACTGTTTATTTTCTTTGGGAGACAACTTTCAAGAAAAGGGACATGACATTTTCACTGCTTGCAGCCTAATCTTACAGAGCTGTCGGTAGAGTTGAAAGGAGTCAAAATTGTTCCTTGTTCTGCAAATTTAAAGTGCTTTTGACATGCATATGACAAGTTATTCCAGCTCACGGACTGTAAATAGGTAGGTAAAGAGTATGATAAATAGTTGTGGGTGTCAGGCTGAAAACAATGCGGGAAGATTTTTGAACCTTCATACGCACACGAAAGTTTGAAATTTGTATTTATAGCTCAGCCATTATGCTGAGCTTATTGTTAAATGGATGAATGATCTGTAGAGCATCAAGTATGGAAAAGTGGACATAATAGTTAGTGAGTGGTGTGTACGCAAGTTTACACAATCTTTGAACACATTGGAAATAGTTTTATTTGGGGAAAGTTGGAAACAATGACCCATGATTCGTACATGTGTATGAACTAGAGAGAAAACTTTATATTACTTTAGTTATAGTGCTAGCACTTAGCAGTAATCATAATTCTTGTTTCTGCCGAACTAAAAAAGAAAAACAGGTTCAATTTCTTGTTTCCAAGTGGTAAACAAATTATTGTTTTTTAGCCGTATTAGATCATAGACCATTTTCTTCATCTTTCTTTCAAGCCATAGCCACTATCCATTGTCTGTCAGTCTTTTGTGTGCCTAAACTTTCTCCCAACTTTTATAACAAAGCCAGCCAGAACACATTATGAATGCATATGGACTCTTGAATCTCAATCACCTCTTACTCCATTATTATGATGAACCAACCAAACCACCTAAAGCTCCTTTTGTTGCACAAGTTTCGTAGCTATAGCTATAACTATTGCATGAGTTTACTTTTATCACGCGCTCCCAATATGGGAGAAAACTTACAGATTCCGAAACAACCTCTGAGGCCATCTCTCCGGTTCAGTAACTTTTGACAGATTGAGCAGGCTTCTATCTCATGATGATGAATTCTAAGCCTGATTTCCGGATCAGGGTCTATGATCTTTTACTAACTAACTATGCAGCCAACCATAAGTTGTCCGGCTGTCCCAATATGTTCCTATCAACTCATTAATGATGCTTAATCTTAACTAAAGCAGATGTCCTGTCTGCTGTATCATGTATACAACCTACTGAAACTGGTATAATCCCTTAATCAGAAAAGACTTCCTGATGTTAGTAGTACATTAACCTAAACTCACATATATTGATCAAAAAGCTTTAAACAAACGAATCAAAGATTTAAATACTATTCTTACCTTTTATACTGCTAGGAAGAAAAATCACTTATAATTCACCAGCACCACAAAACTCGTATGCAAAGCTATTGCATAGCATGCAAATGTTATCTTCAGTCAATTAGTTGGTTACTGCCGATAGTTGGTCAATTTCGATACTCAGCTGAATCCCAGTATTTTGCAATAATGGAGACCAATTACACTCACTTTTTGTTCTCTATGCTCCGACTTATAGAATTGCTGATGTATGCGTGCTGTTCCAGGGGGAACGAAAAAATTATGTGTGTGGCTGCTTCTAGAAGGATTGGATGAATGAGACGCAATGTAGGTCGCAAAATTGCTTTTTCAGCTTCAAACATTTGAGTGAGCAGAGAGAACCAACATGTGTGCGTGAAATGAGCAGCGTCCCAAGAGTCGTGTGTACTTTTTTAGTTTGTTATTTAGTAGTCCGTATGCTTGACTATTAGTTACTACTACATACATGTGTTGGATAGTTGGTTATTTTAGTGTTAGTATGCTGTTGTTAGTTAAACTTGGACGGAATCTTTTCCAGCCAAAAGGTAGCAATATTAGATATTAATGGTGCTCTAACAATGTTTGATCGGACCCTGCTCCACCCACATGTGGCTTTGATTTGGCACAAAGATGCATTATTTGAGTATGAGAGACAATTTTCTAAAATATTAGAAATTGTCACTCGAATTCAAAAAAGATTTCGAAAATCGAGAATCAATATTTTCTTTTGGAAACTAACTTGAAAATCTACATTTTTACAATTTTTGCTAGATGGTGAAATCCAATGTTAGATTTATTTCTCGATTGTGAGGGTAAACTTGAGCGTTGGATCCTTAGATCGTCTTACCTGAAAATCAAATGCATGCTTGTGCCATAGTGTAGCCAACTCTAGGTGGAACAGAGTATGGTCATATACTGTAAGAGGGTTTGAACATTTATACATCTGAGTGCGGTCTTTACTCCACTCAGTCGGCAACTCACATGCACAAGAAATATTAGAGTTGACCTTACGTGATGGTTAGTGGGAGTTTGCCAACTTTTAATGATGCACACTAACATGAAAATGTATAGAATAATGCATACATTTTTGGAGAGTGAGTGGAGTGAGCAACAAATGTAAGTAATCTGGGTTGTTGTTGTATTCTCGTGTTGTTTTCATTTGTTTATGAAAACAAGAACGTATGATACGTTTTTTTGGCAGTAATGGATGTTAAATTGGATTGCAAAATTGTGTGAAATGGAAGTGCATGAAGAGTTTTTGTAAAGTTGGTCTTTTATAATTTGTTGACAAGAATGTTACACTATTTAAGGGGTTGAAGTTTAAATTCATGAAATGGATTTTGTAGAGTTTGACGCCGAATTTTCGTGAAAATTTTATTTTGGCATTGAAAAAAATCACCATTAGTTGACAGTTGAATTTTGCATTCAAACTTTTGACCGTGGATCTTGACCCTTAAACTATAAAATAGTACTCACTTCAAGCCAGTTTAGCTGGCATTGAGAATGTTATGACGTCAGAATGATATGATTGCAATATAATATGATGGATAATTAAAAGCTGACTTGCGTATTACTTTGGGAACTTTTGGGTTTTCAGTTTTTAGTTACTTAGAAGCAGATGAAGGAAAATGAGATGAGGAAACTTGCATGTTATAGTTATTTGCTAGTTGTGTAATCTGTTGAGTGTTTTACGTGCAGAAGAACACGATTCCAGTAAACACATAATTGACGTTTTCTGAGCACATGATTCTTCAGTAATGAAAATGTCTTTTTTGTTCCGCTTGCACAAACTTATTTAAATAGGATTGCATAAGACAAATGAAACATTTACTTTTCATAAATTGAAAACAAGGAGCAAGTAAACAGTTTCGAATTTTATTCTTGTTTCAGTTACGCGTAATTGAAATTAAAAAATTATGTCAAAGTGATGAAATGGAATTGCATTGCCACCGCAAATTTATTTTTGTAGCCTCAAATTCACATTTTTCCCACCAAATCGAAATTACAAACAAAATTAAATAATCCGCCTTGAATTTTTTGTTACACAGCTAAACAAAACCTGGTGGAAACGGTTTTGACGCAAAATTCAAGGTTCAAATACCCAGGTAGTATGTTCGTTGTATTCATTGAAAAGGAAACAAGCCAAGCACTCAAGCATTTCTCATTTCTCACTCATGCCAAAAATATAAAGGAGCAACATGGCACTCATAACTATGTACACAAAAGAGGCTTCAGGAAATCACCCGTAGTTTGTTACTTTTACTTAGTTCGCAACACAAATAATGGTTAGGAGCAAATACGCAAAAAGAACTTGCTGTCAACTTAACTATAAATATACAAAATCTAAAGCAATTTAACACCACGAATAAATATTATACCTTGAAAGAGAAAAAATGAATACAATCACTCTCTCTCTCTCTCTCTTTCCCAGCATGTTGAATGCTGTCATTCATTTTTTCACACTCAACCTTTCTCCAACTAACTAACTATTAGTAAGTAACTAACTTGAAATGAATAGAAATAAAACTTTTACCTCGCATTTTTTTACATTTTATGCTATACAAACGTCCCCAAGGAGCTCAAAATCGATAGAGCAATTCATTAATTTGTACTGTGTGTGTATCTTCTTATCCTTATTGCTATTAGTTCTACTGACGAGAGCAGGAATCTATAAGAAAATTTTTCATTCATCCGTACTAAATACTAAATAGCTTGTGAATCTGGTTGCATGCAAGTTGAAAATTGGAGTCAAGGTTTGCCAAGAATAGATGGCAGATGCAAAAGTTCGTTCCAGTCTCCTCAACCGAATAGTTATAGTTTTTTTTTTGCGCGTGAGGCTGGTTAGTTCTAGGATCCTGCAGTGATTCAATTTGCTGGATTCAAATGACTTTTTTCAATTCCTTTGGTAATTATAATCCTCGCACGTCAGACACATACATATGAGAAAGAAAGTACAAGTCTCTATTCCTCTTGATTGAGAATGATCCATGCACCATAATCTGCCCTTCTTTGTGTGTGCTTTATACTCAAAACTAACTATTGCATAGTATACAAACTACTGTCGAAAAATCAATGCAGTATTAAATATGAATGAATATCATACTTTTAATGCAAAGTAATAGCTACGCAAACTTTGCACAGGAATCATTTACTTGCTTTTATGTTTTCTTTGGCCCGACATGAATTATTCGAGTTTTTCAATATTTGCCGTTACTTTTACTTACACCGTTTATGATAATGTGGCCACATTTTACGAGCATTATCAACACTCCATCATGTATGGGTATAGTTTGTAGACATAGCACGTCCATGATGCTAATAATAAAATGAACCCAAGTGTAATACGTAGGGGTCCTAGGGCATGTTATTTCCCAAAGCTTTTATTTATACGCTTTCTCTTGGTGAGAATACTATGGAAGTACGCACTGTAGCAAGCAGCAGGTTATGTGTGACGAACGGCTTTTCCGTTTGTTATTATTGGAATATTCTTCCAGTGCCAAAAGGTGGTATAGTGATGCTACCAAGTGTTACTTTGTGTGCAAATATATTGCTAATGTTTTCGTGTTTTCATGTCAAGTTAAATGGCTATGGAACGATGACATTTGAATGCATGAAATATGGCGTGGGGACAAAGAGTTGATTCTTCATAAAAGGAATGGGAGTTTAAGTTTCTTATAGCTAGAATATTTTCATACTGACATGTCAATATATTGTCAATTTTTTTCTTTCAAACAAAGGAATTTGCTAAAAATGACTTTTCTATGTAACGTGTTATTTAGATGGTGCAGCCTTGTTTTTATTGAATTATTGTGCTGATGTTAATACCATGAGATTTTTTTAAATTCAATAAATAAATGCTGCATTTTTTGTTCTAGTTATTACATAATCTTATCTCGCGCAGCATTAATTTATGCTTAGTGCATTCTTTCGTTCTAGATGGCGTTAAATTCTATCGTGTAATTTTTTCACGATAAAATTGGAAATGAGTTATTCTATGTTTTGCGTACACGTACATATGCATATCACTTCTTGCCAAAAAATAAGTTAATCAAGACTCATCTCAACAGTCATCAAAACTAATCAAGTTCATTGCTGATTGCATAGGTCTTTTCACCGGATACCCATTTATAGAATAAGCAAAAAAGTTTGCAAATACATTAAAATTGCTTTTCCAGAGCAAATAACGAATAGACTAAAAATTGTCCCAACTTATGCATCAATCCCGACGTTTTCATTGAAAGGTGGTTTCCGTTAGATTTATCTGATATAAGATGCACTATTTTTTTAAATTCCGATACTGTATTCAACATTCCCACAAGTTACAAATTTCTACTACCAGTTTCAATGCTATCGACCGAGTGAGATGTAAATCAAAATTCCATACCACAGGGGCCGTTCCAAAATGATCGGAACCTGCCAAAAACAGCAATTTTTATTCATCATTCATTTTGATTTTGAAACATTCATTTTTCAATTTCAATTCTGCTTCTATTACTATAATAACTTTTACTACAAGGCTGCTACTGATAAGGTATAGTTTACATAATTCTAATAATATGTAAATATACTACAGTATCTGTAAGTTTTTTTATTTGCAAAAGACACACACATTTCCGCAATAATAATAAAAACTGCTACGCCAATGCAAAACACAAATAAACCAAAAATACTCAAAACTTGATCATTTAAACCTAGCACTTTTGCAGAAGCTGAACTTGGATTCGATTCATCTACTTCTATTTTTTTATCCTCCCGGTATTGAACCCAAGATTCCCATAAATCGTAAATGCCACTTTCCATAAGGTGATTCAGTTTTCTTGTAATTTTTCGACTAGCGTGCAAATCAAAATGCCATGCTATAGGAGTTGCTCCAAATGTATCAGACCCCACACCAAATCTTCTTTTTTGCTCTTGCAAATTCTTCGAGCTTGAAAAACACGAATTGCCATCTCGAAGTGCTGCCTTAGCTTTGTGATTTTTGATAGCTAGTGCAGAATTATTACAATACTTAAGAAGTTGACAGCCATTGCTTAACGGTAAATCAGTTGTTGTAGCCCATTCATTTGTTTTAAGATTTCCAGATGAATTTCTTTGCTCTAAATTGTACAATGTGTATGCATATGTCATTATAAAACCAATATCAAATGGAAATCCATTAGAAGCAAATCCTTTGGTGAAATTGTAAAAATTTTGGTTAAAAAAATCCTTCTTCTCACTGGAGAAAATTACAAAATTTTCCAATTCGTTGAATTTGTGCCATTTCAATTCCATTCGGGGTGAATCCAACAAATAGGAAACAATTTTTCCTTTGTAAGAACTACTCACTACTAAAAACAAAAATAAAATTATCGAATATACGATATTTTCAGAACAAATCCTATTACCAGAATTGCTTTCCGACTGCTCCAACAAAATAGCTACAGCTTTTAAAAAACATTCGATCAAAGTTGGTGCACATTTCTTAAAAATTGCAATTAAGTAGAATATCAAACTAACCACTACGACAGTGAGTCCAATAAAAAACCAGACTCCAGTTGAAAACGGAGATATCAATGCAAAACGACTAACTATTTCCACAACCCCGTCACATGTGATGAAATTATAACTAATGGCTCGAACAACAACAAATTCTTTTTTTCTTTTTGCTAGTAAAGGGAATGTCAAATCTGCGAGCCCAAAATAAATACCCTCAAAACAGCTACAAGTAGGCCGAAAAGTAAAATTCCCTAAACGACATGGTGAGAGTCCAGAAAACGGACCAACCAAATTCGTGATGACTCGTTCAGACACAGAGTAGTTCAAAAAGAGTGTCAAGACAAATGTGCTGGTGTCAATTTCAAAGTTTCGCGGTAAAAATAATTCAAATGGAGATGGCACCATCCCTTTAGTTTGTAAGAATGCGGCTAGTGCATGTTCAGCCAGTTGCACCGACTCCCATATTCTGTCATCCCAAACAAATACAAAGTTTTTAATGTCCTCTAAAATTTCATTCGATTTATTTCGAACAAAAAGCGCAAAATTTGAGTCAGTTTGATTGACTGGGATCAAATAAGCTCCGACGGGTAGGTTGCGGTCGTTTGATACACAATTTTCACATAAATATAAAACAGTATCCGTGAATTCAAATTGTTTTTCATCTTTTAGAAAGATGTAGATGAGATGCAGGAAAAGTTTAGTAGATTTTGCACATGCTTCTGAATTTAACTGCACTAATTCTGGAACTGTCGTTGTTGTATTGACTATTTGAATAGCTGTAG
>Ga0210040_10004788_pt1 | contig 17442 bp, 10 predicted proteins | sample CryGeyCG12114_NA_FD_185462 | JGI IMG/M metagenome (GOLD analysis project Ga0210040, IMG submission 185462) | Groundwater microbial communities from aquifer - Crystal Geyser CG19_WC_8/21/14_NA (SPAdes) (version 2) | ecosystem: Environmental > Aquatic > Deep subsurface > Groundwater | place: USA... | reverse complement strand
TCCATTAGCCAGCGGCCACTTTCCCTTGAGTCTTGTCGAACAAATCCAAGCTCCCCACATCCATGGTCCATAGTGGTTCTCGAAGAGTGAACCTTGAGCCTTCTGTATGCTGCTGAGAGTAACTGCGAGCAATTCAGGCACGAATGATTTCAGACAGAACAACAGTCAAACATGTCGCAACGAAATGATACATATTGGATGAAAGCATATGAGGATTTGTAAAAACAAAAAAGTGTCCAACTTGCAAATGATGATGAACATCCGTTTCCAAATGCTTCTCGGTCTGGCTGAGCGGGAAAAGTGAGGCACATCCCACATCCTTGTAAATGCATTGGACCATTCCAGAACTCAGTGTGTGTCCTTGAGCTGCTGGCGCTAGTTTGTTCTCCGAGCCCAGGCCATGACCATTGGTCGCACTGGCCGAAGAATGTGTGGAATGTACATGTCGTTCCAACTCGGACACACAGAGTGAGACTGTGCAACCATCTTTTGTGAACGGACATTTCGCTTTGCATTGCATTATCTCTCGCCGTGTGAAATTGTCTGGGAAAATATTTTCCACTGAGAGCACCACTGCGTCCACTGGACACTTCCCTTCTTTTCTGAAAAGGCCAACTTATTTTTGGAAACAAAAACGCACAACTTGTGCAACTAGAATCTAGAATACTTGGGATTCTGACACTTACACAACCCATTGGCTGATACAGCTACTACAGAATCGGTGTCCACAAGTCGTGAGCACGGGATCCTTGAGACAATGCAAACAAATGGGACATTCGTATCGAGAATCAGCCACTTCCAAAAGTTCATATTCATAGCCTCCCTGAAAACATGGCCAAAATGCACAATGATTTAATATCAATCCCAAACAAACCAATGTTTTTAAAAACCATATACAACTATTTGGCTAATATGTAAACGTAATCGTACAAAAAGGGGACCGGATAGAAAAACCACGAAAACAAAACAAAGTGAGTAAAGACCACATGAGTGACTGCTAATGTGCGAAAAAGTTGCACCTTATTTACTTTCAGTGAGTATATAACAAGACAAACAAAATTTGGATAGTAAATTTTCACCTCATTGAGTGATGACGAGAGTGTGGCCATAGTATTCAGTGCCAGTTGATCCTCCGTGTCATTCTCACTCACATTTCCTTCGGTCATTATATTTTGTTGCAATGGATCCCTTAGTTCTTTAGAGCAGTTTCGCGAGCACAACAATGAGCTATTGTACAGCTAGTAAATCGGTCGTAAAAATTGCCAATCCTTCTTCTCCTATGTACACAGTGGACCATTAACTTTTGTTATTGTCACTTTTTTGGGCATTTAATATTGTGTTCATATGAGACTGACTGACTGACTTGACTGAATATCAGAGTGGTTCACTCACAACAAATCGTGTCCACTGGCTACAATGATGATGATGATGACTCAACCAGGTGATTTTTCCCTCAACCTAGCTCCACAGTAACTTGAGCCAGTCTAGTGCACCTGCTAGCTTTTTTGTTTGTTTGTTTGTTTGTGTACCTGTCTCCATGTACTTGCTCCACCACTTATTGCTACCTACCCACCACACTATGCACAATGTTATGCACACTCCCTATGCCACTGCCACTGTGTTATTCTGTGTGTGTGCAAGTGTGCACAGCATACGGAATGTACGAGGAAGTTAGTTAAAAAACAAAACCTTGGAGCACACAAACGAATGCTGTAAACCTACATATATCCCATCTACTAGTCCACTATGTACTGGGGGATCATTCATCACCATTGGTATTGCTTTTTTTTTAGCTGTAGGCAATTCGTGTATAAAATAAGAGCCATGAACTTGGAAATATATATTTCGAAGAGCATCGGTAAGAATTTCACGCAAAAAGCCAAATCCCATACATAATTGAAATAATTGATTTTCTTTATAGATCTTTTCTCGCGATTTGTTGCAATGGATCTGGAATGCATGCAGTTATTGTGAAAAGTTATGTAAGAAACTATATGAATAACTTTAACGGCACTATAGGTATTTTGCTTGTTTTTTAGTTATCTACCCTGAATCTGTTTTATTCGATTTGTAATAAAACAGATGGATAAAAGTGTGAATCATAATGGAAAAATGTGATAGGAAAGTAGTTATAGTCTAGCACAGAGACAATCTTTACTGATGTTTTAATTAAAACAATCTAGTTTTTTAAAGCGCTGAACGAATAACCGTGGAATCTTAAAGTCACCTTAAAATCGGCGCGAAGGTCTACCGGTGAGAAAATCGGCGCGTAGACTTCTGCTGTTAGACGCAACAGAACTGCGATGGGGCTCCATGTAAACTTAAGCAACCTGCTTGGGTTGTTGCTTAAGGTTGAAACAAGATATGCAAACAATATCAAATATAACTAGCCACATTTTATTGATTGGAATTGCAGTAAATGATAGTTATAGTCTTCTTTCGGTTGGTTTCATTTATGTAATAGCTATCAACTTTAAATACTCTCATAGATTTATAAATTATTTTACTCTATATCTAGTGTTCCGTTACTGCAAACTGCTATACATTACATTGTTTATATAATCATGTTTGTGTTGATACAAATACAATTATTAATAATTTCATGTTTACAAACATACTAGTTGTGTCAGAATGAAAAAACAATTGTGTACGAATGATTTGCAGGTCAACAATTCATTTTCCTATTTACTCCATCAATAGAATGTGTTCAGAGTTCTTATATTTATATGATTGTATGAGGAGAACATTATCAATACTCTTAGTTTAGTTAGGATTCACGGAAAAGTAATGTATTGTTGCACGCACCACATATAGTTTCTAATATTATTATCGTAAAAATCCGACTTGATTCCATAATTATCAACATTATCATCGTTATCTCATGAAATCCCGATATCTTTGTCCAGTGAAACCAAATTTTTAGTCAGAAAAGACTAAATAACTATTAGCGCAATCAAAATGAAGACAAACCGGCAGGCAACCGGTAGCACCGACTGTGAAATCATCAATTAAAAGGCTCTCATCAAGAAAAATTTAAATTTCAGTCTAATAAATATCGTATTTTGGTGTTTTTAGCTGAATTTCTACAATATACAGATACACTAATACTATAGAAAGAATAAGGCGTAGCTAATTATGTATATGCTACGTACTTTACTATGTTAGTTAAGAAAGTTACTCATGTCCTTTGACTACTTCCCTGGATGATACTTCCTCACAACTGCTAAATATTAATTAAATTCCAGAAATGTTGAGCTCACGCCAGGTTCTGAGGAATCCCGATAGGTGACGTTTGCATGCCTAGATTCATATTGTAGACTACGAAAGAATGGGACCGTTCCAAAAATTAATTTACATTACATTAAAAATCATATTATATTTAGTTAGTGCGTGCTAAATAATTTGAAAAAAGAGCATGCAGTGAAAACATTGAAACCGAAAATACAGTGTCGTAGTCAAAAATAAAAAAAAACATAAATATATAACAGATAAATTAATCTCCATAATTTGAGCGAAATCATTATCATTAATTAGTCACAGTATAAATAATAATTCTGTACTCTCCTTGTATATTTCACATACTTGAACAATTTCCAAAGCATTCTTATCCATCATCGGTTCACTTACTTATAGTAAAACTACTATGTGCCATTTTGAACTGCTGGATGTTAGTAGACAACTATAAAGACATTTGTGAGCTGTTCAGATGAGTTGTTTTGTAAACTTGGGGTGAAGTGACATGGGAATTAGTTGAGTAAGCGAGTAGTGAGTAAGGTAGTGGTGATTGGGAGAGAACATGTGAGAAAAAGAGATGACATCAGCGAATTGGAACTATCATTTCCATGTTGCATCGCAGCGGGTGTTTCCCCGACACCTGCAATAACAACATCATCAAGGGCCCATTCCATTTCAATGAACTTTTCATCCAAATTCATTTGTCAATGCAACGAAATCTGAGAGTTTAGAAAAAAACTGACTAACCGTGTAGAACGGAAACGAATACAGAGGCATTTCCATAGCGACCCATAGAGCATGTGTACCAACCAGAGTCATTTCCAGTCACACTTGCCATGTACAGTTTGCTCACTTTGGATGGGCCCCGTTCTTTCCGTGTCCAGCTTTTCACGCTATCAGATTTACAAAAAAGCTCATTTCAATGAATCCTTGTGATGTAGCAAAAGTTTGTTCCAAGCGTTATACCTGATGCCACCACGGAATGTGTCGTTATTCAATAGCCGAGATGCATGATGCCAACTGATGTGACCTGCAGAATCCCATTTAGGATCCAGTGGTCCAACAATACATCTCAATTCCAGTGTGGATCCCGTTTTAAAAATTTTGTCCTTTAGAGGTCGCTCCCCATCGTCAACAATCTCCACTCGTGGAGCTGGAAAAAAATTAAATCAGTTCATTCAAGTTTCTTGTACCATTCAAAAGAAAAGGACAAGAAATGTATTTTTAAAACGCAAGCCAGTCTAGCCAGATAGTGACAATAGTTTATAGCTGTAATCAATGTAATCAAATAGTTTTTGACTTATTTAGGGCATTTTTATTAAATGCCAATGCGGTCAATGACGTACGTAAGCTAAAAAGAGTATGCGGAATGATGATCATGAATAACGTATTTATATATAGCTCCGTAGGGAGAAGTTGCAACTTCATGGACCGACACTGTCTCTGTGCTCTCCAAATTGGCATTCAAGAGCACATGAAACAGCGAGCCCCAATCCCATAGCTCCTTTTTTGACAGTCTACAAATATTTCATTTATAAATCTGTTTTTTTTTTTTTTTTTTTTTGCAATACTATGTCGTCGTACACACGAAACTAAGATTTAAAAAAGGTTTTATCTGTCTGTTCATAAGAAGTAAATTGGTTGCAGTTGAACGCGCCATAATAAATATTTGACCAGTCTAGAAAACAAGAGTGGGAAAAAAGTGGTTTTAATTGAAAATGAGGGTCGGTTGAGAAAAATGTTGCGCGCCAGAGCACACAAGTAACCCATGGCAAGAGTTTGAATATTGGGGAAAGTATTGGAGTCAGAGGATAAAAAAGAGAGTGAAAGTTATTAGAGCTGAGGAATCCATGGAGAGCAAACATTAGAGAACGCGTGACCAGAATAATAGAGTGAACAATGGCAAGTCTCTGTACTTTCCTCCTTATTCCTTTCTTCCCAACGAGTCCCCCTATATGCTCCGTGTCCGTGCATGTACACTAGAGGTAAGTTTCTCTGTCTTCATAAATATCCAAGCCAAGCTCGTTTTTGTCGTTACACAGGTCACTGCTCACTGCTCATATTAGTTAGTATCCACGGGAAATTTGTTCATTGCGCCAATACATTAGGAGAATATATGCTGCACATTTCATGCTCATCCCGTTGTAGTTATAGTTAAGGGCTCGTTTTCAAATGTAAAACACGGGTTTGTTTATTTTCAACCAAAACCGCCCTGCGTTCCCCATCTATACTGGTTTCTTGTGTCATAAACTACTATAATACTATAATGTGTTGGGCAGTTGGCATTCCCAAAGGGGTCAACTGTCAGCTTATGACATACCTACACAAGTAAGCCTTTGGAAATTATACATGGAGTTCAATAGCAATTATGATCATTGTGCTTGCTTCACAAGCATACGAAACTAGAACAAAGTGAAAAATATGCCACTGTGTATTTTGAGCCAATAAGGAGAGCATAGTGAGCAGTGTATCGTAAATATTTGCATGCATTAGACGTCAAGTAGACGCATTTTCAGCTTTTACCGGCAAAACTGACTGACTAGAAGATTAGATTGGTTCCATAAATGCAAAATTGCATTACAATGCAATACATAAAATTACAATTTTGGAAGTCTATATTTGTATTTATTTTTTGGTATCTCCAATTCTCCAAACATTATTCAGAAAATTGATGTCAACAATATAGCGTGCACTAGTTTCCTCTTTTCAACACTGGGATAAATATTTAAGGAACATTGAACAGTAGCTGGAATAAGTAAGCCGTTCATTCGTTCACAGTTTTCAAAAGTAACTTTCTTCTTTCGTCAGAAACTGGGATTGCTCTTTTTCATCATTTTTCAATATGTGCCGTATTACGTTTTAAATAGCAAAAAACGGAATGCCAGTTTTCCCAGAAAAACGTGCCTTTGGACTGACAGACAGACAAACAGACAGAAGGGAGAAAAGGGTTTTTGTGAAGCAGCTTGGCTGGTTGATAAAAAGTGTTCAACTTATGATAGGCCAGCCATGTGTGAATAACTGTATCAAGACTGCTAAAACATGATTCCACAAAGTTTGGTACAAAAGGGAGAAAAAAATGGGCAAAAGTTAAGTCTGGTTGAAAAGGTGAGACAGTTTTGGTCTCAGCAAATCTTTCCTGTTCGCGAGGACTGCAGCTTCTCTTTCTTGACTTTTCCATTTCAGTATCTGTCCTGTCATGATGGGGAAATGCCGACCGTTTGCTCTCAAAATATCAAAAAAGGTCACATGAACGTGTTTTATGCAATGCAATTTATGTATCTTCATATATCGTGCTATAAAAATTACTTGGATCGTATGAAAACTTTTTTGGGACTACGTTTGGGCGGATATAGGATGATTAGAGTAATTTAATCCAATAAGCGACTGCCACTCTACTATTATTTACATATCCTATGAATATCTAAATTTTCAATAAGCGATCCCATATTGGTTGTATGTTGTATGCTAAATTTTGTTTAGTGCCTCCAGTTGAATTTTGATTTGAACTGTGAATATTAACTATGAACAAGTTAGTTAGAAGAAAAAGTATTTTGTTGAGGTCAGTATAGGTAGATTGTGCAATGAACAGGTTTAAATGAATGATTTTATCAGATGCAAATGTTATATCACTCTATAGTGATACAATTTGGCTATTTGTTTGCATACACGTGCAGCTAACTAAAAGTAGGTGTCTTCATACACATGGCTAGTTATTAACTGGACTGGAAGCTATCAAAATTGCGTTGTCATCAAACAAGAAATTCAAAAGTTGACGCCAAATATTTTAGCCTGTTCTTGGTTGCTTCTGCTATATAGCTTTTGACTTTGGTCTTGGTGCAAGCAAGTATGAGGGAGACTGACTGAGATGAAAAAAGGGTGCAAGAAGTCCATTCTTCTGTTCCGACAAGACACTTTGACATCTCATGATTAATCTTTTCGTTTCACAAACTTTTTCACTCCTTCCTATCCTATCACGAAGGTCGCTTTGCGTCTCAAAATCACAACATCAAATGGATCAAATGTTTCAATAAAACATATAATGCGAGCGAGACTACCAATATATGTATTATTATTTTCCAGCTGAGCAAATATTTACAACATTATAATTTTACAGAGATACAAAAGGTTTAATACAGTAGAGCTTGGGGAGAAAATTGTATCCAGCAAACATTAGATGATCACTGTAGCCTCCAGCACGCAGACTATTGTTATTTTCCAAAAGTTCCCCAAAGGAATTGACAAAAATGATTGGAATCTATTCTGGCATTTGCATAGAGAGAATTTTGAGATATGAATGTGATCAGTAGACAGTTTTATGATGAATGAACAACACTGGAGTAGATGATGAAGACAGGAAAAAAGTTCGACCTCAGTGTACACGAGCTGAAAGGCACTTGACTCTGCTGTGAGCCCATTTCCACTTATCTCTTGTTATGAAGATCCTGATAGCAAAACTATTTCCTCAATTCATTTTTCTTTCCCTCTCTTTCTTTCTCCCTTTCTCAGTCCGGTCTTGAAGACACATTTTTTATCTTTAAATTTAAAAAACAAAAAAAAAATACACAGACCGTTCAAATATTTTTGTCTCTCAGTCGTGTCCATTGCAAACAATAATTATTAATGATAGCATTTTGTGAGGCAATAACAGAGAGAATTAGATTTGCCAACACGCCAGTTTCATGTGACGAGCACAAACGTGATGGATCGCTTTAATTTTAACTTTTCCTCATTCACTTATAGACTCGCTGGAGTTAGTTACTAACCGCTAATGTTAATATTTTTAATAAAAAAAGCCTTCGAAAGAGGATCATATGCATTTTAACACTACACCCAGACTGAGACATTATAAAGCATAAATAAGTTTCCATGTTGGCCATTTGAACAACAAATCGACAGGATTTTCAATTTACATGCATGTGAGGTAGGTAGTTAGGTAGGTAAATGTGAGATGACTAAAATTATAGGGAGGGAGTACCGCGTGTACAATCACGTATGAGTATGAATTTGTAGACTCCATATTTTGGTTGTATTTGCCTCTTGAATTGGTGAAATAAAATACTTTTTTTGTAGCCTCATTTCCAAGAGTGAAATGGAGAGAAAGGTAGGGGTGCACACAATTCCTGTACGCACGTAGTGTTAAGGGGGGTAATTTGGCTCCCTGGACCGGAACTTGCGAAAATTGGAACACCCAGAGGGCCGCCAAATAATTATAGCTCCTGAGTTCACCTTTCGTATTGATCTACATGCGTGATACAGAATTTACATAAATCTTCACCCTCTCTTTATATCATAAAAGAATCTAAACATTTGTCCCACAAGTAAATAGCTTTCAAACTTTGTGATTTTGGCTTTTCAGACCTGATTTATTAGCTTCTTCCGTCTTTTAAAGACGCAAAATTCGTGTGGTGTTGTGTTGTGTTACCCTCCCGTACATAATATTAAGGTGATTTTGAGGAACGGTATAGGGAATTTAGTTACAGTGATTTGGATGCAGACTCAAATGAAGCTGAATTTGAAGGCTACAGCCTTGTACGAGTTGTTATCGTAATTCGAGCACAACATTGTAAGGTTATAAACTCAGTCAGTCACTGAAGCTGCTTTATAAAATCATTTACTCCTGCTCTAACGTCTAACATCTTTTTAAAAAGGGAGAGAATGAAGAAAAAACCATAGATAGATTCAGATTCAAGGGGAAAAACACACTTCCAGCGTTCCAGTCAGTAAACTCAAATGACAATAATGTTTTTCTATCTACCTGCACGAGTATTATATTTTTTGTACTGGAAATACATGAACGAGAGGACGATAAGATTGCTAGATATTTGCTTGCATTTCGGCAAACACTTTCCGGCCACTCTATAGCGCCTTTGTATTCTTTTTACAAAAAAAGTAATGGTGAACGTGAACTGAAAGAAAAGTATGTTTGCATTAAAAATATGGATATAGGCATCCTGAGACAAATTACTTTGTTCGATGAGATGAACAAAAAAAGGGGGGGGGGTGAGAGAGTGAGAAAAGGGAAAAGGGTCGATTAGTTGACCCATGCCATACCATAGCTCAAGACCAAAGGCCAAGCAAGGATAATATAATAATAATACTAATAATAATAAAGAAAGGGAGGACGGCCGCCGGATTCGGACGGACAAGCACATAATACAAGTAGTCTGAGACTCTATCCTGTATGAACAGTAGTTCCCCTGCATGCGACCATGTACATATGTGGAATGATCCTTCTATTTAGTTAGTGGCATAAGCAAACTTGAGATGGAGAAAGCAAGGAGAACTCTCAGAGAATAGGACAATGGGAATTGGGAGTACATTGTGAGAGGCTCCAACTTTCTCTCTCTCTCTGTACACATATCAGACGTCAGATCCTCACCAACTGTGAAATCCGTCCCGTCAACGAACAACGTACCATTTCATATTTGTATACATGCTTTCTCGGAGCAACACCACCAGAACATATTTAGCATGTCTTCCAAGATTTTCTATACCGTATTGCCCAAAGTATGTAAATACTGGTTAAAAGGGTCTATTTAAAACTGCAATTTTATGAGATTCGTACACAACGCCGTAAAATGCTGTTTCTAAAGTTAATAGGTAATGTCTCTTTCAGTAAGTACTATGTGTTTCTAAGAACTGTTTTTAAAACTAGGGCTTCAAAACGTATTGCTAGGACTATAGATGCATAAGCAAAAATGGTCACAAATTGTTATAAGAATGTAAAGTTCAAATTCAGATGAATGTACTGCTAGCTATAAGAAATAGCCTTTTGAGAACTTTGAAAACTACAGATGGAATTATTAAGACCTTGTAAAGTTTAGTTTTACGTTGACCTTTACGAAACAGACGGATCAACTGAAAAGATTGGCAGACTTTTTTTCATGGTCCAGTGAGGACATCCTTTTTCCCTTTTTATCCACTTTTTTGCCCCATTGGTAGTAATGGTAGTAAAATGTGCGAAACAGGATCCATGAAAGGAAATAAGTTCCAAACACAGTCTTGCTTCCAGTTGTTATGTGATGAACATGAATTTGTCTTCCTTTTTAACATCGGGGAAAGTTTGTTGTATGCAACGCATAAGGGATTGGTGAGAGCAGATTTTGGAGATTATTGAACAGATTTCATTTTCTAAATTTCATATTAACGATTTTTTGGTGTAGTCAGTCAAAATTAAATAGTTATTGATGATAAGAACCCTCTTTATTCGAATGAGATCGTGAACATTGGGTTTAAATGCGCAAATTTTACTCTAATTTTGCAAATTTTAAGGTTACAAACCAACTGATTTGTAAGAATTGTTACTTTGTAAGAATTTGTAAAGTATGGTTTCATTCATATTGCTGAATGGCATAATTTGTTGTTCGTACCCATTCAGTCTGAACATTAGGATTAGGAATGAGTTAGATTTTTCGGATTGACTTACAAATCTCGGATAATAGCTTGAAAGTTTTTGTTGAAAGGAAACTAAATCTGTAAACTCGGAATAGTGAACGTGAATCTAAAATGCATGCAACAATAAAAGTTGAGAACTTTTGTGGGTTTGTGTTTGTGACGTGAACGTGAGGCAAAGTGTCAATAACAAATGGGAAAGTAAACATACCAATGACATTGAGCGTGAAGTTGAGAATCCGTGGAGGATGAGTGGAAGTCTGGCATTGGTAAGCTCCAGCATCTTGGGGAGAGACGGAGCTGAGACGAAGCTCCCAAATATTTGGCTTCACGAAAGCAGGACTCCCTCGAGCTTCAGAGCTATATGTGACAAGTCCGTAAGTGAGCAGCTTCAAACTGCCAGCCTCATCTCGTCTCAACCAGGACACCTGTGAATTCAAATTATAATGCATTCCACCAACCACCACTATAAGTATTGTTCTTTTCTCATCTGATTTACATGCGTCCATCATTGAATGCAATAACCTGACACTTGCAAATACAACTGCTAACCCCGGTGCAATGAATTCTTCATGAATTCACCCCATTCTGCATGCATGGGATTCGTATTCATTGGGATGGAAATCTTGAAAAGCTATCTACATAGCCAACTACGGGATTGGCCACATGAAAATGGCACAGGAGTGGGAGTGGTCTTACTTTTAAAGTGACTTGGTTTGTCAGTAAAATAGTAATAGGCAATCAGGGACAATTGAGGATTTCTATGCTATAGTTAGAATATGAATCGTTGAATCGTTGAATCGTACAATGCGTCCATGTACACATAGTGGCTGTGTACTCGAATCATCATTTATTCTAAGTAACTAAACTGAATCAGTTTATAATTACTTTTGTAGCCTCTCTTTCTCTCACGCACAATTTCATGTGCTCTGGTCCTTGTTTGTAGAGTAAACTCAAATCCTTATGTCTCTTCTCTCTTATCAGAATTGCACTTTTGTTTTCTTTGTAGTGAAACTTTTGGAATAAATTAGATAGAAGATTGAGATTCCTCATAGTCTACACCAAGTCTGGTCCTCCGTATCATTTTAGCCCAAAAGAGGCCGACGCGAGGCATGGTTTTTTTTGACAGTCTATAGTCAGTCTACTCTCTCTATCTATATATATGTACATATAACAGGGATGGTGTTTTTACTAATTGAGTTGGAAGACATGTCATGGATGTAGATAATTAAATGATAATAATAATAATAATAAAGATAGGACGGGCGAAGTGCACAATCTGAAAAGTTTTAAATATTTTTTAATGAACGCTACCCATAGTAAGTTTGACAAAGTCTGTCGAATGAATGGGCATAGTTTGTATATCCTGTATGTAATATATCATCAAAAATTTATAAAAAATTATTTGTTATTTGCTAACTAAAAGCTAGAAATATTAGTGTTGATAATCGTATAAGCGTTTGAAATGCGAAAAACTGTCCAAAGATGTGCTCATAATGTGAACTCAACTCACTCACTCAACATTTTATCCCGATCCGGCGGTCCGTCTAGCTGTATCCGCGTCTAACTCTGTATGTCTGTATTTCTTTGAAATGTGTACCACTGATTGAGATATTTAATTTAAAAGACTCTAATGTGTACTAATTATGTATTCCCCATGTTGACCAGTAGAGCACAAATTTTCGGTAATTTTTGTACCTCACATCAGGTGTCAATGCGCACACTATTTATCAAAGAGCGCAAACCCTTTATATTTGTTCAGAACTGCGTATATGATTTAGTCTAATTTACATTGTGACTGTTGTTTTATCTCATGAAACTTTGTTTGCTATGCTGATTAGCATTACCATTTTTTATGTGATTTGTATACTTCGGTTTACTGACCGTTTATCTGTTTTGTGGCTATTTATACAGCATTATGTTATTGACCTAGTGAATGTGATGCTTGTTTTCTTCGTATTATAATTACTTCAATGACCGTTAGTCATTGACTTGTCTTTTAGCTTTCAAACCAAACACATCTAACTAACTAGCAGAATTTATAGCTATTTTCAAGTCCAACTATTTTATAGATATTCTCGTATTGTTCAAACTGTAATTATTTGCCTGACTCACTAACTTGACTGATTATTAAATTATTAATTAAACTACAATAATTTCAGTCGTATCCATCATCATATTTATTGACAGGGATTTCATCCATCAAACTAGTTCTACTGCATCCAGTAAAAACAATATTCATCCAATATGTTTTTACTAACCCTCACATGCGTACCACATTACCAACTTCCGCAAGTATTCCTCATAATTTGAGGTTTGAATACAGTTAAAAGTTGCAAAAAGATAATAAATCCGGAATTATTGCACAGTTAAATATAATTCATGCAATGGGTGGACACTTTTATTTATTAATGTGTTTAATGACTAGCATTAAAATTTTATTTCAAACGTTATGTAGCCCAGCGCTAAATATTTTGCGTGAGAACAAGCTATAGCTTTGCTGATGGGACAGCTCTGTTGGGAAACTGAAATTGTTGGTTACATTCCTATGTGCGTAAACAATACAATGCGATGATCTCAATATGAGGAAAACTAAAACCTACTTTTAAAAATGCCGATCGATCACCTCATCTCATTTCTCTTCTCGTTCAGCTGGAGGATTGTCACATGAATTTGTGTGAAATAAATATTATTGTGGGCATAGAAGAAGCATTGTTTTTTTTGCATATCATACGATTTTGGCTTCGTTTTTGGTATAATAGGAAAAGGAAACAAAGCAGTTAATTTTACTGGAATGACCCAAAAAGAAATAACAGAGCTGATAAATTCCTTTTGAATCATTGCCAGCGTTTAAATGATATGACCAATAAAAGCTGAAAACGATGCTACTCCATGTCTCACTGCATGGAATGCTAGCTACTTAGTTAGCTAGTACAAGTAACGGGTTATGAGCATTCCACTCTGAGGATCTAATCATATCCAAACATTCTCAACAGGGCTCCAACCACGGTATGGCTCACAGTCAGTTAGTTAGTAATGTCTGAGTCTCAGTGAGTCTCAAAATCATGTACTCGACCCTATATCACATACAATTTTAAGATGTCTATAAGAAATGCAGTTTCAGTGAGTTTGGGAAGTCCCACTACATACCCAAAAATACGAGCTCCCAGTTTAACCAATTTACATATAGTCTCGTAATTTTTGTGGTAATTAAGTAGAACTGGCCTAAATGTGTAAAAATATTCAGATTAATACACTTTCACGATGGTTTAAAGTTTCGCGGCACTCGCAAAGCGCATGAGTGCCGCGAAACTTTAAGATACACCCAGTAGGATCGAGGGCTTCTGGAGAGTCTAAAAATCTCGAGGACCGCTATCACTAGCTACTGGCCACTCTTGTAAACCATTGTGCAGAAGCTGATGATGGGGCAATTTTGTCAGTTAGTTTTAGTTAGTTAGTTAGTTAGTGATGACTGTGCATTTTCCCCTCTATAGTTAGCAAGTAAGTCGTCCTTATTGGTTATAGTCTTTCTTTCTTGGCCAGCTGTCGGATTGAGAAGTCATTTGGATCTTACAAGTTTGTGAAATACATAAATCTTACCTTTGGCAATAACAGGAATCTTACAATTTTGCAAATGAAACTTTTGTGTGTAATACTTGAACTCTACATCTGGTGAAAAACTTGAATCTATTTTGTAATAAAAAACTCGATCCTTCATTTTGATGAACCATATTTGCTTCAGCCATCCATCTTTGCATTAATTCAATTGGAATTTTCTGTTTCAGTCAGTTTCTTCTAAATTTCTTATTTTTGCCAATATTTTTAGATACATACGTAAGAGACTAGTTGTGAGGAGCCTATATTTTCAGCTCTTCACAAGAAATTTAAAAAATCTGAATTGTTTTATTAACTACAGATTTGTCTACATAAGGCAGAATGCCAACAGCCCACCTCTGATATTTGTAAGTTTAGGCTGTGTTGCGATTACGATACGAAGTTCTGGGCCTAAGTTCGTAATACAAATTAAGTTGTCTAACTTTCAAAACTTTACAAGTTCACCGACTTCCATGAGCTGAGATTTTTCCTCTCAAAGTCATAATGCACATGCTGAGACATTAGGAAACTATTTGCAACTGTGGACATGCATCATCCCTCAAAGTACTCAAAATGTAGGAATGAAAACACACTATCCATTAAGGTCAATTACCACTCATGTTATGTATAAAGTGAGAAATATTGTCATTAAAAAAGGATTCATGAGGAGGTCTTTGTACCTATAATACTTGTATCTTGTGTGCATAATATGAACAATTTCTATAACACTATCAACAAACGACGATAACATAACGAACAATAACATTCTCTCTCGAGAGCTTGAGCTGTGTGGTTGTGCATTGTGTCTGCTGGTCAATTGTGCTTGCCTGTGCTGCTTTGCATAATAGCCCCCTATAAAAAAAAAAAATCCTCCAAAAACGCTTGCTACGTCCGTAAGTATACGGAGTTAAATGGGTGAGAGGCAATATTTAGCCTTCATGAAGCCTTCATTTAACTCTGGTTAATAAAAAGGTTTCTTAACCCCCTTGAGCCTTGTGCTAAAAACGGTTACGACTCGGAGAGTGAGTCCAGCTATAGCCGACTTTCGCACCAATACGCCGATTTCGGTACAGAAGGAGGTGGCAACTACGTCGCTGGATTAACGGATTTCTGAGATATGGGGGATGAAGATGATGTAATGGCCATATCTGTGAACGAGCTACTCTACTATCTACAAAATGCTATAAACAGTCTGCACAAGAATGACATCTCTGCCACAGCAGAAAAGTATTTCACTAAGGAAGAAATTGAAAAAGCCAAGCTGACTCTTTGGACACGCGCTGGACATTTGACTAAGGAAAAAAATACTAAAAGAACTGGTACGAATGCTTGCAAAACTAATTTATCTGATATGCTAGAATTACTGTATATTATTGATAACAACTGTGCAAATATAAGATTCGCTTCAATTGACGCTAGTAAAATACCGCCAATTATTGCGGATTCTAAGGATATTGGTTTGCTACGGAATGAGGTAAAACTTTTAAGGGAACAATCTAATCAATGGCCTATGATCATGGCAGAGATGTTAGATCTAAAATCTCAAATGGGGGCAGTTTTGAAGGTTGTTAATTCGCATGCTAATTCTAACTCTTGTAGTAGTAATAGTATTGAAAATGCAGAAGGCCGCTTGAAAACTGCAAATGCTTCCCATTCTAATAGTTTGCCAACCACAGAGCATGAAATTAGTAGTGCGGTAAGTAAAGTACAAAAAAGTAAATTGAAATTGAGTAATGATTTGCCTAATGGAAAACAAGGTAGTAGTAATGAATGGACTACGGTAGTTAAAAAAAGAACTATTGGTAAATCTAGTTTGAAAAGAGGCTTGTTAGCTGCACCAGTAGTTAAAAATGCTGATCTGCATGTCACACGCTTGCATGTGTCTACAACGGGAGATGAACTAACTCAGTTTGTCAGAAGCAACAACTTTAATGTTTTGTGTTGTGAGGCTTTGAAAACTCGTTATGACTCATACAAATCTTTCAAGCTTACTGTAGAACTAACAGATACATGCACCTGGGAGAATATTTATAATGCAGAATTTTGGCCTACGGGTGTTATGGTTAGAAAGTTTTTCAATGTTAACAATGGGAGTAGAAAATCGCATGGTTGATAAACTAAACATTTTGAGCTGGAATGCTAGAGGGGTGAAACGACAACTGGGCATGCTATATGAGTATTTTAAAAAATTTGACTTGATCCTATTGCAAGAAACGTGGCTGCGATCATTTGAAAGTAATGTTTTGGAATCTGTCTTGCCTAATTTTTCTGTATCATGTAAATCTGCTATGGATGACGAAATTTGGACTAGGGGACGACCTTATGGTGGACTCGCAATGCTTTGGAACAAAAAACTTGATTGTGTAATTGACAATCTGCATGTGAATGAACCTGGCATAGATGGAATTAGCATGAAATTGAATGGCTTTGAACTGATTATTTTGAATGTCTATTTCCCCGTTAATAATGAGGAGAACTATATAAAAATTAGTGAGTATATTAGTACGGTATGTGGTGTATGGAACTCAAGAGATGATTGTGAGATTATTATCGCAGGTGACTTTAATTTAGACCCGAAGACAAAAAAGTTTAGGGAATTGTTAGAATCCTGCAATGAGAATAATCTTATTTTATATGATTTATGTAGTTTGTCGCAAGATACGTCTACCTATGTTAGTGAGAGTAGTGGCTGTACTTCCTGGCTAGATCACTATGTTATGAGCGGTAATCTCGTAAAAAACGTAGTATCTTGCAGCGTACATACTAGCTGTATGCTAAGCGATCACTTTCCTATCTGTCTGGAATTGAAATTACCAGCCAGTGTAATGTGCAGCATTGATAATTCCCGTTGCACAGTAAGTAGACCTTTTTGGAAAGACGAACATGTTAAGTTAAGGTATGCTAATCAGGTGCTCGATGAATGTAGTGTTTTACGGTTGGACTTACCATGCAAAGATCCGTTATGTGAGGATCCGAATCATAGATTAGTTATATCTAGCTTATATAGAGAATGTATTGAGTTATTACTCAAGGTAAATGCTTCGTTATGTAAACAACAACATCAGCTTAAAACTTATAAGCATTTGCCGGGCTGGAACAGACAAGTGAAACCATATTATGATGTTTACAAACAAAGCTATAGTAATTGGCTGTACAATGGAAAAATTAGAGGTTCTGAGTTGTATGGGGAAATGTGTATTAAGCGTAGGGAGTTCAAGCGTC
>Ga0210040_10004787_pt1 | contig 17450 bp, 12 predicted proteins | sample CryGeyCG12114_NA_FD_185462 | JGI IMG/M metagenome (GOLD analysis project Ga0210040, IMG submission 185462) | Groundwater microbial communities from aquifer - Crystal Geyser CG19_WC_8/21/14_NA (SPAdes) (version 2) | ecosystem: Environmental > Aquatic > Deep subsurface > Groundwater | place: USA... | reverse complement strand
TTACACGCATTTTGGACAGCACTGCTGGTACCCCAGCATTATCTAGTCACTTCCATGGCCGGTTTACCTGGCTTACCACTGAACAGCCATGGTCGCCTCAGCCAAAACTCATCTTTGATAACGTCAACGTGCTCAACCACGATCTCGGCTTTCTGTCGAGCTTTCTTCATCTTCTCTTTTTGCGTCTTGCTTATGTCTTTCTCGTCGCCAGCATCGTCCCTCGTGTCAGGAGTCGAATTCTCCTCTCCTCTCGCATCCTCCCGAGCAGACAGGTCCACAAGCGCATATTTCCTGAACACCACGCTTCCCTTTCTGAAGATCTCCAGCTCGTTGTTGTAGTTGATTCCAAACCTACTCCATAAGATCTCGTTTTTGTCGCTGCTGAGCGTACCCTTCAGAGACTCCTCAGCCTCTGTGTTTGACATGCCACCACGCAGTACGAGGGCCCAGAATGTCGTGTTGTAGAGGTTGTTGATGTGGCAGTCTGCTTGACGCCAGGAGAGGTAGTCTCGTAGATTGCTGTTACTGGGGTAAGCTATGCAGCGGGCGTCGAAGGTGGGGAGGTACGATACGTCGAGATCTGTATGGGGGATTGTGGTTGGTGAAGGTACCGTCCCAGTAGCGGTCTGGTCGCCTGGTGCGTCGTCTCTCGTGGCACAAGACAAAAAGGTCCCAGGCGGAGGCGGTGAGGCAAGGAATTTCGGCCACAGATGGACATAGGCTGAGGTGAAGGTGCTCACTACCGTGCTAGCAAGTTTGGCAGACCGTCGCTCGAAGAGTGAGCATGATTTGTGGAAGACGAAGCTGTACTCGTCTGAATGTCCGTAGGAGATGATGATGTCAGGGAGGACGTGGAGGGTGTGTTTGGCTGCAGCGTTCATGAGGTTGAGTGCTCGTATGTCGTTTGGCTTGACGAATTCATAATGATGTGATAGTCTGAACGTGGTTAGTGGTTGCTTGATGTGGCAGTCTTAATCTAATGTCAGTTCGAGCAGCGCTTGATGGGCTGACTCTACACCCAGGCAGAAGTACCACGGACGTCACAATCAAGCATGGGCCCTAGAGGGAATCGCTCGCAAAAGGACGGCGATTCATCCATACTTGAGGCTTTCGAGAAAGATCACACAAGTGGCAGTTTCCTGGCTGTGCTTGGAGGATTGCATCGATCATGGTTCAACAAGTGGTGCCTGCCGACATACTCGTGGACGATTGTCGTGTTGAGATGGAGGACTTACTTATGGAAACCTCGGCCATCAATGCGGACAACGATCCATGTGTTCGGAAGCAGATAGTCTTCGCGTTCAAAGTGTCGGACATATTCAAACCAGGGTCAATGTTAGTGCAAACGGTGCATTGACCAGCATGAGCCTGACAACTCACTTCGAATTAGCCATTGGGGTCGTTTGGCAACGTTACCTCGATGGCGTGAGCGTAGATGGCTGATGAGTGAGTATAGTGACGGACGTGACGCTGGTTGGTCGACTATCATTTTTACGACTGGATAAACTTGGTGCTCCTTATGATACTGCTTCCACGTAACCACATAAACTTCTCCCTTCCTCGCCACCACAGTAACACGATCGGGCGAAACGACGCATTAGACGTGTCACAACATTCGAATTGCGCGCTGCTTCTATTAGATTCCTTTCAGAGGCGTCAAATGGTCGTCAGGGAGAAGTCGCGCAAGGAAAAAGGAATGTTCTCCAGCAGCGGGCTCGCCCCCCCCGGCGCACAAGGTCTCCTCTACGAATCACTAGCGAATGCTTGGCTAGGCGTCGACAGCTATGCTAGTATACGACGAATGCTGGAACGGTAGTCCATCTTGCGGCGTAGAGGTCCGGCTCTGTCTTGCGGCTGTTGAGCTGCCAAAATTTCCAAGAGGCGAGTCCTACAACACTGTTCATTATTCGCTTCCAGCAAACCAGGTACATATCCATCTGAAGACCCTCCGAGGGGCGAAGCTCGCCCGATTGACATGCTCTGCCGATCCTGGATCGCGTGACCGCCTAAAGCTCCTGCAAGAAGCGGAGAGAAGCCAGTGCGACCTCCAGAAAGCCCTGATCAACAAAACTTGTTCTTTCATAATCATGAGGTAACGATAAAACGATTAGCCGAGCTGTCTCGGTCGGATAGAGCTATTCGCCGCACGGGCACATCTCCGCCCTTATCTTTACAGCCGGCTCTCACGGTCGAAATGAATGTGCACCTATTTCCCACAGACCTACAGATACTGAAGTCTGCAACACAGGTGTGAGATATAGTTTGGTCTACAGTACCGCCGCTCGCCAAGCACTCCGGACATGTGCCATGATATCAGACTGTGGACAGTGGTGTCAGGCACGATTTAAAGGCCCAAGTCGAGGCTCTAACCGAGCGTTAATGAGAGGGCCACTTGTCGGTGCCCGCACGGGCCACAACGCTCTGTGAGGTCCATTCGGCCTGGGGTGTTCTTGAGCTAGATTTCTACTAGGCTGTAGTGATGCTAGAGCGCGATCTGGAGTACTCGTATCAGTGGATCTCACTGTCGCTCCCATCCGCTTATTGGAGCTTTCTTCTCGGGGGAGGTTTATCGCCGTGAATTAGTACGGAACCATGCTCAACATCCTAGCCCACCTCGTTCTGTTGATTGCTCCCCAGACGATGATGCAGCGGATCTGCGCTGAACTTCACTACCGGAACTCAAGCCATGTGCTGCGTGTAATATGATGTGCTTCACAAGTTGTGCAGCGGCTTGGCCAATGTACCTACATGTATTGCAAATTGTGTCTGACTGCAGGCAGTCTTCCTTCTCCTACTGCGTTCTATGATGTTGCTGGCATATTGACGACGGATGATCATCTCAGCTCCGTTGCCATTTACCCATCAGACATGGGACCGTTCACCACCTCGATTCAATAAGCATCACGATCAAGCACGAAAGCTTCCGACCTATCTGCAACAATCTCTGACATGGCGGCCATGATGGAAATGCCGTCCATACAGATGCCACAAGCCGCCCCGAACCCTCGAAAGCGGAAGAAGAGGGCTCCAGCAGCTGGCGCTGCCAATGATTGTTTCACATGTGCGGAGCGAAAACTCAAGTGCGATCGAAGAAGGCCATATTGCTCGCAGTGTCTCCAAGTGGGTCAGGATTGCTCTGGATACAAGACACAGTTAACTTGGGGTGTTGGTGTTGCGAGTCGTGGAAAGCTCAGAGGACTGTCCTTGCCGATTGCTGGGACCCAAAAGTTCGCGCCTGTGGATGTTCCGCCAAAGACAAAGCAGCGACGAGATACAAATGGCGAAATACCAAGGATATCCGTGCAGTCCCCCACGCAGATTGCTCCTGCTCTCGAACAAGATCACAAGGTGCAACAATCACAGGCAGTTGTGCCTGCCAGAACGAGTCCAGAGGCCACAACACCTGGTTCGACACGCTCCAGCAATCAAGCTGCGATATGGGACCCAACACTTTTTTCGGCACCACATATGGGCTCTTTCAGCGTGCATACTTCTCAGCCTACCTCTCAATCATACTATGCCAACCCCAATCCTGTATCTCCTAGCTATGCTAGCGTCTCTCATCAAGCAGGTGTTGCATTTGCTGAAGAGGTATGGACGAATCAACCCGTGCCAGTGACGGCATCATACTTGACACCAAATTCTGCCGCTACTCCAACAGCTGGCCCCAATCACGGGTCACCTACGAATTACTTTGACCGACCATCGAACAATTTATCGACGAGTTCTGGACTGGTCTCACCCGCTCAGCTTTCGTTCTCAGATGAAGTTCACCGTCCGAGCCATGCCCAGGGCGAACGACAATATGATGGAATATCCATGCTTTTGCAAGCTGACCAATCCATGCAGCTGCCGACATCAGATGGCGTTGCAGAAGCAGATCAAGAGGTCAGTAGAGCTCCATATGACGAATGTGCCGTATCAGACGAGCTCGCGTTGCAGCCAGGAACCTCACAATTTGATTTGACGTTTCCAATGCCAGTGTTGTCCGGCATAAGCAATATTGGCAAGACCGCAAGAATGCAATACTTGATCAATTACTATGCCGAAGTTATCTCTCCGGTTATCGTTGCATTCGATAGTCCCAGCAATCCATTCAGAACACAGATTCTGCGTCTGGCAGAGAGCAGCGAGACTCTTCAGCACGCCATTTCTGCCTTGGCTGCCAGCAATCTACGGCAGCGTCAAGGCATAGGCTTACTATCGACTGGCAAGACAGCACCCGCACGAAGATCGTCCTTTGCTCATGTCCATCTAATGAACGACTACGCGCAGACCTTCCTTTCGCCTGAAGAGCAGATGCGGGAGGAGACACTGCATAAGCGACTGGCTGTCTCACAGTTAAACCAGCAGCTTGCGCACCCAATACTTCGCAAAGACGACTCAATACTAGCCACATTGCTAATGCTGTGCTTGTTCCACATCTGCGATTCTGGTATTGCAAAGTTTCAAACCCAATTTGCTGGGGTCCGCAAATTGCTTGCCTTGAGGGGAGACAACCTGAGAATTGGCAGCGAGGACTCAAAATGGATGTCAAGACTATTCACCTGGTTCGACTCCCTTGCCGCGACTGTCAACGACCGAGAAGGTCAAATTACCGGGTCATTCCTCGAGGTGTCAGCGCTATGCGGGGACTGGTCGCTCGAAAACATGGTTGGCATTGAGACGCAAATGTTCAAGTCCATCTCAAAACTCGCGAGGTTGAATCTGCTTCGGCAAGGCAAGGGTGTGGAAGCAACCGAGTCATTCATGGTGGGGCCCATGCCTGTAATGCCGTTCCCACCTGATACGTCTTTCGACGGCAACGGGTGGATGCGACAAGACAGCGGCGTCGGCCTTGGGTTCAACGGTATTGATCCGGACACCAATAAGCAATTCTGGCGAGAGTGGCAAGCCGTCAGGAATGACCTCTTGTCATGGCGTCTTGATACCACTTTGTTTGACTCTCTTAGCAACGAATCATCTTCTCTGACAGTTGACCAGCGTATGGACCTGGAGAACATTTCGCAGTCGTTCCGCTATTCTGCACTCGTCTATCTGGAAAGGTTAGCGCAACCCCAACTTTCATCAAACGATGAAGCAATTCAGATGTGGGTCAGGCAAAGTCTGAGCTATATCAAGAAAGTCGTCAGTGATGTGTACCTCTTGTGGCCACTGTTCATCACAGGCACAGAGTGCGTCGACGAAGAAGGCAGGAATGTTATCCGAGGTCGATGCGCAGATATACAGAAGGATTCGGGGTTCGTGAATAATGCTAGTTGTTTGCAATTACTGGAACGGGTATGGAGCGCAAGCTCACCTCATTCAAGCCCGGTGTCAGATGGAGACAGTACATCGACCGAGAGTGGAGGCTCAGATCTCTCCACGAGCAGCGCATTTATGTTTCGGGATGTCATGATGAAGGAGGCAGCCAGGACCGAAGGCCAAGGGGAGTATTTGGTTGTCTGATGCCTCCTCTCAGCAAAAAGTTATGATGGTTACAAAGGTACGAAATGAAATACTAATTCTCCTACTCTTCAAACTCGTAATACACAAGTCTCAATCGCTACCTTTAGAACTATGTGTTGATGGCCTCGATTGAACTCCCTAGCTCAGAACTTGGCAGAAGCCAGCAGTTACTATGCCTGTCAGTTCTGATGCAAACATGAGTGTAGTACTACTCTATGCACATCTTTCATAACGGGATGTTTCCATAAACTTGACTGAGACGCTTAAAGGCCAGCTGTGAATCGCGTACCCGAAGTGCCATCAATTCCTAGTGAAGTAAGTAGCTTGTCGCGTGACCCGCAAGATAATCAAGCTCTTGTTTTTCCTTCAATTCCTTGCGTAGGTACGATATCGCACAACATATAGAAGCCAGGCCATCGCACATGTCGCCCCTTTCCACGAGAAGAATTGACACCTTCTCAATAGGTTCTCGCAAGATTCGTTGCTCCTCCCGCCGAGAAGACGCACGTGGCATCCACGACGTGGTACTGGTTCGCTCATTTCAAGGGACTTAGTTCTAGGGTATCACTCATCCAAATAGACTCGGACTCATTTGCGTCCCACCTTCTCATCACCAACCCCCTTCAACTGGTTTTCCAGCTTCTTCATCAAGCGCTGCATAACCCACCTGGGCTCATCTGTACCTTCCATGATGGGGCTATGCGCGTCGAGCCAACTCCATTCCTTGACATCTTCCTCGAGCAGCAATAAGAACCACCTCCACTCGGCATAAGTGTATTTCCTCGGCGGACTGGCGTCCACATGGTCAACGACCTTCTGCAACTCTTTAATGAGTAGATAACCTCGATACTTTTCTCCCATACGCGCTTTATCCTCGTCACCTTCGGGGTGCTCGTCGCCAGCGATGCCCTGCACGGCTTGCCCGGTTGTGTCATCGCCCAATTGCTGCTCTTGCTTGCCATCTTCCATGAAACCTGGCGGCTTCGCAGGCGTGAAGTCGCCATCTTCCTCTTTCTTCTTCTTGTTCGCTTGGTTCTTTACGTTCCTCAGGAATGGTGTTTTGGGAGGCAGCTTCTCGCCCAGCCACAGTGTGAGACCATTGACGCCTTCGCTGATGGTATTTCCAATTGCGCCTATCAGAACTGTAAGCGTCGGTAGGGCAAGCATACTCCACAACACAAAAGCTGGTTTGGCAGCGTTATTTTGAGGAGAGTAATCTCCGTATCCAATGGTAGTGAATGCCGCGTAGGTGAAATACAGGCTCTCAAAATACGTCCACTGCTGTGTGCTCATCTCCGCTTGCCAAAACACCACAGCACCGACAATCCATAAAAAGAGCCACGATCCGGCAGAGAAAGTCAAGGCGATGACTGTGTTCGCCCACTGAGCGTTGCGCTGAACCTGACGCAGCAGGTCAAATTCCTGTTCGCCGCGCTCCCGTTTTGAAGCGTTTTCATCTACACCTTGCTTCTTCGTTGGTGATGTGCGGACAGTACCACCGTTCTCATCCATCTGACCAACAATCTTTTGGCGTGCCTTCTCGACATTGCGACGGCTGATCTTGTGCGAGCCGCTTTCGAGAACAACGTCATGGATAGAGGCGACAATGAGACCGACGAAGAGGATACCGCCGACAGCCATGGGAAAAAGCAAGGCCCGGCCGGTATGAGTGGCGGGCGAGTAATCCCCGAAACCGATGGTGAAGAGCGTCACGTCGACCCAGTACACCGCATCCAGATATAACCAGCCTTCGATCCTCATGTACACAGCCGCTGCACAGAGTACGTAGCCAATGAACGTCATGACCTGTAACATGAGCGTCCTCTGCGCCATTGTGAGTTTATACTCCCGACTAATGCCACTGCGATACACGCTCCAAGCCGTCGCTGCCATCAGGGTCGCTAGGATAAAGTTCAGTGCTCCAGCAAAACATGCGTAATAATAGGCCTGAGCAAATGTGCGCTGCTCGCCCGTAGGTAGGGTCATTTGCGAAGGCGCTGCAGCCACGAGCCCTATGCTGAGCAACGAGCTGACATACCAGCCGATGATCGTGATTGGCTGGGCTATGGGGAACTTCAACCTGCCTAACACATGCAGCAGAAGTGCGAGGTTTGCTACGACGGCTGTTGCCAGAGCCAGAGCGTTGACTGCATACTCCCTGTAAGTGGTGTCAGTCGAGCTGAGTCACGACAAAAAGGGTACGCACACATTACCATGCCGGATCAGGGATATGAGCTCCATCAGCCTCATCTTGAATCGTACTGGGGTCGAGAATGATTCGCCAGTTGCCGATCAAGGCGCAGATGTTGAACATGTTCGCCAGAGGTCCAAAGGTTGCTCCTACGAGTGGGAAAAGGGTGGTAGCGAACCACCAGTGCCTGAATCGCTGTCAACACTCTTCGTAACCTCGACATTTTTGCGCCATACGCGGGTGCTAGATGGTCGTCCTCTGCTTCCTTCTCGCCCTTGGGCACATATGCTTGTGGATTCTCATCTTCGACGGTAGTGTCCGCATCGGAACCCGGTCTACCGTTCATCCTTCGAACCAGTGGTTAATCGAGTCGTCTGGGGGATACTGTACGGTGTCCAGGCACTGTACGAGGCTGAAGATGGAGGACATTGAGTTTATGGACACGACTCATGGCACGGATCCTGTATCCTACCTTGCTTACTAGTACGCGTAATCTAACAATTGCGTCGTTGTTTTTTGGCATGACGTCTTGGCGTTGCGCAAGGATAAACACAGCAACACGGCAAGGACGGCAGACAAGGAGACAACACCACTGTTTATATGTGCATTTGTCCCCTTTTCAGATTGGAGCCAATTCAAGATATCTACGCTCGCTACGTTCGGGGCCTATTGCAATGTCATGCCCTGAAACAGTTACTGCCACTTCGTGACCACGCTGTTGCATATGAAGCAAATAGAGAGTCGATCACCGCACGTCGCAGGATGGCGCGGTTCACTCGATCGAAGAGCTTGTGTTCCGTGTGTTGATAATCATTAACATCATCCTTCACGCCAGAAAGCATACGCCCGTTGTGGTCGAGTCTACACATGACCATTTGTCCAGATACCAAAACTCCTCCACCAGGTCGCCCATCTGCATCATCGATGCTTTGGCTTCTCTTCACGAAGCTTCTCGTGAAAGCGCTCGTGCCGTGTCGCCGTGCCGAGGATATCTCCCTTTGACTCGATGCATGTCCGCCTTGTGTGCTCGAGTCTGTAAGTTAGTCATTCAATGACATTTCTGCACCCTGCCCGAGCAAGGTGGGCGGCACCGGTATCTCGGAGGCAGAGATGATGGCACGATTCTACAATAATGAAGTATCGACACCAGAGCTAAACGCTGCTTCTTCTGGGAAGCGAGACATTGTACGCTGTGACGAGGCCGCTGAAAGTTGACGATGCATCATCTAAGCTATAGGACATGGTGGTGCAGAGAGAGGGCGGATACATACAACTCAGCTCCTATGACGGCCTCGAGAGTTCGGAAACAGGTTACGATCATGATAAATTGAAGGCTGCTTCGCAGATGTCCTTGAGGTGTCTAATCGAGGATGTGGAGGCAAGATTGATTTGCAAGAAATCTAGGGACGCCAAGAAGGAAGCAAGTGAAAGTCGACGACTAAATGTGTCTGTACGTTTGTCCGCCCAGGGACAAATAAGGTGATCCATGAGCACTGGGTGACAAGGTTTTCGACAGATGCATTTGTTCAACGTCTTCACCTGTTGAGCGTCAACTTACTACATTCCCAAACAGTCGATTTTGCATGCTCACCATTACCTCATAGTTGTTTCCCGTCCTCAGACTCACGAAGCCCGCAATTTACTGGCCTTAGATACAATCTTCGTGATTGGACTCACGATATCTGTCAATTACAGCAATTGCGTGCCTTATACTCACTCTGCCATTAGTAGACTCAGAGCCGCAACACCGCATTCCGGACCGTCGCGCGCGGTGAGTAGCGAGTTGGCATAGGAATAGACGATGATTGGTATCGCCGGACGCAACGTTGACGATGTTTGGGGGACACCCGAGTTCTGAGCACGTACTGCGTGAAAGCTCTCTAGCTGAGCAGACCAATTCCTGTCAACGCATGGCCACGTGTTTTCAACAAGCCAGTGTCTGCGTACCGCATATACTCTCCTGTTTCCTACACGAGTTGATCAAGCAGCCAGTCTTACGCCTCTTCCGGTGGTGCGGAACGCTAGCGAGCCGATGTCTCAACGTAACGACGATTGGCGGTCTTCTCGCGACGACCGTGACCCTGCTGTGGCGCCGGCTTGCTGCTTGATCCTCATGTCAACTGCACTTTCGCTATGATCGTCCTTCAATCACCCAAAGTACTTTGGTCAACAAGATGTCCGTTGACAACACGCATCTCATAGTTGCTTACTAGCAGAGGCCACATAATAGGGTGGCTTTGGGTGCAGGATCAGAATTCCGGTCTTCTTGTCGACTAAGAGTGTTGAGAGCGATAGGTGACACCAACGTGCTGAGGGATCGATGGGGAGTGCTAGTAATAGAATCATCGCAAGTTCAAGCACGCCCTTTTAGATCAACATGGCTGCTCGCAACTGTGGGCCACATTGATCTACTGCAGCGGGCGTGTCCGGCAACACGAAATCCGGTGATAATACTTGTAGCGCCTCAGTTCATTCGACATATTGATTGGAGGACTGCCAAGCCAATTTCCATGCTTGGAAAGGCTGCACCCCTGAAACGGACAAGGATGATAGCTGGTTGGCTAATCATTCGCCCTGGTTAGACGACCTCGGCTAGCGCTCGTAAGAGCCGGGGCAATTCAACAAGCTCAGCACAACAATGCGGAGGATCGGAAGAAAAGAGCGTTAGCCTCGTCGCGCCTCATCCGACCCAAGTTCTTCCACGATCTGATGTAACTAATTTCTTTACCATTATCATGGAAAATGTGTGGATGTAGCTTGGTGTCTTCTCTTCGCCACCTCGACACTGGGCGAGATGCCTATGCCAACAAATTCCTGCTTGCACGATGAACATGGCGAGCAATGATGGTAAGCCGGCAAAGCGACGTCGGAAAGATGCCGGAGACAGCCGAGCGGAGAGAAAGAGGGAACTCGATAGAATAGCTCAAAGGGCGACTCGAGAACGAACGAAGAACAGAATTGCCGACCTTGAGCAGCGCCTAGCTTCTCTGGAATCTGGCGACAAGAACAATGAGATCGCGCTGCTCACGAAGACTATTGGCGAACTTCGAAACGAAAATGCCAGGTATCAGAGTGCCTTGGTGAAGATGAGATTTGCTATCAACGAGGCCTTGGGAGAGACTGAAACAGCAGCCACAAGGCGGGGTTCTTCATCAACCACCGTTTCGCAGATTCCCGACCTTGACCTCTCGCGTTCGAATTCGATGGTGGACGTTATTCCAGATGACACGTCCATCGTCAGTCCGATACAATCAGAAGGACTCGTACTAGCGTCGGGTCGCTTTTCAGCGCCAACTCAAGCTCAGCGACTACAATCACTGTACGATGCCCAAGGATACAGCCCGCCTACACCCCATGAATACGGCAGTCTTGACATCAACCAGATTTACGAGTTCTTCGAATATGGATCAGGCAATCCTTTTTCACATCCTTCGCCGCTGACTGGACGTATGCCTCCCGCTAGTGGCTTCATCTCGATCGCGCCCGACGAGCACAAATGGAAGACCTCCGACGACGCTTTCGGTACCGCCTTACAGTCAAGTACATCAATGATCGCGGACTTTGACGAAGGTCTGCTCGTCAGGGCCATTTTGCTAGGATGGGAAAGCATAGGTCCTGCTGCGAACCATCCTATCCTTTACGCTCTACAATGCATCGACCAACGAGTCTTCGGAAAGTGGACGTCACGACCACAAAGACTTGCTTTGATGTATATTTGCGGATGTGCTATGCGGTACAAGGCGAATCCGACAGAAGAGAATAAGTTGCAAGTGCCTGCATGGTTCCTGCCACGGCCAGCCCAGGAAAGAATCCAGCATCCATTAGTGATCGACTTCCTAGTCTGGCCAGGTCTTCGGGAGCGGCTGGTGTTCGAGTATGAGAAGTACACAGCCACTGGCGACTTCTCCTTCTGCTTCGTGGAATATTTTCATTTTTACTGGCCATATCCCAATGAACAAGTGGCTCAATATGATCAATCCGGGCTGATATGTGGCTTGAGCAAGCTCTACCACGACTTCGTCTATGACTTGAAGCACTGGACAATGCTCCCACCATTTTTCGACAGGTTTCCGGAAATGAGAGCGGATATCGACATGTTTGTCGAGCCTGCTACGATCGGGTATCAAGGAGACCCTGGGCTTGAGATCGCGACCAGCAGACACCTATCGATTCCCGGACATTATGGCTGAACTTTAATGTAACACCATGACATGGCATTTTCTGACTGTATCAGTCAGCAACGACCTTTCAAGTTACATAAGCTACCTTCCACAGATTTTGCTTCGACGCTAGCATTCGTTTCCCGTTTGAGCACGGCTCGATGTTCGGCCTTGCCGCACCTCAGCCAATCAGATCTGACAACGCTAGCAAATACCTCCTAGTATGGTTAGCTTTCACGCATCTGGTATACATTAACTCCAATGGTCTGGTAGAGTCTCTCAAGCATTAGCCTGCAGGAGGGAGCGAACATTACAAAGCATGATAGCGAAGACAAACCAGGTCGAAGCATATAAGAAGCAGAGGCGGGCAAGAACAGAAAAGATACAGCCCTGGATACAGGCTTGCATTTTGCAACTCATGCACATCGCCCACACCAGACCGCCGCGCGAACCCTCGGTACTCTAAGCCTCATCCAGAGCACAAATCTTGTTCGATAAAGAGACCCACCAGGTTGGTCGAGGACAGAACACGAGTCAGTACCAGGAACGGGCTACCGCCGTCACCATCACCATGAATAGAAACACACACCCAGCAATTGTAACCGTCCGACCATCCGAGCCCCTGCAAATCCTCCAAGTCCAGACACCTAACCCAGTCGACAACGAAGTCAAGCTCATCGTCCAATGGACCGCCAGTGGCCCTCTAGACCACCACCAAGCCAGCGCCCACCTCCTCGTTACGCCCCCTCAAATCCTCGGCGACGGCGTAGCCGGCACCGTCCTGCAAGTCGGGCCGAATGTCACTCGATACAAACCAGGCGATGAAGTCTTCGGTTTCGTCTGGCGGAATGCAAAGGAGAAAGCCCATCAGCTTTACTGTGTTGCGCCCGAGAATCTGCTGGGCAAGGTGCCCGAGGGCAAGTCAATGCAGGAAGCTGTAGTATTGGGGAATAATTTCGTCACAGTCTGGCATGTATTCACCAGTGACTTTGGGTTCGAGCTCCCTTGGGACCGTGGTGTGGAAGGCGGAGCAAAGGGCAAGCCCGACGAATACAAACCTCGGAAGAACGAAACCGAGACGGAAGATGGTCGTAAGAAGTGGATCCTTGTCTGGGGTGGAAGCTCGAGCTGTGGGATGTACGGGATCCAAGTGCTGAAGTATTATGGTTACGAGAATATCATTGCCGTCGCGGGCTCCAAGCACCACGAGACGTTGAACAGATATGGTGCAAAGGAGTGCTTCGACTACCGAGGTGGCGGAGATGTCGTGGAACGCGTCAAGGAGTTCGTGAGGAAAGACGGTGGAGAGGTCAGCTATATTTTCGACTGCATTGGAAGTCAGGATGGGTCTCTGAGACCTGTCGCTAGAATTGCGGGCGCTGATGGATGCAGGATTGCCATTCTGCTACCCGTTATTGTCAAAGATGCTGCTCCTGGGACTAAGCCTGAATATGAGATGGATGTGACCAGTTGCGCGGACTGGGCGAAGAATGTAACTCCTTTTGGAGTGCGGACGCATTTCTGGATGGACAATAAAGTGCTGGCAGACACTCTTCAAACAGAAATTATGCCCTGGGCGCTTGAGACTGGGGTGATAGAGCCGAACGAACAGATTGTTGTGGAGGGCCACACGATGCTTGAGCGGGCACAAAGCGCGATGGACATGTTGAGGGATAAGAAGGTTAGCGGTGGCCGTCTGGTCTGGAGGATCGCGGAGGAGGGGCAGATCGCAGAAGCTCTGGAAGAGCTCAAGCAGTAAAAGCTGTGATTAGTCGTTCCAGCAATCCGACTTGACACGCTTGTCAAAAAACGCTTATCCGACGCATGCACAAAGGTGCTTGTAGCAACGGAGCTATGGATGTGCGCATGACAGAAAGAACTTTCTCAGTGTAGACACTAGCGAGGGCGGACGGTCACTGTTTTCACACCTTCTCATTGACGGCAAGGTAGATGGAGGCGAGATCAGTAGGTTAGTGCAGCGTCATGGACGGCTGTGCTGGGTATCTACGGCCTCCAAAGGATTGCATGACAGCGACAGCACTTTCTAGGAGCCTTGATCGAGGTGGACTGAGCACAGGACTTGCACAGTGATGCTGTGACGTCTCGAGGTAGTGGTAGCTGATATCGAATAGACGACGCATTGTTTTCAGATCGTGAAGGCCTTGCGCACAAGATCCGAGGTGTGGCATCCTGGTTGCACTGCAACCCATAAGCTGTTTTGCTTGCCGGCGCCGTCGCTTGAGTTCGTTGCTGACACCGATTCCACTCAAACACAACGCGCACCGAGTTGTTTTCGCATCTGCTTCACTCATACGCTTGGGGCGGTATGACCGTCAATGCATCGTTCACAATCATTGAGTGCCTGCGCGGCCCACTCTCGAGGCCCATTGGTGTGCGAGTATTGCCTTAATAGGCATATAATTCTGCTACGTTGCTGATATAGCGTGGCATCAAGCACCATTGGGGAAGAGAGGCGGCTTGGGCCTTGGTCTTGGTTTATATGGCCCTCTCGTTGTCAACGCCATTGCAAGTGATGCTGAAGCTTGTGATTTGAGCTGCAAGGCGCAAGCGAATTTGTCCGGTTAGCCCAGTGTTGAGATCAGGCGGATAAGCACGGGGTTTCTGCAGCCATTAGAAATGCTTCAGAGCTCGCATATGTAACTTACAGTCGTTGCCTCGCTGATGTTGATGCTTGAATGTCGCCTCGTATTTAGTTCTCATGCTTGTTAATAATGCTGAGAGACGAGCACTGGCAATGCCAGGATTTTCTACTGCAATGTATGCCCTCAAAGCATCTCACAGAAAGTGGTGGTTGGGGCCAGGTTGGGCATGATCGTTCGGAAGTTGATCTCGATTGCAGAGTCGTGCTTGTGTACCCTCCAATCAAAGCAACCGCCCTGGTTCAAGCCCAATCAAGCCGACGGGCCGCTGCGTCTCCCAGCCAGACGATGCCTAAAAGTTCTTAATTTGGGCACAAGCGCTCAGGCATGCACAGGCGGTATGACGTTGCCTCATGGAGTGAACTCAGGCTGCCCGATGCACGAAGGACTTTTGTGACTTGGCAGTGCTGCATCGTTCTTGATCCCGCATCGTTTAGGTACCTACCTGCTGGTGAGTCTACGGCGCTCACGGTACTGGATGCTTTAGCATAAAACGGCTGTACTCATACACAAACATCCAATCCATAGGATGAAGTGCGTCGACCTGGTCCTATGGAGGAAGCGTGTGCCACGCCTCCATCATGACTTCTAGGGCAGCAAGTGTGTTCAAAAAGAAACACTCCGCTGTCGTGCTCTGATTGTTGTTCTGCGTGCACACATCTACCCAAGATGTAGCTCTGGCAGCGATGGAAGCATTGGGCACTACGGCGGCTTTGACAGAGATTCTGAAAATACTCAGAGGTGGAATCGAGTTCTGCCAGTCTTTCGGTGACGCTCCCTGGCAGCTGAAAGAGCTTGCAAAGCAATTTCAACTACTCGAGACTGAGGTACAGGTATTCCAGCTCTTGACCTGTAAAAGCCGTAAGTGGTTGCAAACCAACAAGAGCGAGGTCGCCCTGCTGAACCAGTACATCTGCGACGCTGCGCAAGATTTGCGACATATCCAAGTTGCTTTGACGAAAGAGGTCAGACACGCGACATGGAGGAGCCGGTTGAGATGGACTCTGTATGGGAAGGATAAGACGGAAGTATTACTGCGGAAGCTGGTCCGCTTAGTGTCATCAATGAACCTGGTCATCAGCCTCCTCAGCAAGATGTGAGTGCTCGAAAACGGAACATGAGCCCTGTCTGACAATATCACAGCGAACTCGGGGATGTACGAACAGCTGGCGTTGAAGCTGAATTGAGCCTATTGGCTGCAAGAGCAGGGGAGCTGGAGACACATCGATTGCGCTCCGGAAGATTATTCCAAGCCAGAATGAGATGTGTGTCTTCGGCTGACGACGATGCCTTCTCGTGGCACTCCCCAGGTCTCCAATACCCTTTACGAGGCGAATTAGATGTGGGCCCCGTATCACAGGCCGCTTCCGACCTGGCCACAGCGTCAAACAGCACCTCGTTGTGGTACGGCAGCCGGCCAAAGGCCTTGACAAGGACCGTGCTGCGACTAAGACTCAAGAACTGGTTAGTGTGTTGTGGCTTTTCTGAAGTGTCAAAGACAAGCAGCAGTCTAGTCTCAAGTACGGCACCTATCATGCAAGCGGCTCAGAGCGGCGACATTCTAGCCTTACGTCGAATCCTGCGAAGCGAGTGCACTGCAGGACACAGCTTGACCATTGACAAGCTTACACCTATTGCTGTAGCTATACAGCATGGTCAGCTTGCTGTTGTACAGTTGCTGCTTGAGAGGGGAGTAGACATGGAAGCAAAATTCGGCAGGTTGGAGATCACTGCCTTAGCCCAAGCGTTAAGATGTCGACGGATCGACATAACGGAATTCTTGATTGAGCGTGGTGCTTCTTTCTCGTCTAGGAACATCTCGGGATGGTCCCCACTTTTTTATCTCTGGGCTGCCGAAGTCAATCCCTCTGCTTCGCAGTACCTTGACCTGCTTCGCAGACGATCAGATTTTCCTTTGCTTCACGAAGGTGTATACGACGCAGACGGATGGTCAGTCGTGCATCGTGCTGCTTGTTTCGGGACCGCAAGTGATGTCAAGCATTTGATCAGGCTCGGCGTTGACCCATTCGACACAATCCGCCCAACCGAGGAAGAGACCGAGTGCGACACTTGGACAGTGCTCCATGCTGCTGTGTGGTACGGAGCACGTGCTTCAGTCAATGTGCTTGCATTACATTATGAGGAAGGACCTGGCGTCGATGTGACCGATGACAACGGTTACACACCTTTACACCTGGCAATCCTTAGGAAGCAATTGGCTATTGCGGCAATTCTCCTTCGTCATGGTGCTGATCCTTTGAGAAAGACAAAAGCCGCGTGGCAGTGTCCTGCGAACCATGCTATCGGTTGGAGGTACAACGCAATAATGCTTGCTGCAGAGGCTGGGCACGACTTCCAGCAACAGTTTGGGGCTCTCATATCCGGGGCCTACCGGTCAAATACTCAACCCTCCCTGCCCAATGCGGACTCAGACTACGAGGTCGAGTATTCTATGGCTAACATAGGTCCCCCTCGACTGTCAGAAGAGCCGAGTTTGTCAACTATTCCCCAGCATGAGCCACTTGGTCACCATTACCCTGCCATCTATGTGTCAGGTAACGCCCGCGTACAGCTGGGTGATCGGCACTGCTATGGAGGCCGCCTCGACCATGGAAACATCAACTCTGGTGGTGGTCCTCCGTACCGCTCGCACCGCAGCAAAGGACTATCAGGCCAGAAAGGAGCGCGCAGACAACGAAGACGCGCACCAGGAAGCGCTCCTCGGCGGCGAACCCCAAGCGCCGTTGCAGAATCCCACACCTGAACCCTGTAACTGCCGGACCAGCGGAACAGAACCTTAGACGCACACTTGTAGCAGTACGAGCCAGTGGATGCGGAGGACTGGAATGATGACGCCCAGGCGTCCGTTTCCATAGACTGGACGACTACCGATGATATTGATTGAATTGGCCCTAAACTAGGTCTGTCTCAGTCGTAGAGACAAGTTCGAACCACCTACATGGTGTACTGAACAGAGACTATACTATTCAC
>Ga0210040_10004785_pt1 | contig 17456 bp, 15 predicted proteins | sample CryGeyCG12114_NA_FD_185462 | JGI IMG/M metagenome (GOLD analysis project Ga0210040, IMG submission 185462) | Groundwater microbial communities from aquifer - Crystal Geyser CG19_WC_8/21/14_NA (SPAdes) (version 2) | ecosystem: Environmental > Aquatic > Deep subsurface > Groundwater | place: USA... | reverse complement strand
TAAACTTAAAAGAACCCTAGGCGTAGTCTTCTTATTAGGCCTAAGTTCGCTATAAGCTAGTAGAGACTCGTTATTTAAAGCTTAACTTAAACGACTTAATACTATAAATTTAGTATAATTCGATCTTTAAGCTTCGTTAAATATAATACTAAGGCCTATTTTAGAGAATACTAGCGCTTCTAGATATTATTAGTTTTAAGAACTACTAGCTATAACGGTAGTAAATAGATTACTTAAAGCTAATTAATCTAGCGAGCTATATTATATCCTTTTACTATATCTAGTTCTCGCGTCTACGCTTAATCGAAAGCCCGAGACTACTATAGGTAGAAGCGCTCTACGGATCTAAGGTAATCTAGGTTTAAAGCGATTTAGTCGTTCTCTTAAAATATAAAAACTAAAGGTTTATTATACTACTTTAGAACTTAATCTTTAATAGTTTAAATTACTTTACTATTTTACTTTCTAGTAGGTATATTTATTTAAGTAAACTTAAACGTTCCTTTCTTAAAGTAATTCTCCTTTTTCTATTTCCTTACTTTAAGGAAATTATTACCGATACTATTTCTACTTAATATTATAACGAACACTATACCTAAATAGAGAAAAGGATTTATTTTAATAATACGATCTTTAGAGTTAGCTACCTTACTTTCGCAATACTTTTTAAACCCTATCTGCGTATTTAGCTTTAAATAATAACATTACTATCTGCGGAATACTTATTACCGTCTATACTTTAAAAGCGAATATACGGCTAAGAGATATTAGACATCCTTAAGAGTAGACTAAATAAAGTAAAAGTATAATAGTATTACTAAGAGCAATAAATTAAATATATCGCGATTTTAGCTTAAAACGGATTAATTAGATTTAAGAACGCTTACTAGAGGTCAGCTTTACTTACCTACGAGAATTATAGCTATATTCTTCAGCAGTATAAACATTACTATACATATCACTAGCTTTATTGATCCTTAATTCCGTTCTCGTCTCAGCTTCCCTGGCTGGATCGACCCTTTAAGCCGCAGCAGCGTTTGGCTCAACCACATAGTCTGATTGTTTCCCATTTTCAGAAAGTGGATGAGGATCCCTTTACCAACCACCAGGGTGACCGATAGCTAACGAAAGCACCGGGTGTAAATGAATACAATCTGGGACGCAACAAGTTCTCGATAATCAGCACCCCAACTTGGGGCAGAGGCCGGATTTTATGCACCATGGCTAGCACATAGCCGATGTGGAGGCAGCAAAACCTTGGGCACCTCAGCTAATCAGCTTAGCTGACTTTGGGGCAATCTGATCCTCGGCCACCCAATGACTTATGCTTCACTCCATATAATGGGAATCTCGAGTCGAGAGATGAGCGTATGTCGAGTCGACTTGCCGCCCGAGTTCGCAATCTCCACAGCCTTGCATCTGCTTCGCCGGCATGGACATGGATCCATTCGAACAACAACAGAGGCAATCGATATGGAGGGAAAACTTACCATTTACTTATGCGCTGGTCAGGGTCTCGAGAAGCCCTGTCATTATCGTGCCTGGTCAGGAGTACTGTTCGCGATTCAGGGGCGAGGTCTGTTGACCTTATCTTGTGCCTTTTCCAGAACTGTTTTGCTCGATCTCTATCTGAACGGTCTATCCTCCACAACATTGCGAAACCACAAAAATGAATCTCGCAGTTATAGCAGATACGGAGAGCCGGGTTGGTCTCAGCGATCCAGCACTAGTAGTGGACGCCACGGTTTGGCAGGATATTGCTCGTCGAAGGCGTCAGGAAATTTACAACGCTCTGCCACCAGAGTATCTCATCGCTCCCGAGCTTCTTGAAAACGATCATGTTGTTGACCTCCCGGAGACGTGTGGGCTCCTCAGTGCACGCGAACTATCTATAACCTCACTGTCTGCAACAAAGCTTCTCCAATTCATGCACAATGAGACATATACAGCTGTGGAGGTTATCACGGCGTTTTGCAAGAGGGCAGCAATTGCTCATCAAGCGGTCAGTAAGCGCGCTCCAATTGCTCAGGTCCGCCGGGCTAATTGACATCGAAGACTAATTGTCTCGCTGTCGTTATGTTCCAACAAGCGCTCGCAGATGCAGCCGCCCTGGACGATTATATTGGGATTTACCATAAACCGAAGGGACCCCTACATGGCCTGCCCATATCCGTCAAGGAACATGTGCACATCAGGAACACACCAGCAACATCAGGCTTCATTGCGTGGGCCGACGCTATTAGCACATCAGACGCATTGATTGTCAAAGTACTTGGAGAAGCTGGGGCAGTGTTCCACGTCAAGACTACCAATCCGCAGTCACTCATGGTTCGATTCCTTCGAGACTTCACGTGAATCATGCTAATCTCTATTGGTTAAGGCATTGGAGACTTCGAGTAATCTGTTCGGTACGACTACAAATCCGCACAACACCAAACTTACACCTGGTGGAAGTTCTGGTGGAGAAGGGGCGCTGATAGCGATGCGTGGCAGTGCCCTTGGGGTTGGAACTGACATAGGTGAGCATCTCTTTTGCCGAATATGGGTGATCGGAGTGTTGACCTCATGTCTTTTAGGCGGATCAATCCGCGTCCCCAGTGGCTTTTCTGGGGTATATGGACTCAAGCCTTCTATTGCCAGGTTACCGCATGGAGGCCTAGCTGGTGTTCATGGTGGCATGGAGAATATATTGGGAGTTGTGGGCCCTATGGCGACATGTTCAGAAGATCTAAAATTGTTTTGCAAGGTACGTTCCCCATTTACGTGATGCTGCACCAACCTAATATAGCTTGAGGTTGTTCTCCAATCACGCCCGTGGCGACATGAGCCCACGCTTGTCGAGCTACCCTGGCAAGACTCTGTCAAAGTGCCACAATTCCTTAGGATAGGCGTCATGTACCACGATGGAATTGTTCACCCTCATCCTCCAGTTTCTCGCTGCCTACAAGAAACCGTGAATGCAATAAAGCATGCCGGTCATACGGTGGTTCCCTGGGACCCAAACCTGCACAAGGACCTCGTCTCATGCATCGACCAAGCATATTTTCTTGACGGCGGCGAAGAATACTACGAAGTCTTGGAAGCCGGAAACGAGCCTCCGACTCCGTTGATGAAATGGATATTAGACAAAACAGATCGGAATTCTTGGTCATTGAGAGATACTTGGAAGGTTTGCTCAAATTGTTCGATCCTCATCTTAGGGAAACGGATACTGATCAATCGTCCGTAGCTGAATAAACGTCGCGACGCTCTTCAAATTGCCTATGCATCTCAATGGAATACTGCAAGCCTCGACAGCATTCTTTGTCCCGTCAACCCCTCCGTTGCTTCCGCACACGGGGAAAGTACATATTGGGGATACAGTTCTGCGTTCAACCTGCTCGATTACAGCGCAGCGGTGTTCCCGGTAGGTACAGTGGAAGAGACCGACACGTGGGAGAAATACCCACGAGCAATCAAGGATGATATGAGTCGAGACGATGCGGTGTTCAGGAAGGCTTATACGGGACCAGAGAAGTATAACCATGCTCCGGTGAGCCTGCAGCTTGTGACGAGGAGGTATAATGAGGAGCAGGCGTTGTTGATAGTTGAAGAGGTGGTGAGATGCATTGCGGACGCGAAAGGGGATATCACAGCAACGTGAATGTGTATCAGCCAATCTTTACCACTCAATCATCTCTACACCTAACAGGTTCATTTCATGGCACTCGTGTATTGGTCTTTTGAAGCGACTTGCATGAAGAAGAAGAGTGAGGGAGAACCATTCTTAGCGGCATAGTCTGCCTCTCGCGAAGCTTGATAGTCAAGGGTATACTGCATGGCGTTTAGTAATGTCCCGGAAGTCCTGCGCTGGTGGTGCTTTAGCTAGTGCCACCAAAGCACTCAAGTCGACTATCAGATGTCGTTTCGACTTGCCATATTGCCCAGTTTCTCGAGTCTCCTTTCCTACGAGAGGACAGGGACCTGGGCCCGACCGGATGGCGAAATCAATGGCTCGGGTTACTGTGCGAATCATCGAAATCATTTGTTTCACCGCCAGCAGGATGTCTTCTGATAATATCTGCGCTCGACGCTCCCATGAAGGCACTTCCTCCGAACGTCTCAATTCAATAAAACATACGTCCAGTATGGTCATGGAGAATTGTCCCCTGAAGCCCACTGCATTCGAGCAGACACGCGAGAACACCATTCGCATTTATAAGCATCGTAGTAGGCTACGACAATGCTCGCAGGAAGACCTTTTTGACGCTGACGTTCCCTAACTTGTAGCAAACTACGATTACAAGACTATCTACTCCATACTTGCCGCGACCTTCTTCTCCGATGTGTCGTTTGTGATAACTGACGACAATGGCGAGCCCAGTCCCTTCAGCCTGCCTATAACTGCGGTGGCCGGCCAATTTGATCCCTTTCAGCCATTGCCGGAAGACGATGGCGACGAAGGCGAGTATCTCCGGCAGCAGGAATCATGCGATGAACGGCCGTTTAATGTCTACCTCCATAGGAACACAGCGCTGCTGCTAAGCAAGACGTGCAGGGCGAAGGGGTCAGTCAAGGTGGTGATTTCATCGACAAAAGGTAACTCACACCAAGACGAGCCTTTTTGAGCTCCCACTGACTTTGTCTAGTCGACGGTGTGGTCTTACACTTCGCACCTAACGGCCACTCACTCAACTATAGATCCTGCATTATCCACGGGTCAGCAGAAGCTGTGACGTCTCCCAAGGAGAAGAGATACGCGATGCACCGGCTCACAAACCATATGAGCCGTCGTCGATGGTCATCGGTAAACGAGGTTGCGCCAGAAGCTATGAAGAGCCTACAGGTCGTTAAGGTAAAGATTAGGAGTGCGTCAACAAAGACCAGAGCTGCCAATATCAACGGACTCGAAACGGCCGGTCTTGGGGAAGGAGGCGATGTGTGGATGGGCGTGCTCCCTGTTTACGAAGTCCTTGGAGATCCGATTGACAGCGGTTATGGTCCTGATCGTTCAGTCCAGAGAGAGATCCTCGATTGGAAGGAAAGGAGAAATTCTGAGGAGAAATCATATGCCGAGCGTGTCGCACGGGTGCCTATTGAAGGGAAATCAAGTTCCAGAGCCGCAGCTCGGAACAAATAGGAACGAAATCAAACAGCCACATGTAGATATGGTGGCATGAATCTAAACCAACAGGACATCATATCCCATGTGTTTCATCGTCCGCGACCAGCCCCATACCTCGGCTTCTATGATGGTATCTGTAACATTTGTTTTGTTCCGCCACCGATGTTGCCAACAAGCCTCCAGCACGTCTCTAGTTGTCTGGCAATTTCCAAAGCCATCGGCGCTGTCAACCCCCGCAGCAATAAAATTCCTGAAGAAAGTCTCCTGTTCCTTTTCAGCAAGGCAACCTGCGATACATGCAGGCCAGACTAGACTCCGAGCAAGTTGTCCTTTGTCTGGTTCTTTTATACGTTGGATAGCCATAATGGTACGAGTGACACTCGATTTGATTTCGTCCAGAGCAGGATAGAAACCGCAGACCACTGAGTTGGTTAGCATCCATTAATTAGCAATGACAAGCTGGAGAGCCTTGCCTGAGTGGAGATACACCACTGCTGCACACGCGAAGATGTTCGTGACGGTGTATATCTCAAGGTGCTTTCCTGGCCCCGGGAATCGATTCAAGCCAGTAGCCATTCGCAAATCTAGTATTCCGGTTAACCGGTCAATCGCGCGCTCGAGAGCCTCTAATATCCACTTAGCCTTTTCTGCCAGCGTCCAAATGCTGAGTTGGCCTGTGGCAAGGCCGTCTGATTTCCACTCTTGCAGGGCAGATATCTCCCCAATCAACGTCATGACGGAGTTCTCGCACCCCATTATATTCTCAAGGTTCACTAAGGGCGATCGAGACGCCAGCAGTTTGTGGTGTGTGCTATGTAAACTAGGCCTTTTACCAAGTGAAGCGCTAGCAAGAATATCGAACCATATAATTGCACCAGTACAAAAATTATACGCCATGTCTTCGTCACAATGCTGTTCTAAAGACCGCGGGCCGAGAAGCTCGACGTGTTTTCTGATCAATGTGGTTGCTGCATTCAAGTGCATATACCACTCACTCTTGCCTCCTTGAAACAACTATTGGATGGTGTCAGCTCTGGCGCTAAACAGATGGATATGGGGCGGGCCAAATACATCAAAGGAGATCAATTGAATGCAGCAGGCCAGTGTTGGCACATGGTCCTCCGTCCATGGATCGTTGATACGATCCTGAAGGAACTGCCTCAATCCGCTAAGGCTTAGTGAGTGATGATTCCGCAGCTCGCGCAAAGTATCATCTTGGTTTGTGCCTGGGCCATGTTGCGTTAAACAATGCTGATGTAATGCACTCAGACTTAGCACTGAATGTCGGAGTGGTGTGATACGCTTGATGAGTGAAAATAGCCAGCCTCGGGAGGAGAAATTAACTGCATACTTGTGATGTCTGAATTGAAGCTGAAAAACGTAGTCCAGATAGTGCATCAAAAGCTCGTCGTCACGTATTGAAGCTTGTTGTGCCGGATGTTTCAAAGAGGCAAGAGTTGCTAACTCTTGGGACGGTGGCGTTTTCTGGACTGGAACATCGCTCGAAGGATGATATAACTGGCCATTGGCTGGTGGCAGCTCGGAATCATGGTCCATGGTGACTGTCTCTGTGGAATCCATCGATGCTAGTGATGTGGTCGTAGTCGCAGGTCGATGTTCCAATATGATGCTTTGAGATCGTCGTATTCCATTCTTCCTCTTTCGCGAGACCATGTCCTTCACAAGCTCGAGTTTCTCAGCCTCTTTGGCACCACCATCTTTCCAATCGGGCTTTGGCCCGTATCCCGCACAGGAGATGTCATGGCGCCGACACTGGTGGCATTCGCCTTCCCCTTCGTCACACTTCAACTTCCGGAGCCGACAAGTCCAGCAGCCATTTGCAGTGCGCTGTTCAGCGGTACGAGGAAGTCCTGGCAGCATAGCATTTGAGATCTTTAGTCTGACGTGTGATGACAGATGGTACATGCTAGATGTCAAACGACATCCTGGGAACAGTGGGGTAGAGTAGAGGATTGTTACACTGACACGAATATCCCTAGACAGTTAGATTGAAACAGATGGTCTGATCTGTCTTGATTGGTGTCAGCTCTCGAGATCGAGCGAATGACGCCACATTCAAGAGTGGTGCCCCGGCTACTAGTCTTTATGTGATTAGAACAGAAGACTAATGCGTCCGGGTTCTGGCCCCCAAACATAGACTGGGATTCTGTTTGGCTTTTCATGCCGGTGTTGCTCTCAATTGAAGCGAATAATGCATTTAAGTTCACTGCTTGATCTGGCCGACCCGAAGTGTTTTCTCTAGTTATCACGGCGTGTAAAGTTGATGGCCGCTCAAATTTTGTACGCGACCCTGATAGTCATGAGCGAAAGTCTCTATTGGTGCGGATCACTCTCCGCTCATGAAAGGATGTCGAAATCGAGGATTATTACAACGCATTACAATAGTTCATGTATAGTAGTGGTAGCTTGCATATCGCCCAAAGCGAAGGATCAGTGTAAATGATATCACATGCAAACACGCACAGACTGTACATAAAAATTCATTTGCATCTCATCAGATGTAATTCCTGCACGTTAGCCGATCGAGGATTATAGCTTGTAGATAGTGGATATTAACAAGTCATCTCTCCAATTGAACCGCCTCTTAGTCCTTGCTTATCGTCCCGTTTCGCACGCCAAGTTGTCCAGACGAATTTTCTGCTGGTGTCTTCGTTAGGCGTACCAAAGCTCCCACTTCCCACTAACAACTTGAATCATGGAGACATTCACGCTTACACTATAGCAAAGCAGCTTCACGACAGTAGTGTTTTGTTGCTTCTCAATCTGAAATGGTCGTGGCCGTTCACTAGCACGTCTCACAATCCTTCCTAATATGGTTGAGATAGTTTAGGATGGCCAACATTACGTACCGAGTTATTGATAACGACTTCGGTCCATTCTTCAAAATACCAGGCAGGACAACTTTCGACTTTACGCTTCTTTTTGAGGATACTATCTTGTCAATATTGCCGTCCTCCCTGCTGCTACTAGCAGCTCCAGTCCGAATTGCGCAGCTATGGAAAGAGTCTCGAAAGGTGACTCGCAGCTATCTGCATACGACCAAGCTTGTAAGCCTTTTGTCGCAACTAGAGGCGTACGTCATATTAAACGATTTCAACAGGCTGCTCTTACACTTTTCTCGATATTACAGAGCACAAACCTAATCGTCTGGTCTACTGGTACCGGCGTTCAATCCCGAGCGTCCATTGTGGCAGCTGTCCTATCGCTGGCAACTGCTGTGGCACTTATCGTTCTGTCCTACCTCGAGCATGTACGATCTCTTCGTCCGAGCTCTACCATTAACGCCTATTTACTCCTGAGTGTCCCATGCGATGCCGCAAAAGTACGCACCTTGTGGCTTCGTGGTGGATCATCTCTCCTTGCTGGCATTGTATCAGCAATGTTGGTTATCAAGCTACTGGTCCTTGTCGTGGAAGCTGGGGAAAAGCGACGAATCCTACTATCTACCCACACTGATATCTCCCCAGAAGACACCAGTGGTCTCTACTCAAGAAGCTTGTTTTGGTGGCTTAATCCGATCTTGCTCACCGGTTATAAATGCATTTTGCGAGACGTGGACTTGTTTCCAGCTGACGAAAGTCTAACTTCCGAATCGCTGCGAAAGAGGTTTCAAGCTCGCTGGACGCGACGTGAGCAAAGCTCAATTCTTCTACTGAGTGTTACTTTACTTACAACTTGCAGGGAGGCAGTCGATCAGGAGGCACGAGCTCCTTCTTACGATGGCACGCAGTATGCTTGGACCTTTACTCGTTGCTATCCCCCCACGCTTGTTCCTGGCCCTCTTTCGATTCATGAATCCGCTTCTGATACGAAGGGTGATTGTCTTCGTCAATCAGCCCGATTCAGAGAGCACGAGATACCAGGGTTGGGGCTTAGTCGCAGCTTACGGGCTCGTCTATGTTGGCCTAGCGGTGTCCGCCGCAGTGCATCATCATCGTGCAAACAGGATGGTTACCATGCTTCGTGGTGCGCTTGTCTCTTCGATTTACACAAAGGTCATGGACCTTTCGATCACGTAAGTTTCGATATCTTGTGATCTAAGATGCCCATACTGACTGCTAAAGTGCTCTGGATGAATCTGCTGCGGTCACATTGATGTCCACAGATGTGCAACGCATTACTGACGCTTCCGCGGATTTCCACGAGCTCTGGTCATGTCCCATCGAAATAGGAATAGCTTTGTACATGCTCACAATCGAGATTGGGCTAGCACTGCTCGGACCACTCATTGTTATAATATTAGCTGCCTCGGCAAATTCAGTCATCTCTTCTAAAATCGCGATACGACAGAGAGAATGGCTGGCAGGCATACAGACCCGAGTCGACGTTACCGCGAAAGTGCTTCAGCAGATGAAAGTTGTCAAGATGCTCGGCCTATCCCTGACACTAGGAGATCTCATTGGACGTTTACGGACCAATGAAATCATATCTTCTATCAAAGCCAGAAGGCTGACTGGCTACAGTATGATATGTAGCAATAGCACAGGTGTATTTGCTCCAGGGTCCGCTTTCGCAGCATTCGTCATCATCGCCATCTATAACCGACAGACTTTGGATGTTGGCAGAGCATACACAACCATATCGCTCATTCAATTGCTGAGCGATCCGATCAGCGTCATGATATTTGTGGTTCCGCAGTTCATGACCGCCATCGGCTGTTTCGAGAGGGTACAGAAGTACCTTCTTTCCACTTCTCGTCAGGACCACCGCCTCCCAATACAAACAACAGAAATTCTCCGGCCTCCAAAAGCGCAGAATGTTACTGCGACCACGCAACATGCGAGTTTAGGAGAAAGCGAGCTTGATGAGCTTTCAGAGGTAGCTGTCTTGAACAGACGAACCGATGCCTACACGCCAACAATCCGTGCTGTCAACTGCACGCTTGCATGGAACGATGGTGGCCGAGCGGTCGTCAACGATCTATCTTTCGAGCTTTGTCCTGGATTGACAATGCTCGTCGGACCAGTGGGCTCTGGAAAGTCCAGCCTTCTCAAGGGCCTGCTCGGTGAGCTTCCTTCAAGCAAAGGCTACATCTACACAAGTTCGACCCAAGCTGCCTTTGTTGATCAGGTGCCTTGGATTCAGCACGGTACGCTTCGAGAGAATATTTTGGGGACTTCCTCATTCGAGCATAATTTCTACTTCGACGTTCTGTATGCATGTGCGCTTGACCAAGATATTGGGAACCTGCCAGATGGAGATAGCACATCTGTCGGATCGGCAGGTATTGGACTTAGCGGTGGACAGAAGTTGCGGGTCGTGCGTATATTATTTGAATTCGACTGAAAATGATTCGCTGACGTGAACAGGCTCTTGCACGTGCAGTCTATTCAAGACAGAACGTGCTCTTACTCGACGATGTTTTTAGTGGGCTTGATGCCAAATCCGAGGATCGAATATTCACGCGGTTGCTTGGACGAAAGGGTCTGCTTCGAGGTTCTGGCGCAACGATTCTACTCGCGACTCATGCGGCTCATCGCCTATCTTACGCAGACAAGATCGTTGCCCTGAATTCAAAGGGTTCTGTTAGCGAGCAAGGCACGTTTTCAGATCTCATGGAGACAGGTGGGTACATATTCAACATCACCACGCGACACACCAAAGAGGCGGAACACAAGCAGATAGAAGACGCTCAGTTGGTACGGGATGCAGGACTCGATGACTCCACTCATACCAACGCCGTCAATGATCTCACTCGCTCGGTCGGGGACCTCCAGGTTTATAAGTACTACTTTGCATCGGTCGGGTATGGTAACGCCGCCTTGTTCCTGGCGCTGATGGCAAGTTATGCAGTTTTCTTTCGCTCCTCAGGTATGCTACAATCTACATCTGAATCCGAACTTGTGGACTGACTTCATAGACATCGTTGTTAAATTATGGACCGGTGCTGTCGCTTCTCGTGGCAATGCTGTGAATGGGAAGTACACGGGAATTCTTCTGACCTTTGAGGCCTTGTGCTGGATCACTTTAGCTTGGTCGACGTACCAGCTCTACATCGTTATGATCCCGAGGTCAGCCTCTAGACTCCATGACCGGTTACTTAACGCAGTCAAGAATGCACCCCTATCATTCTTCACCTCGACAGATATTGGCCAGGTCATCAACAGGTTCAGTCAGGACATGAACCTGATAGACTTTGACTTGCCGCTGTCATTTGCTCAGTTAACGGCGTCCTGTTGGATCCTGTTGGTGCAAGCAGTGCTTATCTGCCTATCAGCTGCACAATTTGCTGCTGTCATACCAGCAGTACTGGTTTTAATGTACTTCCTCCAGAAGTTCTATCTTCGGACATCTCGACAAATTCGCCTCATGGACTTAGAAGCGAAGGCGCCACTCTACTCGAACTTCATCGAATCACTTGGCGGATTAGTGACAATTCGAGCATTTGGCTGGGCGTCGAAATTCGAGGAGGCTAACCTTGCTCTCCTAGACCAATCTCAACGACCGTTTTACATGCTACTTTGCATTCAGAGATGGCTCAACTTAGTTCTAGATTTGACTGTCGCCAGTCTTGCAGTACTGCTTATGGTTCTCATCGTCCTACTTCGACACAAGCTCGATGCTGGTCTTGTTGGCATTGCTTTATTAAATATTATGGGATTTAGTCTCATGTTGACACAAGTTGTTAAGCAGTGGACTTCGCTTGAAACATCCTTTGGCGCGATTGCTCGTGTTAAGACGTTTGCCGAAACAACCACCTCCGAGCACTTACCAGCGGAGATACAATCAGTGCCTGACAGCTGGCCCTCTCATGGCGCAATAACCTTCTCTGATGTGTCAGCCTCATACACTGCACAGGGTCACCCAGTCCTCACAAAAGTCACACTCGACATTCCAGCGGGTCAGAAACTCGCGCTCATCGGAAGATCAGGTTCCGGGAAATCGTCATTCGTCTCAACACTACTGCACATGCTCGAGATTCAAACAGGCACAATCACTATCGACGGAGTCGACATATCCACGATCCCCCGAGAAGTTCTCCGCCGAAGGCTCATCGTCATTCCCCAGGAGCCTCTATTCTTCGCCGGCACGATCCGAGAGAACCTGGACCCTTTCGCAGACTTCCCACAATCATTGGACAATGACGAAGTGCTCAAGACAGCTATTAGGAGAACAGGATTATGGCCCATCATATCCAATGCTGGTGGCCTTGACACTGCAATGGATCCCGACACCCTGCTTTCGCACGGCCAGCGACAGCTTTTCTGTCTCGCGAGGGCACTGGTTCTGAATAACACCCACAGCTACACTCAGAACTCGCCTTTCCATAACTCTGGTCCAAGACACGGCTCTGGGCAAAACTCTCCTAACCCTTCCCGCATCCTCCTCCTTGACGAACCAACAGCCCATGTCGACGTAACAACAGACAACCTCATGCAGCAGATTATCAGCGAAGAGTACAAAGAGCACACTGTAATCGCCATCGCACATCGACTCCGGACGATCAGAGACTTTGATCGCGTCGTGGTGCTCGATAATGGGAAGGTTGTTGAAGACGGATCTCCGGGTGGATTGCTGGAACTTGAAAGTGGGTGGTTTCGGGCGCTGTGGGAGTCTTGAGGACACTTGCCGGCTGGTTCGTATTCAGCGCTCTGTTGATTCGTTCCCTCAGGCTGTACAAATCATTGGGGGTGCCTTGAAAATCCGTAAAGGCTTGATAACTGACCATATCACACGTGTTTCCCACCAGAAGTTGGCGACAGTTTGTGGTCTGCTCGGAGCCTTTTGCTATCGGTTCCGGCTCTGACTGAGTCCAACAATGCGAGGTAATTGCCCGAGATATTTGATTGGTCTCGAGATGTATAAGAAAAAGAAACCATTCAAACCATCTAGTAAGTCGAGAGCTGCAATCGGCGGACTTGTTAGAACGTAATCATAGATCATCTCGATTCCATCATCTGAACAAAGATATTGGAGTACCAACTCGAGCCATTGCCGACTTTTGCTTGTGATACGAGGAGTGTTTGGGACAGCATACGAAGGCGCGACGTAAATACAAGGACATCCTGAAGCAAGTGTAAGAAGAGATATGCAAGAACATCTCTGAAAGCTGAGCTTAAGCCAATCTCGCAAAGATTCGGCGAGACTGCGTTTATCTAGGCTCTCGGGATTGACGTAGCCCTAGCTATTTGCAAATGACCAAGTCTCCGAAGATCTGCCGACTGTGCTGCCAACTGCAGCAGGCAACAAGAACCTAGAGTGCTACATCGATACCGCTGCTGCCGCTTCGAGCTCAATGTCTCTCCTCCATAGCCTGACTTCCGCGATATCGCATCGACAGCCCTAGCTTGAGTGTATGAGTCAATGATTCGTCCGAGTGTCTTGCTTGTGAACCCGCGTTGATTCTAGCCAAGTGCGCTTATGCTTCCCCCAAAGCCTAGAGTCCGCTCACTAGGATCTTTCATGCACGGCGAAATAGGCTGCTAGAGACTGATTCCAGACTCTGTTCCTGACATCTCCGACCTGTTTCCTACGGATCACAAAGTCGACCGAACGCTGGCTTGCACTGCTTCGACCAATACGGAGTGCCTTGCACACCTTCCTAGCACATATTCGAGCTCCTTCGACTCTGAGGGGACCACCACCGTTTGGCCACTGTGACCACGGCGGCCTCCGGGGCTGACGAAGGTTGCGATCTCCACAATCTCATGCTTGCATGCGTCTCGTTAACGTTAGAGATGTTCGCGGTGATGAGGTCTCGCGAAGTCATCAGGATGCCTGTCGTCATGACTTCGAACCAGCCAGACGTGGTGAGCACGTTTTCCACATCCACGGCTTGGGGACCATCAAAGCTAAACACAGGCATTGTGGTGGGGACAGTCGCTGCTGCCGTCGCTGCGACCATGACTTGAGTTAGAGAGAGTCTCATATTGGCGCCTTACTCTCGCATGAGGGAGTCAGCCGCGAGGTGATTTGTCCTGCAGAAGTTAGACCAACGACGCAAGCAGCAAGACAGGGCTTTCGGGCGAGAGCTCAGATACATGAAGTAACCCATTTGAGGAGTGAACGACGATGAAAATGGTGGTTTGCGTGCTGGCTCAACTAGAAATCTGCAATCCACGAAATTGTGTGTCTGCTTCCGGGTCCAACCTGGTCCATCCTCCGAGCCAACCGTAATTAGGAGCTTGCTCAAAGCTCACTCCTTATCGCTTGACGCCCCGAACTCGATATCAAACGCTATACCGGGATAGTCCCACTCACTTAAAGACCATAGGAACTCAGGCTGAGCATCTATGAAGCTATCGTGGTTTCCTATAGCGTCTGTACTTTGTCTAGCTGTGACTGAAGTTCTGTTCGACTCGGCCTCTTGTAGCTCTAACGCTGTCTATAGCTCTAGCTCCGGCGGTCGGTCCTCATCCACCGTGACACCCCCAACATGCGAGCTCAGCACACTTGAAGTCTCCTCTGCGGTATATTCGTCGTAAGTTCGCTGGCTTAAACTAAGTGCTCGGCGATCCGACCGTCCTTGACACTCCTTGTCGTTTTGGAAAGGCTTCTTAGTACTTCTGTTTGGAGCGAATCTGTAGTTGGGGAAGGCTATAGTATGATGCTTCCGCTCGTGACTTGCGAGTTTGATATAGTGTTCCCTGATGTCTGCTGGCTCCGATTGCCAACTATCACCGGCTATCGACGAGATAAGGCATGCGTTGTCTCTGTATATGCTACCCACCTTTTGATTCGCTCACTAAACGCTTTTCGGTAGATCATGAAACAGTTCAGCGGTCTGGGTATTCTGCCCTTGTGCTTCTCACGCACCTCATTCCACCGATCTTGAGTAGCTCTGTTCACCCAAGCCTGTACATCGACGAGCGGCACACCATAATCTTTGGTTATCACACTTAGTGGACCCCTAACGCTGTGTTACTGCTGCTTGGTCGCTGCCATCACCTAGTTGATGTTGCATCATCTGAGGTTGTTTCGACGTTAAGGGAGGGTTCATAAGTGTTGGCGACCGCAACCACGTTATAACGTGGCTTATTGTTGAGTCCAGCAGCCACCGTATCTTCCCACCACGGAGTCCTTGAAGCGAATGACCACGATCTACTTCAAGAAGGTATGCCCGACTGGAGAGCTGTATCTCGCTTCCCTAGCCGAGCAGTTAGCTACCACGATATTAAGCAGTCACGACATGCTTCCTTTTACACCGTGACTTGTTCGATTGTGAGTGATCCTTTCCACAGAGTCCGCAATATAATCGAGGCCCTTTAAATTATGCTTTAGACCTTTTCTTGATCCCATGCTTTCTACGGCTATGTTCATAGACCTTTTTAAAAGGTTTCTGGCATTCAGGACACTGCTCAACCCGTTTACCTGTAGCAGGTTGTTCCTCAGGATCAGCCAAACCTGGATCGCGCCGGCCGTAAGGCTGTTCGTCTCCCGCAGCTTCCAGAGCAAGGTGAGTATCGCGAATATAACGTAGAAGCTGTGATTCTAATGTCAGACAGAAGGGGCATCGCTGATAAGAGTGTGTGGAGATGAGGTGCTGATCGTACTCGGTCTTGCTGAGTGGCTTTGCGCAATGCAGACATTGTCGAGGTTCGTGCTCCTTGGCCACGTGGTTCATCAACGAGCCCTGCGGAAAAACGTCATTGCAGAAGTCGCACTGCTCAAAGTCGTGCATCTCTCATCGATGCCAGCGGAGGCCGACCTCGGTCTCCCAGGCTCCGCATAGCTGACATCTTTCAGTCTGATTATGGAATAAGGTCTTCAGCAGCAACAATCATTCGACAAAACCTGCATTGCTTAAATTTTTGGCCATCGACTGTTCCTTTCAGCGTGCGATTTTGAAGAGAGGTCGATGAGAAAGGTCTAAACTGTACCGAGCCTTCCGACATTCATTTAAGAAGAACTCCTTAGATTCATTCAGATGATACAGAGTCGGCTAAAGGTCTTTCTCTGCGTGATCTCGTCTATCAGGATGAGCCTGAAGAGCAGCTTGCTAGTATGCCTTACAGATCGCTGCCTCATCGTATATGTCAGGTCTTAGACCTAGCGCATCGAACGGACTGTACAACATAGATAGAAAGAGAAGGCGAGCAAGGAACGGGTAAGTAAGAGCAGAAAAAGTTATGTAGAATAGTTAGTATACTAACATCACTCCTTACTCGAGTAAATCATCAGAGTCTATGCAATATTCCGTACAAGTAGGGTTCAGCATTAGTCGGCGTTCGCAGCTAGCCTCGCCAGCCCGCGTATGCGCTGCGCAAGCTACGTAACGCTAAGACCAAGTTATAGCTGAATAATTTTCCTACTTAAAGGCTAAATAAGGCAAGTACGACGAGCGGCGACGTAGCCTTAGTATTACATTTTCTTAGTGGTCTTAGTACCTAGGTAATATTTCTTCTTCTTGACTATCTTCCTTAAGCAAGCTAAATATTGTAATTCTTTAGGTTTTAATCTTAGTCTATATAATATCTAACCTCTCCTTAGGCAAGATATCCTCTGCAAAACGAAGAGGATAAGCTCGTAGCTAAGCCCTAAAGGTCGGAGGTAGCCTAGCTAGACAAGGACCCAACTATATTTAGAGGTAGAGTAACGCCTTTCGACGGTCTAGTTTCTCGAAGCATCTAATACATACTCAGATAAGATATCCCCCGGCCGCTAGGGCCCAAAGGTCGGAGGCAGCGCAGGCAGACGAGGACCCAACGCGGACGGGTCGCTGGACTCTAAAGTCGGAGGCAGCGCAGGCAGACGAGGACCCAACGCGGACGGGTCGCTGTCAACCCGGGGGCCATTGAAAACTTCGCCATGGAATTTATCAAAGCCTACCGGGGTCATAGTGGTCTTGTCAGCAACAACCCCCACCGAACCAGCGACTCACTTCAAGGAGTACGGTCTGCAGATCAACAAGCAGCAAGTTGTAACTGCCGCTCGAGTCCTACCACCTCCAGGTATCAAGTTCAAAAACAAGACCGAGCAGCCTCGAGTCCTACCACCTCCAGGTGTCAAGTTCAAGCACAAGACCGAGCAGCCTAGTACGAAAGGTCGCTGGGATCTCTACAACTTGCTGCTCGAGTCCTACCACCTCCAGGTGTCAAGTTCAAGAACGAAAGAGAACAAGACCGAGCAGCCTAGAACGAAAGGTCGCTGGGATCTCAGAGCAAAGCAATTCATCAATCCCAACCAGGACGAAAGGTCTGTGGGATCTCAGAGCAAAGCAGTTCATCAATCCCAACCAGAACGAAAGGTCGCTGGGATACTCTGCTCAGAGCAAAGCAGTTCATCAATCCCAACCAGAATGAACTTAGCAAGCCCTTCTGTATGCCAACGATGACCCCGGCCAGGCGGTTGAACAACTTTCTAGGCTACCGGCAACCACTTCGAGGCTCGC
>Ga0210040_10004784_pt1 | contig 17458 bp, 15 predicted proteins | sample CryGeyCG12114_NA_FD_185462 | JGI IMG/M metagenome (GOLD analysis project Ga0210040, IMG submission 185462) | Groundwater microbial communities from aquifer - Crystal Geyser CG19_WC_8/21/14_NA (SPAdes) (version 2) | ecosystem: Environmental > Aquatic > Deep subsurface > Groundwater | place: USA... | reverse complement strand
CAAGACGAGGGCGGCGCGGCGCTGTGTGGCGTCCCGCAACCCATCTAGCGCCGCGCGGAGAAGGACCTGGTTGCGTGCAAGGCCCCTCGTAACGGGGCCGAGCCGCCCCGCGTCCAGGGTCTCCAGGGCCGCGAGGCAACGCTCCTTGCGCGGCGCGAGGGTGTTGAGCCCCGCCCAGGCGCCCGAAAGGATCAGGCGCCGCTCCTCCTCGAGAAGGTCCGCCAGCTCGGCGTGGGGATCAGCGCGCATCGCGGGCCTTGAGCGACTCGAAGAGCGATTCCGCCAGGCCGATGCCGCCAGCCTGGGCGAGACGGAGTGCCTGCTCGTCGAGGAGGAAGGAGGAGAACTGTTCCTCTCCCGCGCCGCCATCCAGGCCAGACGGCGCGCGGCCGAGGCCGGCGGCCGAGAGCATCTCCTTGAGGAACCCGGCCTCCAGCCGCACGGCGGCGTCGCGAAGCCGCGCATCGTGGGGCGGCTCGGTAGGGGCAGGTGGCGGAAGGGTCGCAGGAATCATCGAGAGAGCTCCGGCTCGGGGTCCTCGGCAGATTACCGGACAGCGGTAAAGGATTCGTAATCTTCTGGTGGGAAATTGAGTTGGAGCAGCAAGGGACGAATCGGATGACGGATGGCTTCGCCTTGGCTGGACTTGGACCCGATCTGTCCCGGCTGGGGGGGGCGTCCGCCGACCGGGTGAGGGAGGGACGGGACGGCTCCGGCCAGAATGGCTTCGCGACCCTGGTGGACGGGCCAAAGGAGAGGCTGGCCCGGTCACCGGGCGATTCGGGACGGGTCAAGGACGGCGACCCGGTGGAGCCCGAGGAGGTGGACCAGCCGACCCAGGACGACGTTGATGGCGAGGGGGCCGAGCCCGTGCCGACCCCGGCGCCGACGGAGCCGCTTCCGGAGCCGCCGAGCAACGACCACAGCATGGCAGCGGCGTCCACGGATGGTTCCTTCCCGGCAGGGGGGACGGGGCCGGCCCCGACGCTCCTGGGCGCCTCGGAAGGTCTGACCTCCCAAGGGACGCGCGGGATCATGGCCTTGCGAGCCCCCGGCCTCGGGACCGGATCATCGGTAGGCTCGACTTGGCCTGACCAGACCCATGGCGGATCCGGCCTCATGCCCGCTGCACCGGAAGCGGACGGAGAGTTCGAGGGGCTGCCGGAGTCCGGGGCTGGAGCGGGCTCTCGGCAGGAGCCGAACCTGGTTGGAAGGCCTGGCGAACTGGTCGGGCCCTTGCGAGCCAAGGATGACACGCAAGCATCTGGCCTTGCCGCCCGAAGCGGGCGCGAGGTCCCTGACCCGACACCCGGATCGCCAGCCGACCTGACGGCCAAGGTGCCCGACGAGGGGCGAGGGATCCGCGGCCTGATCGGCCCCTGGATCTCTCCTGCGGCGGCCTCGGCGGTCTCCGCTGCGTTGGCTTACAAGCCGCTGCGGGCGGGAACGGACCAGATTTCCGCGCAACAGAGCGGCTCCCCTGCTGATGGAACGCCCGTGTCTCCTCTGGGGACCTGCTCCTTTGGAAAAGGGCCCGGCGGCGCCTCGGTTGCCGCTGGCCCCGAGGGCGCGACGCTATCGGCAGGAAAGCTCGCCGCCCATGGCGTCGTGTCTGACGATCGGAGGTCCGGAAGGCCGCGCGACCGGGTTTGGAAGGATGAGGCGGAGGCGAGCCGACCCGCCCCGCCCTCCGACGGTGCCGTCGGGAGCCGACGCATGGCAAAGGACCTCGAACCGGACGTCGGCCCAAGACTCCATGTGCGCGACCTTCGCCGGACCGGGGTGGCCGAGGGGCGGGGCTTCGAGGCTCCGGTTTCCTCCGCCCTGCCGTCAGGGAACGGACCGCCCGGATCCACCGCGTCTCCCGACATCCCGCCGGAGGCGCGACGCATCGCGCAGCAGGTGGCCACTCATCCCGTATTCCGGACCGGCGGGTCCGCCGAGGTAAGCCTCGCGCCCGAGGAGTTGGGGCATCTGCGGCTGAGCGTGGAAATGGGCGACGGTGGCCTGCGCGTTGTCATCGAGGCCGCCCGCCCCGAGACCTGCGATCTGATGCGCCGCCATGTGGAAGCTCTTCGACAGGAGTTGCGGCAGGAGGGCCTGGGTTCCGTCAGCGTCTCGGTCGGCGGGGGCGAGGGACGGCGCGGGGAGGACCAGGCGCAGGGCGGCCGACAGGCCGACCTCTGGCCTGCCTCCGGGGGCAGGGCGACTGCGAGCGACCCTGGCGCGTCCGACCCTCCCCTGACTCGGCCGGCCAGCGCTGCCGGTCATCTCGACCTGCGTTTCTAGGAGAATCCCTTGGATACCTCGACCGTAACCCCTGTGATGGCGGCTGGCACGACGCCGACCGCCGCGCCTTCCGGAACCCTGACCAGCGACTTCGACACCTTCCTGAAGATGTTGACCGTGCAGATGCAGAACCAGGACCCGCTCGACCCCATCGACTCCGCGGATTACGCGGTGCAACTCGCCACCTTCTCGGGCGTGGAGCAGCAGGTGATGTCCAACGAGTTGCTGAGCAGCATCTCCGGGCAGCTCATGCTGTCAGGTCTTTCGGACATGGCGGGCTGGGTGGGCCAGGAGGTGAGGGCGCCGATGCCCGGGTGGTTCGACGGCGCGCCCATCACCATCTCGCCCAACCCGCTCGCCATCGCCGACGAAGTGGAGCTGGTGGTCAAGGACGCCCAGGGAAACGAGATCGACCGGCAGCTGATCCCGGTGTCCTCGGAGCCCATCGAGTGGGCCGGGGTAGGGGCCGACGGAAGTCCGCTGCCCCCGGGCTTCTACAGCTTCGAGGTGGTGAGCAAGTCGGGTGGCGAGGTTCTGAGCACCGATCAGGCCGAGATCTACGCGGAGGTCACCGAGGTGCGCGCGGTGGACGGCCAGACGGTCCTCGTGACGGAGGGCGGCGGCACGATTGCGGCCGACTCGGTGACGGCCCTTCGTGCGGGAGGATGAGGCTGAGCCCTCGTCCCCTGCCTTCGGGATGCGCCGCAAAGTCAGTCAGGAGGTGACGCTTCGCATGGCTCGCGGAATGGCGCACACGGAGAAGAGGCCAAGCCTAGGCATGCACGGCCCCACGGCGGCCCTGGCCTGGGAGCGCGAGCCTCAGAACACGTGGAAGGCCAGCATTCCAAGGGCGCCGATGGCTACCCCCGCCAGCATGTAGAGGCTGGCGAGCAGCAGACCGGGACGCCAGCTTGGGGTCGGTGTGGCGGTGCGGACCAGGGCGGCCCGGGCGAGTTCGGGCAGTCGGGGGGAGAACCGGGCCAGGATCCAGGCCGACTTCGCGAGGTCGCGGGCAAAGGCCTTGGGGCCGAGGCTGTCGCGAATGTAGCCCTCGACCACCGGGCGGGCCGCGTCCCAGATGTTCATGTGGGGGTCGAGCGTGCGCGCCACGCCCTCGACCACGACCATCGTGCGCTGGAGCAGGATGAGCTCGGTCCGGGTCTGCATCCCGAAGCGCTCGGTCACCTCGAAGAGATGGGCGAGGAGACGCCCCATCGAGATGCGCGAGGCCTCCATGCCGAAGATGGGCTCGCCCACCGCCCGAAGAGCCTGGGCGAAGGCATCGATGTCGCGGTCGGCGGGGACGTAGCCCGCCTCGAAATGGACTTCGGCCACGCGGCGGTAGTCACGGCGTATGAAGCCGATCAGGATCTCGGCGTAGATGCGGCGCGTGTACTCGTCAATCCGGCCCATGATCCCGAAGTCGTAGGCCACGATGTTGCCCACAGCGTCGACCTTGAGGTTCCCCTGGTGCATGTCGCCGTGGAAGTAGCCGTCCCGCAGCGCATGACGCAGGAAGAGCTGGAGGACCCGGCTGGCCAGAACGGTGGTGTCATGACCCTGGGCGCGGATCGCCTCGACATCCGCCGCGTTGAGGCCCTCGACCCAGTCCAGCGTCATGACGCGCCGTCCCGAATAGGGCCAGCGGATCGCGGGGACGCGGAAGCCCTCGTCCTCGGCCGTGTTGTCGGCGAACTCGGAGGCGGCGGAGGACTCGAGCCGGAGGTCGAGCTCGCCCCGCACCACGCTCTCGAAATGGGCGATCACGTCGAGGGGGCGTAGGCGCCGGGTGCCAGGCACGAACAGGTCGAGGAGGCGGGCGGCGAAGCGGAAGGCGTCCACGTCGCGCTGGAAGGCCCGCTCGATACCGGGACGGAGGACCTTGACCGCGACCTCCTCGCCCGTCGTCTGGAGCCGCGCGCGGTGGACCTGGGCGATCGACGCGGCGGCGACGGGCTCGGAGAAGGCGGAAAAAAGGGCCTCGACGGGTTGGCCCAGCTCGCCCGACACGGCCGCGCGGGCCTGGGCCGTGGGAAAGGGGGGCAGGCGATCCTGCAGGACGCGGAGCTGCAGCGCGAGTTCGTCGCCCACCACGTCGGGACGGGTGGCCATCGTCTGGCCGAACTTGATGTAGGCGGGGCCGAGCGCGGTGAGCGCGCGCGGGACCGGCGGCATGGCCGGGTCGCCCGCATAGCCCAGCCAGCGGAACGGCCAGATGAGCCCGCGCAGCAGCGGCCGCAGGATCGGCGGGGCATGGAAGGCGTCCAGCGCGACGGCCATCGCGCCCGTGCGCTCGAAGGTCGCACCCGTGCGCAGGAGGCGCAGGATGTTGACGGGACCCCGCATCAGATCTTCCAGGCGGAGTGGAGGCAGGCCACGCCCATGGACAGGTTGCGGTAGCTCGCGTTTTCGAAGCCCGCGTCGCGGATCATGCGGAGGAAGGTCTGCTGGTCCGGAAAGCGGCGGATCGATTCGACGAGGTACTGGTAGGAGGCCCGGTCCCCGGCCACCGCCTGGCCCATCGTCGGGATCGCCGTGAACGAGTAGGCGTCGTAGGCCTTCTCCAGGAGCGGCACCGGCACCTTGGAGAACTCGAGCACCAGCAGGCGGCCGCCCCGCCTCAGCACGCGAAAGGCTTCCGCCAGGGCGACCTCGGGGCGGGTGACGTTCCGGATGCCGAAGGAGATCGTGTAGGTGTCGAAGGTCGCATCGGGGAAGGGGAGCGCCATGGCGTCGCCCGTGATCCAGGACAGGCGGTCGCGGAAGGACAGCGCCTCGGCCCGGCGGCGGCCCTCGACCAGCATCGGCTCGGTGAGGTCGAGCACGGTGACCTCCGCCCCGGGCGCGCGGCGCAGGATGCGGAAGGCGATGTCGCCGGTTCCGCCCGCGACGTCGAGCCCGCGCATCCCCGGCCGAGGGGCGAGCCAGTCCACCAGGGCGTCCTTCCAGAGCCGGTGCAGCCCCCCCGACATGAGGTCGTTCATCAGGTCGTAACGGGACGCCACGGAGCTGAAGATGCCTTGGACGCGTCCGGCCTTCTCGGATTCCGGGATCGTCTCGAAGCCGAAATGGGTGGTGTCGTCGTCGGGCATGTCGGGCACGGGGTCCCCCTGAGGCCGGTTTCGGGCGGGGAGGGCGGCGCGCGATCGTGACGTGCCACGCCTTGCGAGCCCCGCGCCCGGCTCCTTATAGGGGACGGTCCCGCCAGGAAAGGACCCATGATGCCCGAGTTGCCCGAGGTCGAGACCGTCCGGCGCGGCCTCCTTCCTGTCATGAAGGGGCGTCGCATCGCGCGCGCGGAGGTCCGCCGCCCCGACCTGCGCTGGCCCTTTCCGGAGAGGATGGCCGAGCGGCTGACCGGCGCCGCCGTCGAGGAGATCGGGCGACGGTCGAAATACCTGCTCCTCGGGCTCGACACCGGCGAGACGCTGATCGTGCACCTGGGCATGTCGGGCCGGATGCTGGTGGGCGGCAGGCTGCTGGGAGAGTTCCATCACGACGTGGGGGCCGGGCCCGGTCCGCACGACCACGTCATCTTCGAGATGCAGGACGGCGCGCGCGTGACCTTCAACGACGCGCGGCGCTTCGGTGTCATGGACCTCTGGCCCACCGAGGACCTCGGCAACCACCGCCTCCTGCGGTCCATCGGGCCGGAGCCGCTCGGCAACGGGTTCTCGGCCGAGGTCCTCGCGGAGGCTTTCAGGGGCAAGGCCGCGCCGGTCAAGGCCGCGCTCCTCGACCAGGGGATCGTGGCGGGGCTCGGGAATATCTACGTCTCCGAGGCGCTCGCGCGGGCGGGGATCAGTCCCACGCGCGCGGCGGGGCGGATCGGGCGGGACCGGCTGGAGCGGCTGGTTCCAGCGATCCGGCAGGTGCTGGAGGAGGCGATCGAGGCCGGGGGCTCCAGCTTGCGCGACCACCGGCAGGCGAACGGCGAGCTCGGCTACTTCCAGCACGCTTTCCGGGTCTATGACCAGGAGGGGAAGCCCTGCCACACCGAGGGTTGCGCGGGCACGATCCGGCGGATCGTGCAGGGGGGGCGCTCCACCTACTATTGCCCGGCCTGCCAGAGGTAGGCCGGTTGACACTCCTCCGCTTCCCGTCTAGGGACGCGGCTTCAGATTCCAACCCCCTGCCGCGGGACGACATCACATGGCCAATACGCCCCAGTCCGAGAAGCGCGCCCGCCAGAGCGAGGCTCGTTTCAAGATCAACAAGATGCGCCGCTCGCGCATCCGTACCTTCCTCCGCAAGGTCGAGGAGGCGATCGCCTCCGGCGACAACGCCGCCGCCCGCGAGGCGCTGCGCCAAGCCCAGCCGGAGCTGATGCGCGGCGTCAGCAAGGGCGTGGTCAAGAAGAACACCGCCTCCCGCAAGATCTCGCGCCTCGCGGCGCGGGTGAAGGCCACCGGCGCGGCCCCGGCCGTCAGCGCCTGATCCGAACCGACTCGCGGCAAGACAGGAGGGCGCGCCCGCAAGGGCGCGCCCTCTTCGCTTGTCCAGAGCCTGGCGGGCCGGTTCCCGCCTGTGGAGAAGATTTTTCCGGCCGTGGGCGACTCCGTCACAAGCCCGTTACGCGACTCGGGTGAATCCTGAGGAGTCGCCAAGGGCTGCTACGGAGCGCTTCGATTCGGGTCGGCTGACTCCCGCGTCAAGCGCGTTGTTCGGTTGCGGCATCTCACAGTCTTGCTAGCTTCAGTCCTGCGATTCCGGACGTTCCTGGGGGAATGAAGGGATCGGCGTGGCCGTCTCGGCACCCCTGCCAGGGTGCCACGAGGCCCCTGCGATCCCCGGGCCCTGCCAGGCCCGGCGTCAGGGACATGTCGCGCTGGTCGAAGGATGAGGCTGCGCTGCCACGCGGTCTCTGTCAGAGCGTGCCGCCCGACGGGCGGGACGCGATGCCTTGCATCATCCCCCTCCGAACGCCTCCGGGCGCTTGACGAGGCAAGGTCCTGGGGGGACCGGCGGGCTTTCGGCCCGCTCGATGCGAGGACGATGACATGGCCGATGGCGCAGGCTTCGGAACGATCCTTGATGGCGGCGCGGAAGCGCTCTGGGCGCAATGCCGGGCGACTCTCAAGGAGCGCGTGGGCGCGGGCAGCTTCCAGAGCTGGATCGCGCCGCTGCGCCTCGCCTCCCTGGAGGACGGCGTTGCCACCCTCGTTGTGCCCACGGCCTTCCTGGGCTCCTACGTCGCGCGCAACTTCCAGGAGGACATCCTGGCGACCCTGGCGCAGGCGGGCGCCCCGGCGACGCGCCTGATCTTCGCGCCCCAGGCCCGGGTCGTGGCCGCGACGGCGGTCGCCCCGGCCGTGGTCCCCGCGCACCAGGCCGAGGCGCCCGAGGAGTCGACGCGCCTCGATCCCCGCCTGACCTTCGACCGCTTCGTGGTGGGCAAGTCCAACGAGCTGGCCCATGCCGCCGCGCGGCGCGTGGCCGAAGGCGGCGCCACGGGCTTCAACCCGCTTTTCCTTTATGGCGGCGTCGGGCTCGGGAAGACCCACCTCATGCAGGCCATCGCCCACGAGATACGGTCGCGGAACCCCGGTGCCCGGGTCCTCTACCTCTCGGCCGAGCAGTTCATGATCCGCTTCGTGAGCGCGCTCCGCGACCGCCGGATGATGGACTTCAAGCAGGCCTTCCGGGCCGTGGACGTCCTCATGGTGGACGACATCCAGTTCATCGCCGGCAAGGACTCCACGCAGGAGGAGTTCTTCCACACGTTCAACGCGCTCGTGGACCAGGGAAAGCAGATCGTCCTGACGGCGGACCGCTCGCCGGTCGAGATCTCCTCGCTGGAGGAGCGCGTGACCTCGCGGCTCCAGTCGGGCCTCGTGGCGCAGGTCCACCCGGCCGACTACGAGTTGCGGCTGGGCGTGCTCCAGACCAAGCTCGCGGTCGCCCGCGCCGCCGACCCGAACCTGCGGATCGCCGAGGGCGTGCTGGAGTTCCTGGCGGCGCGCGTGACCTCGAACCTGCGTGTCCTGGAAGGGGCGCTGACCCGGCTCTGCGCGCAAGGCAACCTCGTGGGGCGCGAGATCACGCTCGACCTCGCCCGCGACTGCCTGAGCGACGTGCTGCGCGCCTCGGACCGCAAGGTCTCCATCGAGGAGATCCAGCGCAAGGTGGCTGAGCACTACCATATCCGCCTCGCCGACCTCGTGGGACCCAAGCGGCTGCGGAGCTTCGCCCGGCCCCGGCAGGTCGCCATGTACCTCGCCAAGACCATGACGAGCCGGTCGCTTCCCGATATCGGGCGGCGCTTCGGCGGCCGCGACCACACTACCATCATCCACGGCGTCCGGAAGATCGAGGAGTTGATGGGCATCGACTCGCAGATCGCCGACGACCTGGAACTGCTGCGCCGCGCGCTCGAGGCCTGAACGAACAAGGGCCTTGAGGGAAAACCCAAAGGCTGGCAGGGTCCGCGTCCCGTGCAGGGACGCGCGGACCGGAGGGACAAGACCATGAAGTTCAGCATCGAAAAAGCGGTCCTGTCCAAGGCCGTGGCGCAGGCCCAATCCGTCGTGGAGCGCCGCAACACGATCCCGATTCTCGCCAACGTCCTGATCGAGGCCGAGGGCGACGGCGTCCGCTTCCGCGCGACCGACCTCGACGTGGAGGTGGTGGACCGCGCCCCCGCCCGGGTCGACCAGAAGGGCGCCACGACGGTGGCCGCGCTGATGCTGAACGAGATCGTCCGCAAGCTGGGCGACGGCGCGCTGGTGACGCTCTCCACGCAAGGCGCGCCCGGGCGGCTCACCATCGAGGCGGGGCGGTCCACCTTCCAGCTCTCGACCCTGCCGGTCGAGGATTTTCCGAACATGGCCTCGCCCGATTACACAACGGTGTTCGAGGCGCCCGCGCCCTTGCTGCGAAGGCTCTTCGACAAGTCGAAGTTCGCGATCTCGACCGAGGAAACGCGCTATTACCTGAATGGCGTCTACCTTCATGTGGCCCAGGGGGCCGAGGGACAGGTCCTGCGCGCGGTCGCGACCGACGGCCATCGCCTTGCCCGTATCGATGCTCCCCTGCCTGGCGGGGCCGAGGGGATGCCTGGCGTGATCGTGCCGCGCAAGACCGTGGCGGAGCTCCGGAAGCTCCTCGACAGCGATGATGCGACGATCAAGGTCTCGGTCTCGGACACCAAGATCCGCTTCGAGACGCCCGACATCACGCTCACCTCCAAGGTGATCGACGGGACCTTCCCGGACTACACGCGCGTGATTCCGCAGGCGAACGCGCGTCGGCTGGAAGTCGATGCGAAGGAGTTCGCCCAAGCCGTGGACCGCGTGGCGACGGTGTCCTCGGAACGCTCCCGCGCCGTGAAGCTGAACCTCGACGAGGACCGGCTGATCCTGTCGGTCAATGCCCCCGACTCCGGCACCGCCGAGGAGGAGCTGGCCGTGGCCTATGGCGACGAGCGGCTCGAGATCGGCTTCAACGCCAAGTACCTCCTGGAGATCGCGCATCAGGTCGACCGCGAGAACGCGGTGTTCCTGTTCAACTCCTCGGGCGACCCCACGGTGATGCGCGAAGGCGACGACCAGTCCGCCCTCTACGTCGTGATGCCGATGCGGGTGTGAGCCAGCCGCACCTTCAGCACCTCACGCTCTCGCAGTTCCGCAGCCACGCCCGCGCGCGGCTCGCGTTCGATGGGCGTCCCGTCGCCCTTTGGGGCCCGAACGGGTCGGGCAAGACAAACCTCCTGGAGGCCGTCTCCTTCCTCTCGCCGGGCCGGGGCCTGCGCCGCGCTGCCGCCGAGGATGTCGGACGGCGCGCGGAGGGCGTGGGCTGGAAGGTCGCGGCGACCCTGGCTTTGGGCGCCATGAACCACGAGGTCGAGACGCAGGCCCTGCCCGGGGAGCCCAGGTCCGTGCGGATCGACGGCAAGGCCGCCGCGCAGCTCGACCTCGCGCGGCTCGTCCCGGTGCTCTGGCTTGTCCCCGCGATGGACCGGCTCTGGACGGAGGGGGCCGAGGGGCGGCGGCGCTTCCTCGACCGCGCGACGATGAGCCTCTCTCCCGACCACGGCGAGGCCTCGCTCGCCTATGAGAAGGCGATGCGGGAGCGCAACCGCCTCCTCAAGGACGGCTCGCGCGATGCCCATTGGTATGCGGCGCTCGAATCGCAGATGGCGCAGGCCGGGACCCAGGTGGCGAGGAACCGCGAGGGCACCGTCGCGCGGCTGATGGCCGCCCAGGCGCAGGCCGAAACGGCCTTCCCGGCGGCCACGCTGTCGATCACCTACCCGGAGGACCCGCCGCCCCCGACCGAGGAGCTGTTCGCCGCCGGGCTCGAACGGGGACGCTGGCGCGACATGGCCGCGGGGCGGAGCCTTCTCGGCCCCCACCGCGCGGACCTGGAGGCCGTCTGGACCGCCAAGGGCGTCCCGGCCCGCGACTGCTCCACGGGCGAGCAGAAGGCGCTCCTCGTGTCCCTCATCCTCGCGAATGCCCGCGCCATCGAGGAGGACGGGACCGCGCCGCTCCTCCTGCTCGACGAGGTTGCCGCTCATCTCGACCCGCTCCGCCGTGCGGCCCTTTACGACGAGGTCTGCGGGCTCGGCCTTCAGGCTTTCATGACCGGGACGGAACCGGGCCTCTTTGCGGAACTGGGCGACCGGGCGCAATACTGGGAGGCCGCCGAGGATGGCGGGACCTCGCACCTGACCGAACGGAGTCCGACATGAGCCCCCACCACATGCTGCCCGAGCAGCGCGTGACCCTGATTACGCTGGGAGTCCGCGACCTGCCGAGGTCGCGCGCCTTCTACCATGCCCTGGGCTGGCGTCCGGCGCAGGAGCAGGAGGGAGTGTCCTTCTACCAGATGCACGGTTCCGCCCTGGCGCTGTTCGGGCTCGACGACCTGGCCGACGACATGGACCGTCCCGTGGCCGAGCTGCGGACCGGGGCGGTGACGCTGGCGCAGAACTTCGCGACCGAGGAAGATGTCGATGCAGCCTGGCATCGGGCGATGCAGGCCGGAGCCAAGGCGATCAAGGCGCCCCAGGCCACCTCCTGGGGCGGCTATTCCGGCTACTTCGCGGACCCGGATGGCCATGTCTGGGAACTGGCGATGAACCCGTTCTGGCCGCTCACAGCCGATGGCGGGCTGACCCTGCCCACGGGCTGAGGCCATGACCGTCACCGCCGCGGACCTGGGCCTGTACGCCCTGGGGATCCTGCTGCTGTGGCTCACGCCCGGGCCGGTCTGGGTGGCGGTGACGGCGCGCGCCCTGTCGGGCGGGTTCCGCGCGGCCTGGCCGCTCGCGGTGGGGGTGACGCTCGGCGACCTCCTCTGGCCACTCTGCGCCATCCTTGGCGTGACCTGGGTCCTGTCGGTCTGGGGCGGCTTCCTCGACGCGATGACCTGGGTGGCGGCGCTGACCTTCCTCGTGATGGGCGCGCTGGTCATCCGGAGCGCGGGACGGCCCCTCGGCGCCGACTCCCGCCTGACCCGGCCGGGGATGGCGGCGGGCTTCGCGGCGGGGGTGGCCGCGATCCTGGGCAATCCCAAGGCGATCCTGTTCTACATGGGGATGTTGCCCGGCTTCTTCGATGTGGGCTCCCTGACCTGGCCCGACATCGGGGCGATCCTGGCCGTCTCGACGGCGATCCCGCTGGCCGGGAACCTGCTGATCGCGCTTCTCGTCGGGCGGGCGCGGGCGTTCCTGTCCTCGCCCCGCGCGGTGCGGCGCACCAACCTCGCAGCGGGGAGCCTGCTCATGGGCGTGGGCCTCCTCATCCCCTTCCTTTGAGCCTCCCGAGGGGTGGTATTTCCAGCGGCAAACCCCATATTTGCAAGGGCTCAGGGGTGACATTGCCCCCTCCTCCACCTATACGACAGACGACTTTCAGAAGGGCTCTCGAGCATGTCCGACGCAACCGCCGCGGCAGCCGCTTACGGCGCCGATTCCATCAAGGTTCTCAAGGGCCTGGATGCCGTGCGGAAACGCCCTGGCATGTACATCGGCGACACCGACGATGGCTCGGGCCTCCATCACATGGTCTACGAGGTCGTGGACAACGGCATCGACGAGGTGCTGGCCGGCCATGCCACGGCCGTGCAGGTCAAGATCCATGCCGACAACTCCGTCTCGGTCCGCGACAACGGCCGCGGCATCCCCGTGGACATCCACCAGGAGGAGGGGGTCAGCGCGGCCGAGGTCATCATGACCCAGCTCCATGCGGGGGGTAAGTTCGACCAGAACAGCTACAAGGTCTCGGGCGGCCTGCACGGCGTGGGCGTGTCGGTGGTGAACGCGCTGTCCGAATGGCTCGACCTGCGGGTCTGGCGCAACGGCAAGGAACATTATGCCCGCTTCGAGATGGGCGACACCACGATCCCGCTCGAGGTGGTCGGCGACGCCGCGCCCGGCGAGAAGGGGACGGAGGTGCGCTTCTTGGCCTCGGCCAAGACCAACCGCCCGGACGGCACCTTCTCCAACCTCGAATTCAGCTTCAAGACGCTGGAGGCGCGCCTGCGGGAACTCGCCTTCCTCAACTCCGGCGTCCGCATCACCCTGGAGGACGAGCGTCCGGCCGAGCCCCTGCGCGCCGACCTCTTCTACGAAGGCGGCGTGAAGGAGTTCGTGAAGTATCTCGACCGCTCCAAGTCGGCCGCCATGCCCGACCCGATCCACATCGCGGGAGATCGTGGCGGCATCGGCGTCGAGGTCGCCATGTGGTGGAACGATTCCTACCACGAGACGGTGCTGCCCTTCACCAACAACATTCCCCAGCGGGACGGGGGCACCCACCTTCAGGGCTTCCGCAGCGCCCTCACAAGGACCATCAACAACTACGCCCAGACCAGCGGCATCGCCAAGAAGGAGAAGGTGGACTTCACCGGCGACGACGCGCGCGAGGGGCTGACCTGCGTGCTCTCGGTCAAGGTGCCGGACCCCAAGTTCTCCTCGCAGACGAAGGACAAGCTCGTGTCCAGCGAGGTGCGCCCGGCCGTCGAGAACCTCGTCGGCGAGAAACTCGCCGAGTGGTTCGAGGAGAACCCGCAGCAGGCGCGCGTCATTGTCGGCAAGATCGTCGAGGCCGCCCTCGCCCGGGAGGCGGCGCGCAAGGCGCGCGAGCTGACGCGGCGCAAGACCGCCATGGATGTCAACTTCCTGGCGGGAAAGCTCAAGGACTGCTCCGAGAAGGACCCCTCCAAGACCGAGGTCTTCCTCGTGGAGGGCGACTCGGCGGGCGGCTCGGCCCAGACCGGGCGCGACCGGCGCACGCAGGCCGTCCTGCCGCTGCGGGGCAAGATCCTGAACGTGGAGCGCGCGCGCTTCGACCGGATGCTGAGCTCCCAGGAGATCGGCAACCTCGTCATGGCACTGGGCACCGGCATCGGCCGGGACGAGTTCAACGTGTCCAAGCTCCGCTACCACAAGGTCGTCATCATGACGGACGCGGACGTGGACGGGGCGCACATCCGCACCCTGCTTCTCACGTTCTTCTTCCGCCAGATGCCCGCGCTGATCGAGGGCGGCTATCTCTACATCGCGCAGCCCCCCCTCTATAAGGTCGCGCGCGGAAAGTCCGAGGTCTACCTCAAGGATCAGGCCGCCTTGGACGAGTACCTGATCCAGCAAGGGGTCGACGGGGCCGTCCTGCGCCTGGGCGGCGGAGCCGAGATCGCGGGCCAGGACCTTCTCCGCGTGGTGGAGGAGGCGCGGGACGTGCGGCGGAGCCTTGAAGCCTATCCCACGCATTATCCCCGCCACATCCTGGAGCAGGCGGCCATCGCCGGCGCTTTCCGGACGGGGGCGGTGGACGTCGACCTCCAAGGCGTTGCCGAGACGGTGGCGACCCGCCTCGACCTCATCGCGCTGGAATACGAGAGGGGCTGGCGCGGCCGCGTCACGCAGGACAAGGGCATCCGCCTGAGCCGCGTCCTGCGCGGCGTGGAGGAGCTGCGCACGCTCGACGGCGCCATGCTCCGCTCCGGCGAGAGCCGACGCCTCGGAACGCATTCCGAGACGCTGGCCGAGACCTACGAGCAGCCCGCGACGCTGGTCCGCAAGGACCGCTCGCAGCTGATCTTCGGACCGCTCGACCTCCTCAAAGCCATCCTGGCCGAAGGCGAGAAGGGCCTCACGCTCCAGCGCTACAAGGGCCTGGGCGAGATGAACCCGGAGCAGCTCTGGGAGACGACGCTCGACCCCGACGCGAGGACGCTCCTGCAGGTCCGCATCGACGACGTGGCCGAGGCCGAGGACATCTTCTCGCGCCTGATGGGCGACGCCGTGGAGCCGCGGCGCGAGTTCATCCAGCAGAACGCCCTCTCGGTCGCGCACCTGGACACCTGAGCCCCGGAGCGGCTCAGACGACTTGGCGGACCTCGCCCCCCTGGCAGGGGGCCGTCGGGATGCAACGGCTTTCCACCTGTCGGCCTGATGCCGCGCAGGTCGGCGTTGGCCCGCCAGGTGGATGGCGCGACTCGTGCAACCCCGACTTCCGTCCTCTCCGCCCCGGAGCGGCGCAGCCCCGACCGGCCGGGTTCTTCCCGCTGACGACGTCCACTGTGAGGCTCGCTGATGCAAGCCGGGGGCGCATCCCTGCGCCCCCGATCTGTCGCGACCCGCTCCTTGTCAGAACTGATCGGGGTGCGGCGTGCCGCCCGTCCGGGGCGGCAGGACCGGGTGGACCACCGCCGGCTGCTCGCCCGTCAGGCTTTGCAGGAAGGCCACGATGGCGTCCACCTCCCCGGCCGTCAGGTTCGCGCCCAGCTGCGCCGCGCCCATGATGTGCACGGCTTCGGGAAGCGACCACACTGCGCCGGAGTGGAAGTAAGGTGCCGTCAGGGCCACGTTGCGCAGGGGGGCGGCCCGGAAGACGTAGTCGTCGCCCGCCGTCTCGGTCACGGCGAAGCGGCCGAGGTCGCCTTCCGGCAGCACGTCCCCGCCCGGCCGTTCCACGAGGCCGAAGGGATAATAATCCTGGCCGCCGAAGTTCACCCCGCCGTGGCAGGAGGCGCAGCCCTCGTCCATGAAGAGCTGGAGGCCCTGCTTCTGCACGTCCGTCAGGGCCGCGTCGTCCCCTTCGAGCCAGCGGTCGAACGGAGCCCCGGGCGTGACCAGGGTCGCCTCGAAGGCGGCGATCGCATTGGCGAAGTTGTCGAAGCTGACCGGATCGGACTCCGCGGGAAAGGCCTTCGCGAAGGCCTCGCGGTAATAGGGCATCGAGTTGATGGTCGTCACCACCTGGTCGGGCGTGTTGTTCATCTCGACCGAGGCCTGCACCGGGCCCTTGGCCTGCGCCGCGAGGTCGGGCGCGCGGCCGTCCCAGAACTGCGCGATGTTGAAGATGGCGTTCAGCACGGTCGGTGCGTTCCGCGGGCCCTTCTGCCAGCCATGCCCTATCGAGGTCTCCAGGCCATCGACCCCGCCCAGGCCGACGTTGTGGCAGCTCTGGCAGGAGAACAGGCCCGAGGACGACATGCGGGGGTCGAAGAACAGCATGGAGCCGAGCTCCACCTGGACCGCCTCGGCCTGGCTCGCCGGGGCAGCGGCGGCAGGCACGGCTTCGAACAGCCCCCGAGCGGCTTCGCGCAGGGAGGCATCATCGGCCAAGGCAGCGGAGCCGCAGGCGAGGAGGGTGTGGGACAGGATCAGGACACGGCGCATGACGAGGTCTCTCAACTGAATCGCTGGCAGCATGCTGGCTCACGACCGTTCACGGCGCCTTGATCTGCGTCAAACCTGCGCTGCTTCCCTGGTCGGAGAGGGCCCGAGGTGCCGCGCACAAGGATCTGCCTTCGACCGACGGACCATTCCCCCCTCCCATCGGTCGGGACGAGGCCGTCCGGATTCCCTCTCCGGCCGGCTCCCGCAGCCCTTCACCAAAGGTTGACCGCCCCCGGGGCCCTCCTTACCCATGGCAGGCACGCCATGGGGAGGGAGGAGCGCCATGCGCCCCGCGAACGAGGCTCTCGTCGTCATCGACGTCCAGAACGATTTCTGCCCCGGCGGCGCGTTGGCCGTGTCAGGCGGCGACGCCGTCGTGGCGGGGATCAACGCGCTCATGGATGAGTTCCCGGCCATCGTCCTGACCCAGGACTGGCACCCGGCCGGCCATTCTTCCTTCGCCAGCTCGCATCCGGGCCGCCAGCCCTACGAGCAGGTGGAGATGCCCTACGGTCCCCAGGCGCTCTGGCCCGATCACTGCGTCCAGGGCAGCCCGGGGGCCGAGTTCCACCCCTCGCTCCGCACCGACGCCAACCTGATCCTCCGCAAGGGCTTCCGCCCCGGGGTGGACAGCTACTCCTCCTTCTTTGAGAACGACCACCGCACGCCCACGGGCCTGGGAGGCTACCTGCGCGAGCGCGGGATCGACACGATCACCCTCGTGGGCCTCGCCACCGACTTCTGCGTCAACTACTCGGCCCTGGACGGCGCGCGCCTGGGCTTCCGCGTCACCGTGCGCGAGGACCTCACCCGCGCCATCGACCTGAACGGGAGCCTCGCCGCCGCGCGCGCGGCCTGGGCCGAGGCGGGAGTGCACGCCTCATGATCGACCTCGCCACCCGCGTCTACAACCACACCTGGAAGATCGACCCGATCGTCCGGTCGCTGATCGACACCGACTTCTACAAGCTGCTGATGTGCCAGTCGGTGTTCCGAAACAGGCCCGACACGCAGGTCACCTTCCAGCTCATCAACCGCTCCCGCAACGTCCGTCTGGCCGAGCTCATCGACGAAGGAGAGCTCCGCGAGCAGCTCGACCACGTCCGCACCCTGTCCCTCTCGCGCGGGGAGTCGACCTGGATGCGCGGCAACACCTTCTACGGCAAGCGGCAGATGTTCTCCCCCGCCTTCATGGAGTGGTTCGAGGGCCTGCGTCTCCCGCCTTACCACTTGGAGAAGCGGGACGGCCAGTTCGTCCTGACCTTCGAGGGCGCCTGGCCCGAGGTCATGCTGTGGGAGATCCCGGCCCTCGCCATCATCATGGAGCTGCGGTCCCGCGCCGTGCTGCGAAGCATGGGACGCTTCGAGCTTCAGGTCCTGTATGCCCGCGCCATGACCCGCGTCTGGGAGAAGGGGGAGCGGCTGAAGCGCATCCCCGGCCTGCGGCTCGCGGACTTCGGCACGCGGCGGCGGCATGGCTATCTCTGGCAGGACTGGTGCGTGCAGGCGATGATCGAGGCGCTGGGCGACAAGTTCGTC
>Ga0210040_10004783_pt1 | contig 17459 bp, 19 predicted proteins | sample CryGeyCG12114_NA_FD_185462 | JGI IMG/M metagenome (GOLD analysis project Ga0210040, IMG submission 185462) | Groundwater microbial communities from aquifer - Crystal Geyser CG19_WC_8/21/14_NA (SPAdes) (version 2) | ecosystem: Environmental > Aquatic > Deep subsurface > Groundwater | place: USA... | reverse complement strand
CATGCTATCCATGTTTTGGACACATTAAGTTTTCACTTAAACTGTGAAACCAAAAATCGTAGCGTTAAATTTTTTTCATGGATTCAGAATGTTGCATCCTTGGAGTAAATTTAAATTGCCTATTTATATGTATGTCTCAGAAATTATGACTCAATAAATGTTACATTATTATTAAACCAGTGAAAGTGCCCGTTCTACGAACGGATGGAATCTAGACTAACTAAGACCAAATGAATTTTGACATGTTAATATATAACATGCGAATTTGAGTGTACAGCATTCATGAAAGAAAAAAACATATAAATGATTCGAAAAAAATATTTTTCTTACTTCGTTGCTATTCTCAAAATAAATGTATATTGCAGCTTAATGATGGAAAGTCAAATCAATAGTGGACAATGGAAAATAAAGGCTCAACGTTGGCCCACATAAAATTCCAACAGCATTAAATCTGAGTTTCTTCAGATTTATTAATAAATTTCTAGAAATTTCAATTACAAATAACATAGAGAATCCTCCAGACCTTAATAAATTTCTTTGTCAAATAGTTCGTTAATTTTAAATTTTACTTTCTTAAATCCGAGTTGGAGAATGTTCAATCTCGACAAAACAATGATCTAAGAAAGTCGGACCACTTCAACTTATAAAGCCCTTGTCCTGCTCTCTTTCATTTTGCCTGTTTTTTGACAAATCTTTTTGGTCGAAAACTTTTTTTGTCATAAAAACCGTCTAAACAGCTTTTTCACGATGGGTGACTATTTATTTTCAAGAATACAATTTTGCAACGCACCGTTAGCAAATTGTGTTATCGTTTTATTACGAGATGAGAATTTTCCGGTATGTACGAGCACTAAATTTAAAAAATATTTAAAAATTCCGATATGATTTAGTTAGCTCAAACGACATAGTAATGAATATCGTTCAGTATTGTAATCAGAGCTGGATAGAGAGCGTTTAGCCATATAAGTTTTAGAGTTCATTAGCTTCATTGGTATATTTCTAATTTGTCAAACTTGGCTGATGCATCAAAATTGAGATGTGTTACAGAATTGAAAAAATCAAAGTTTCCATGGAAAATAACTTGGCAACCCCTGAGAATTAAAAGCCCTTAGCTATTTTGGAATTTTGAATTTGTGACTATCTCTTACTGTGTCGACATTATCAAGTACTAATTCACACTGTCACAAAATTATTCCTGAGTCGATTTCGAGATTTGATTATGAGAAATAACATGGGAAAAATCTAAAAATTAGGAACATTCTTCTTTGGCATTTTTTCGATTTTTACAGCATGTAACTGATTCTTCCTTGTCCAGGACTAATTTCGCATTGTCCAATACTGATTTGATATTTTCAAGCGCTAATTAACATTGCCAAGCACCCTTTCAACATTGTAAAGTACTAATTAACATAGTCAAGTACTGATTTAACATTGTCAAGCAATGGTTTGCATCGTCCAGCATTGATTTGCATTGTCCAGCACTGATTCAACATTATCTAGTTCTAATTTACATTGTTCCAATATTATTTCCGACTGAAATTCGATTTCAAATTTTTTTTATGGGAATTAACATAGAAAAAATCTGGAAATTAAGAAGACCCCTTTTTTCACTTTTTGATTTTTACAATATGTTACTGACTCGCCACTGTCCAGGACTGATTTAACATTGCCCAGCACTGATTTAATATTTTAAAGCACTGATTTAATATTTTAAAGCACTGATTTAATATTTTGAAGCACTAATTTACGTTGTCCAGCACGAATTTAATATTTTAAAGCACTAATTTACATTGTCCAGCACTGATTTAATATTTTGAAGCACTAATTTACATTGTCCAGCACTAATTTAATATTTTAAAGCACTAATTTACATTGTCCAGCACTGATTTAATATTTTAAAGCACTAATTTACATTGTTCAGTACTGATTTAACATTGTCAAGCATTGATTTGCACTGTTCGGCACTAATTTAACATTATTTAGTTCTAATTTACATTGTTCCAATATTATTCCCGACTGAGATTCAATTTCCAGTTTCGCTTATGGGAATTAACATGGAAAAAATCTAGAAATTAAGAGGACCCCCTTTGTCATTTTTTTATTTTTACAATCTGTAACTGTTTGAATTTACATGGAAACCTAAATTGCCTGAAAAATTAACTTAATTGTCAATTATCTCGTTAACTAAGCGTTATACGGCTTAGACTCAAATGTAAGGGCACTCCGAGCACACTTCAGGAATTTTTTAAAATTGTTTTGAGGCAAATCGGTTCATAAATGCGTGCCCTAGGCCTGGCTAACCGCTAAATTAAGACCGTCAGTATATAGATAGATTTAAAAAGACAATGCTTTTTAACACTGACTTGAAATGCTGGGAGCATAAAGTTGATCTGTTAATACGTTACAAACTTATGCACCTAGTTTAGCACCTAATATTGGCTCAGCCAAGCTGTACCGAAGGTTTTTTATGGTAAACCAGACATATAAAAATATTCCATCCCGGCTCATGTAATGAGTTTACTGGCATTTTTATACTTTTTTGGCTTTTGTTCAAAGCGATTCAAATATTCCAGTATGCTTACAACTTTTTACCATAGATGGCGCTACATACTGTCTTTGAAAGTTGATTCTTGCCATCTTTTACATCTGAAATGTATTCGATTTAAATGGGAAAGTCATCAACTTTGATAGCCTACTGCCTAAGCTTAAAATGCAGTGACACAGTGTGAACAATCTGAAAAGCATCTTTTTGCATGTGAAGAAACGTTCAAATTAAAAGTTTGCATTGTTCATTCTTCGAAGACAAAACCACAAGTTGAAAGGTTCCTCCAATGATTCCATTCAAATTCTCATTCATTGCAAAATCTGCGCTTATTAAATACAAGAATTATTAAAAACTATGCATTGATTCTGGTAAATCCACTATCCCGACAAATTCCCATGGGAAAGCGGCTGAGGACAAAAGTCTATGTAGAATTCCGCTCTGCATCGGCATTCTATTGGTTTTGGCATTTGTACATTCAAGGTTATGCATAAACTGGCTGATGCTGAAAACAGAATTTTTACCATTAGTTATGAATACAATCATAATAATTATAATAATTTTGTACTAAAAACGACAGGCATAGGCATCCAAAAATCATTCCACTAACTATTACAGCCTACCTAACTATACGTCTCCCCCACATTATGCGATATTAACTGTAAATACTAACTATAACCTACGCAAACTGTTTCATTTCCCAATAAATCTCACAAAAAATTGAACCGCCGTCAATAGCTCGTACAAGGACATTTTGTACCCAAACTCATTCTACATCATAGACAAAAAGCTCTTGCAGCTATGCATCATTTAATTCTTGGTGCAAATAGATGCGAGAATTGATGGCACCCATTTGCATGCTTGCTTGCATTAATAACAGAGCTCATCATTTGCAAAAAAAGCTCAATTCACTAACTAGCTTTAACTCTCCTCAGCCCTGAGGGAAGGATCTAACTAACTTACCATGATAATCTTTGATTCAAGTACACTTGCACTGACTGCGAAACATAGTCAGCCCATAAGCTAGTTCAATGCTGAATGTGTGTATATTCGCAACACACGATAGCTCTAAACTACACGTGCACACAAATGTGTATTATGCTATATGTGAGCTCCATACTCACCCATGGTAAAACTAAGTCTCTAAAAAATAGGCAAGTTATCCCAGAGACTTCATTTTCCAGTGAGTCAGTCAGTCAGCGTACTGAGGGTGAAATAGTGCACACGAAATTTTAGCATTTTAGCAATTGTGACCGATATAACTGTGTGTTTCATTAGTTAGTTAAAAGCAATTAATTGCATAAAACGAATGCGAGCAAGTTGGTTTATTTAGTCTGCACAGCAGCCAGACACCTATAGGTTTGTGTAATCGACCTTGACTAGAATATTTTCTCATGTAAATACGTTAGTTTACGTGCTTTTTACCAATAATAAAGCTTGCTTAGCAACAGAACATGAATTTTTTGGTATCCCCACTAATCTGCCCATGTCAGTCAGTGGTATAGGTTTTGGGACAACTGATAACACGGCTTCCAGATCGAGCTCATCGTGTGTTGATTGGTGTATTTATATTTGTCGTCATCCCATGTTCTTCTCTGAGAGACTAACTTATACCAACTCGTAAGTGATGATAAATTAAACGATGATAATGGACTCTTGATGGATAATGGACACATGGTTTGGATACATCAGTGTAATCATTCACAGTCAGTCATAGTTTTTCATTCCAAGGACAAAAAATATCTATCAGTGTTCCATTATTAGTTAGTGCCATTACATTGTTGTGCGTTTTTATACTCACTAATCATTGAGTTTATCATCATTCTCCAATAGATGTTTACATTGTGACTCTGCGTTGAGATAATTAGTTAGTTACCAACTTTTGAACTCTCTCATGGAATACAAAATATAGTCGGTGTGCAAGTTAAAATTTTGGTTCGTTTCATGTACAGAAAATATTGGGAATTCAACAACCACTGCTGTCGAGTGTTTGTGTACAATATTAGTTTGTAGACCCTTGTGTTACTGCAAGTTGGTGATTATTGTTACGTCCTGGAAAAGAAAAAGAGCACTGGCCTTTTTATTATGGATGTGCATAGCCGGTGAATAAGGAGCTGGCAGTCTTTTTCATTAGTTTGTCTTGTATTCAAGAAGTAGGACAAAAGGAGCGTTTATTTTTGTGGATCGTCAACCTAAATACATTTTTCGGTAAGTAAGAATTTCATATCATGTCATGCGTAGTTTTTTTGAGACATGGAATCAAGTTGGTCGATGACTGACCTGCATTCACCATTATGAATTAATTTGCTGACTACTGCATATCATAATATGTTGTTAGATTGCTGAAAAGAAACGAGCTTATTTGTGACTACTTTTGTAATAAACAAAGCCATTAGTTAGTACGACTACGAAATTCCATTTATGTTATTTGTCCATGGTAAAAATGTATCCACTGCAAAGTTTAATTGTATAAGTATTCACTGAGCTACTTTGTACAATTGTAAATGATAGTTAACATTATCTTTTGTTTCCCACTTACTGTATTCGTCATTTCATTTACAATGCTTCATTTATTTCCTGCCGATATTAATCATTAGCATTTGTTTGTTCTTAATTCCGATCCACGAAAATGAATATATTATAATTGGCCTTTATTTCCCCATTTTCACAGTTTCGAAATATTCTTTGGCTGCATTTTGCGTTGCTAATTAATTAACCAATTATTTTATGATATAATTTATTAATTAGAATCTAAGAATATCTCGGGTGGGTAGCAAACTTGTTTTCGCTACCTACTTGATTATTGGGTCAGATGAGACAGATGGTAATTAGTTTCTGACACATTTGGTAAAAATAATGCCACACGGAAGTTTTTTCAATTTCGTAATTCATTGAAATTACATAAGAAATCCCGTTCCTGTATTAATTTTGGTTGGCACTGTTGGACAACTGGAAATGGTTTTTCAATCACAAATCACTATCACCGCCCCATTTCATCGATCATATTTCTATGAAGTTGTTTTTCAGCTGTGTGTTGTATAAACAATTGCGATCGAGCTAAAATTATACAGTAGGTTCTATTGTTTAAATTACTAACTAACCACTTATTCCATGGAAATGTGTGTGGTGCGGTACATTATGACATTATGACTATCATCAGCCACTTTCGTCAAAAGTTGTAGCTAACAGTACAGATTTCTCATAGCTCATAGTCAGCAATTAAATTGCTATGAAAAAGCGATTCTAAATTACTGCATGGAACTTATTGATTGATTATGCTTGAATGACCATTTCTCGTTCACCTTCACCTTGCATAAGCAAAAGAGACTCTCACACATGTTTCATTGTATTTACATTTGATACTCAAGTTAGTTACTCTTCTATTATTGCGCTGTATGCATGTGTAATATCCATGTCCTTGTTTGCATTTTTGTCTGCATGCATTAGTGCATTAATTCCATGCACATATCAAAAATCTATGTTCGTGGTACGCTTTTTAAAGGCTTTTCGATTCCTATCCTATGTATGACTATTGCCTACATGTTCAAAATACTTACTAGCTATAGCTAGCATTATAAGTGCAGTTTACAATTCTGAAGGGATATTAATGATGAGTTAAAGAAAATTTGGAATTTTTCGTTTAACCTACACTACTACTAATCATATGAGCCAGATTGTACTTTGTCCTTGTGACGTTGCAAATGAATGAGGCTTAAAAGTTGTCACCAAGTACAAGTGCAAGAGTTCAGCGTAACAGTTTACTGTGTGACTGTCTTTTTAAAATAAGCTCTGTGTTATATAGTTGAAAATGCAAAAGACTTTGATATCACATTCTTGTTAACTAATACAGTGTTCCTTTTGTGCACGTACACCTGTTTGCTAACTTTTTCTCATCTGTATTCCGTTTCATAATCTCGTCAATATTTATTGCACAACTAACTAAACGTGAACAGTTAAAGTCAGCTATGTAGTATGTGTAGCAAGATACATGCTTTGTTAAGCTCAGCTAACTACATTAAAATTAAAACTCTCCAATTCGCACATACCGATACTTGAGTCTTCTTATCAGGAAGAATATCTCATTATCGTCTGTTTGCTGGGAGAATCGCAAAATCATCAGTGCCACATTAGTTATGCACACATAAAAAGTGTATTATAGTGCAAAAGTAATCTTTGGGAAACATTTATTATTAGTCTAAGCTCCTCATGCAGTCATATAGAAGTTTTGGAGCTTTAGCATTATCTCGCTTCCTTTTATTCCGTTTGCTCCCGCTTTTATCTCCGACGACTAATGCGAACATCCATTTGGATTCGTAATTCGTACTAACTAACTATCCACTTACTTTTCACAAGTCAGGCAGGAAAAGTGCTTCATATTTGTTCGCCGGAGCGAGAATAATATTTTCCCAGGAGATGAAGTTTGCTAGGTAGCCAGACCCCCAATTTAATCATCTTGCTAGACGATAACACACTAAAATATTGAATTCGTGTCAAAACATCATTATCGTGTAATACTAAGGCAAGCACTAGCTAGACTTCCAGTATACTATATTTGTTGTTAGGTGTCTGTTTGTCAGTATATATCTAATTCAGAAGCTGGTATTTTGGATCAATACTTTTGGGAGTACACAAATTTATTAATGTGTACCTAGTAAACCGAAAATAAAAAAAATCATTTTCTGACCACCATAGCTTATAGCTGTCATTCACAACCAAATTTTCATATTAATAAAAGTATGAATTTCCCCGACTTTTCATGGGTGTACTGTAGGTTTTGTACTGTAGGTAGTTTATCAACTTTAAAACCACAGCTGTTGAAAGGACATAACGAACTAACTAACTAGCTTCACGCAGTAATTATGAGTTTACTCACGCGACAAAAGCATCACTCAAATGTCAAACAGCTAACCGATCCGCAATCACATAGAATCATTAACTCTACTTACTACTGCACGTCATTTGCATGCTTTGCATTATATTATTGGATGTACTACTGCCGTGGCGTATGTCCTAATCTAATCCACAAATGCATTAAATCTGTTTTACAAAGTATAGAAGAGAAGAATCTAGAAGAGCAATTTCGAGATGCTGATAAAAAATAGAACTACATACATATTACGTCTGCTAATGGTACTAATATGGTTTTTGGTATGTAACTGACTAACAAACTAACGAACAAAGCATCACTTAAGCAATGCAATCTTAGTAATACTACAACTGTTCATCTATCTTTAACTTGAATGCATGTAACGTGTAATTTTCAAGTTCTTCCAACCCATCGAAGGTCACACAGAACATAATTGTTGCAAGTTGCCAAATTCATTGCTTTTCTCTTGATTTCTAAGTCTTATATAACTTAACATGTGCGCTTTCGTTGCGTTCATATGTCTGTAGTAAATATGTAACTAATGTAACTTTTCCTAGCTAACCTTCACACTGGTTCAATGGAGTCCAAAGTCTTACTTTTCCGGTGTAGCAATAAAATAGAAAAATTCTTGAACTTGTGTCTTGTCTGGCGCCTGTGTATTGTGTGCAACACATTTTGTGGTCGGAAACAATTTCATATGCCGGCTAAAGTTTCTAGTTTCTAATATAATTGCATAGCGCATTGTGCTGCTTTCGCAATACTAGCATTAATCAGTTAATCCAATAAGCTGTGCATATAATTCAAGCGCCCATTGGCAAAATATGCATGCAATGATTTCGTACATGTGTGCAAAAAAGAAGCGTAAACAAAAGTTTGAAGCTTAGCAAGTTGGTTAGATTGGCTACTTGGTTACTCGTACAAATGGAAATGCTTTATTCGTTCAAAGTAACTATATGAAAGCAAAAGCTGTGTGTATGGTCGCATTCGCTACATTAGCAAATACACATGTTTTTCTCTGTGCTCAATAAATGTTCCATGAGTCCATGTTTGTTTGCTTCGTTTATGATGGATGTGCATGAAAACAAACGCAAGTTGACTGTTGCATCCATATGGAAGGAATAATAAAATCAATAGTAAAATGAAAACACGTACCGTTTAGCAAATGAATGTGAAGAAAGTTAGAGTTTATTTGTCTTTGGGTTAGCGAATGATTATTCTTTTGTTACTTTTTGTTTAGCGACTACCAATAGTTTACTAACTGACCCATGCTTATAGCCTACATGAAAAAATTGGATGTACAAACTAATGGGAGAAACCTAGTGTTTTTATAATGGCAATTGTATCGGGCATGGTGTTTTGCACACATAAACTGGAAGAGCCATTATTTAGAGGATTGTAGGATATAAGCTTGATCACATGATTTCCCGATATTTATTTACTTTTCCTACCACTTCGCTCTTGCTGCCTAAATAAGTACTTGAAAGATTCTTTTCAACTTTTTTTTAGCATTTGTGTGCAATGTGGGTCAGTGAGCTTTGCTATAATAACTGACATTCTTGAAATCTGCCAAACTAAATATTAGCAAGCTATATTATTGAAAGTATAATAAACAATTTTCTTCCTTCTGTGTGTAGAATATGAAAGATTATTTGGAAACTACTGGGTGTTGGCAAAAGTTCAACATGGACATTATATGTTTATAGACCATGTCTCTCTGCCCTATTAAAGTTGATTGAATTTGTTTTATTGGAACAGGAAAATTAAAGTGAAATACAAATGGTGAACATGATGGGTCTGGGCTCCAGTTCCCGATCCCGGCGTCAAACGGGCACACCAGAGCATAACAATAACAGTATTACCTACAATCCGGATGGTGCAGATGGAGTTAGCATACGTACAGCTCCCATGGACTATGTCAATTATAAAAAGCAGAGTAAAAGCATGGCTTCGTTCAAAAAACTATTTAGGCGGAGACGGTGGAGGAAAAGTCGGGGCTCTCTCAGTGCATCTTTTAATTTCAAAGAACGAGATATGAAGGTAACTATAATATTATAGCGATGAGCAAAAAATAAGATTCCTTTTACTTGTAAACACTGCGAAAATTCGGCCTATGTACGGTTAAATGAAAGATATCGAAATGCATTATTGAGAAATTTGTCTGACTGACTGATTTTTAAAAGCTACGTTAGGTCGTTTAGGCCCGTGAGTTGTAATAACAATGTTAAAAATTTGGTCGGAGCCAAGAATCGAGCTCAGGTAGTTTCACTTGACATGACCAGGCTAAACAACATGGGATATTCCTCAGAATTATCCCTCCACCATGGCTCCATGACGGAGTCAACATTTTAACACTGCTATATTTATTGTTGCATAAACTATCCCATCCCTATGTCTGGCTGATTGATTTAGGCATCTTCTGTTCTTCAGACACTGAAAGCACTGTTTTGAGCTGACTGAAAGAAAGCAATGCCAGCTTTCTTTATATTCGCCAAATTTTATGTAACTTATATTTGAAGAACTTTGGACTAGAGCTATATTTTTAGAAGTGTCACAATAACATACCAGCTCTTTATCATCCATGCTTTTGGATTGATGACATTTTTTCTTTCAGTTGCAGTTAGTTAGTTGGTTATAAAGAGGTCGTTGTGAAATCACATTCCTCTGCGTTTCGGCGTCTGGGTTTTAAAAACTAATTTACTGTAGTAACTGTAGTAGTTCCCTATTCGTGCCATGTGCAATCCATCTATATTGCAGATTCTAGATTAGGTGTCTGAGAGTTTCCTGATACTTCTATAGCATGCAGAATTAAATAAATGAATGTGATGCATGAGAATAGGATGCATTCAGTTTTCATTGACACTGTAAAAGTAATCAGGCAAATGTTTTTGTCCAGGTGGAACTAATGAACGTAAATTTGGCCAGTGAAGAGGAACTCATGACTCTGCCCTCAATAAACCGATCATTGGCTAAAAACATAGTAAATTATCGGGAACAGATCGGAGGGTTTCGAAAAGTTGAGGACATTGCTCTAGTATCAGGAATGGGTGCTACAAAGCTAGCGATGATTAGACCCGAGATTTGTGTGAATCGTAATGGACGTGCTGCAATGAGGTTAGCACACTAATGAATATTCTTAACACAAAGCAAGTACTTAAATAATTGCAGGATAAGTTATGCAATGTTAATGTTTTGATTATTTACTAATATAGCTTGGCTTCCTCAAAATATCCTTCGTTGGAGAGCATTCCTAGCACAATTGGCTCTCTTTATAGAGCCCCGACGATCAAGCTACCTCCTCCAGTGAATGTGAACACTGCCACAATATTTGATCTTATGACCGTTAATGGGATAAACCAAGCTCTGGCTGCCAAAATCATTACATACCGGGAGCGCAGAGGGCGATTTAAGACTGTCAATGATTTGAAGAATGCTGGAGCCAGTCAAGCTTTGCTAAGCTCTCTTCGGATGTACTTGACTACGGAGGATGATGGACCTGAAACTAAACCGTGTACACCATGTCCTGAAAAAAGGACGCCAAATGGTAAAAATACATTGCAATTTGCAATATAAACTCGATACATTCTGAGAAGTAATTTGACAGTAGTAAACAGTAATGATAATAATAATATATGTTGCACGAAATTGCAAAATAATATTATTTGTCTGTGTAGAATGAATGAAATAAGGCGCTGTAAATATTTACAAACTTTTTGTCATGACGTACTGCGCGTGTCATTTGACGCAAGCTTTTATTGAGATGTTGTTAAGTTTGAATGAAATGTAGTGAGTGGACCGGACTTTGAATTTCATAACCAACTAGATATATTTTGTTCCAAAGGTCATACACGATCAAACTCCGCTCCTGTACCCAAGAGTCCAAACCTTATCCCAGTACCGGTCTTAACTTCGCCATTGCGAAAAGAGTCGGTAGGACTAGATATTCGGGATGAATTTTTTGACATTTTCGAGCTTCTGTCAACCAAAACGAAGCGACCTAAACAAAGTTGTGATTTCAATGGCGTGCACAATGGACTTGCTGCCATTCGGCTTGCCACATGGAACTTGGAAGGATTGACTCAACAAAAAATTGGCAACTCAGGTGTCCTGGAAGTTATCACGAGAACCATTGTGGAAAATGGGTATGTTATAACTAGGTTATTTCTCCTTTTTGCATGCAGGACCATGGAACAGAGTGATCGAGTATCGCCATTAATAGAATTGATGAAGCATATCTGACAGATTAATGTTACAGTTTAAATTATTTTCCAGGTTTTCCATTCTTGCTGTACAGGAGGTGTGTGACAAAAACGCTTTAGAAAAGGTGTGTGCTCCGTTGTACTATGTGGTTTCTGTTTTGCTAGCAGTAGACAGACAGTAATGAGGCTAAATTATTTATACATTGGCAATTTTCTGTAACTCACTAACTAATTAAATAACTAAGAAATATGTTGGTGACAAGCCCTATTTATCAATCGTCAAAAATTCCAAAAATACATGTAAAAGTCAAAAATGATATGTCTTGTATGGATTTTTAGTAGATTCGAAAACCAAATAATGTATTTGAACACAGATATGCAATGAGCTAAACAATCCATGTCTGCCTAAAAACCGAGTATGGAATGGCTATAGGGGCGTTTGGAGATACGTTTTACACGATAATCCCATAGTTGTTAAGAACGTAAGAAGAATTTCTTGTTGCATGAAGAATGTTCTATGGATTCTCTGAACTATGTCTGTAATGAAAGTTGTAAACCTCATTACGTATACGTGTTCTGATCATTGCAGAAATCTAACCATCTGGGCGTGCTATACAATGTAGAATTAATTGACGAAGTTCGCATTCCGCCATGCTCACAAGTATTTGAACCGTTCTTGAACGGTAGTTTGTGGCAGTTTGGCGTCTTCCAAGTCAGAGTAAGTAACTGGTTGTGACAGTTCGTTTGTGTGAATAATGAGCCCTATTTGCATATATGGTACTTTTAGTTAATCAATGTGCTGGCGGCTGCTGTTGTTAGTGATGGTCGGTGAAAGTATTTATCCATGCGAGTAAATATGAAATTTTGTAGGCAAAATACAGCTCTTGGATACTCATTAATGTGCTGTCAACCTCGTTGGGCATTGACCCTAAGGGAGAACCAGGGTGTGTGGAAAAATCTACGAATCCAGCTCTGGAGCAAACTCTAGTTATGAACTCAATTCGCTCCTTAATTGAAGGGACTGATGGGGCTGTAATAGTGGGAAGTTTTAGTGCCAAACAAGCGCAAAAAGGTAGAAATGATCAATGAAAGTCCGGTATAAATAAATGTGTAAATCACAGCGATCACACACAATGATATCAACAATTCCAGGTTTAGGCGATTTACAGGATTTAGAAAGAGTTTGGCCTCATGAGATGGAAGAAAACAACAATCTGGCGAATCTATGGATTACAACTAGTTTGAAAAACAAACTTACTGGTTAGTATTTACTATGTAGTATATTCCCCCACTAGTAAAACATAACCACAAACACTTTTTGTGCATATTATTTTCAGGCGAAAATGGTGTAGTTGATGAAGGGTTGCGGCATTTGGCGATTCCCAAAGGATGGTCATGGGGTGGCAAAGCTACCACCAGGGGACCATTGTGGTCCACTTTGTATGATCTTGCTAATGATGAATGTCCTACTATTGTAACCTCTACTGAACACACGGATATCACTAATACAGCAGAGTACGAAGAGAAGTCGTTGGAAAAAATCACTGAGTCGCAGATCCCTGTTATTACTGTTACCAAATAGTTTCTATTTAAACAAAAAGCTAATTATATCGATATCGAGTATATTATCGCATGAACAAAACTATGTTGTCATAATGCGAGACGCACCGAGTAGCTGGCCAAATAGACCAAAATGTTCCGGTATTGAAACGTTAGTCTCTGATTTTGGCTTGCGTTGTCTGTTTGTAGATTCAAATTGCTTAGGTTTGAAAATATTAAGTTCCTAAATACACAAATGGCTGTACAAGTATTATTTTAGTTCGTTCGTTTATGCGTGGATGTGCACAGATGTTTGTCAACGTGTTTGTCAGTGTCATACTTTAGTATTTATAGCTATGCTAGATTTAGAAAAGTATAACTCATTGTTTTTATCCGTTTTAGAAAACTTGCTGGCATAAAAAGAAATATGGACTTCACAAAGCCCCTTACTTTTAAGTCATAAAGTCTATTGATTTTCATGGTTATAATATCAAATAAAATTGTTTTTAGTACGTGAGCTTTTATTTCATTTTTCATTCAATGATTTTATCCCGTTGCTTTTTTTCATTTGGTCGGAATGATAGAAAATTAACTCTGTAAAGCTAAAAGCCTCGAATATCTTCTATAATTTTAGTTTCTTGCATAATAGTGTTCACGAGCTGGTAATGACTTAGCTGCATAGAAAATGTTCCTAGTCCTGAAGATAGCATCCGTAATGCAGTGGAGTAACCCATTAACTCACTGAGCGGAGCACAACCAGATATGACCTGCATTTTGAGAATAAAGAAAAGGGATTATAGTCATTTCTTTGAACTGAAGCAGGTCGCACTATTTGTATAACACTTACAGAATTTCCGTATTTTTCATCGACAGATTGTAAAGTAAATCTCCTTCGATTGAGATCATCCATCACTCTTTGTTGGTATTCACGATCTACTGTGATATCTAAACCCACAATAGGCTCCAAGAAATGAACTTTGGATTCTTGTAGACATTGACGAGCACAAGAAGCAGCTGCTGCTTCAATGATGGCATCAGACGTTCCTCTACGAATTTCAAAAAAGTTTAGCCTTGCACCTACATTGATGACCTAAAACAAACATTCTCAGTTAAATTAAATTTACAGATCATGGTTATGTAGAGGACAAAGACAAAGCCAGATCACTTTTCACTCACAGGAAAACTTAATTTAGGACCAGTTCTTAGAGTGGATTTTACACCGTTCTCAATGCACTGAAACTGGTGGTCTAGCAGATGAGCCAGATTTTCCTGAACTTCTTTTCCTTTGCCACGCTTTAGTAGAAATTTATGACCTCCTTGTTCAACTGGTTCTAGTTCTAGCTCAATAGTTACACAATGTTTCTGATCTGATAGTTTTCTTTCAAATACAATTCGTTTTGTGACAGATTCTGTTATAGTTTCCTTATAAGCTACTTGCAGTTTTCCTAAATAAGCTTTGACTTTATAGTCCGATTGTAGCCGTGCATGAATTATTTCTAAATGTAGTTCACCCATCCCTAAAATAATATGACATATTAGTGGACTGGAAACATTATTTGGGAAGTAAAGTAAATAGTATTTATGTTTCTACAATGAAACCACCTGATAAAACCGTTTGCCCGGTATCAGCATCAGAATGAGCAGTAAAGCTAGGATCTTCTCGTTGAAGACACGTTAAAGCATGGTCTAAAGTTTTTTGTTGACTCTGATGTTCACAAAAAAGACAAGTAACAAGTTACTTACAAACCAAACCTTTCCACCATCCTAGTTTAATGGTCAAACACATACCACAGATTCAGGTTCAATAGAGCAAAAAAACACAGGTTCTGGAATAGTGACACCAGTTAATATTGCTTTGTCCATGTCAACTCCTTTATTTTTAAGTTTACGGATGACTGAAGTGTTGACACTATTTGACGTCGTGATTGTATCACCTGTGACAGTATTCTGCATTTTGAAATTAAATCATTAAGCTCGACAAAATCTTATATAATACAGCATTTTTGCATAACATTACGTACTTGGAGCCCAGAAACAATTGCAACTTGTCCCTTGTGGATTTCTTTTTCTTCCCTTAGTTCATCAGCAAACGGAAGATACAATTTGGCAATTTTTTCAGATTTTTCTTGACTCACGTTGAATATTTTTTGTCCAGCCGACAATGTTCCACAAAATAGACGAACAAAAGTCAATGGACCAAGCTGGTTATCAAACCAAGTTTTGAAGGCATAAGCGCACAACTCAGAACCGTATGCAGTTTCAACGGGATCCTTATTGTTTGTGGTAGTTGGATCAGGTAAATAGCTATCAAAGAAAACAATAATTTTCACTACATGATATTTTTTTGTTACTGCAAAAAATTGCATTATGTATATATGTACGTAATAATGGCATCAAGAAGAGGTTGAACGCCAACATTTTTATAAGAGGTTCCCATTAATACTGGGACAGCTGAATTTGTATACATGACACGCCCAATAGCTGCTCGTAATTCTTCATTTTTTATTGAAGTTAATGACTCTCTTTCTATAATCAAATCAGCTAAATGAGGGTCCATATCTGCCACTTGTTCAACTAAAGATTCTCTCTGTATCCTTATTTCTGTGTCATCTTGTATACTTTCTGTCATACAAAAACTTTGACAATTATAAGAATCCTATAACCTATAAAATTATAGCGTCTGACAAAAACGTAAGTTTACCAACGATGTACTTGTCCGAGTTTTTCGTATCAGGATTGAAAATCAATCGTTCCATATTAACTAAATCTATCACACCGCTAAATCCGCTTTTATTTGTCGCTGAAGTATTCTTATACACTGGAAGTTGTAATTGCAAAGGAACGCACTTAAGTTTTGATTTAATTGAATTCATACACATTTCTACTGTAGCTGATTCCTGCATGAAAAATATATATAAGTTAACCGAAACATGAATGTCCTACACTTAAAACTAACAACTCACCTTATCCATCTTGTTTAAAAAAATTAGTCTAGGAAGTTTATATTCGGACGCCTGTCTCCATACAGTCAAAGTCTGAGCTTCTACTCCTGCAAAAATCGGTCTACTTTAGTCAGTTTAGAAAACACAAAACTCCAAGATTCAAACATAATCCGATCCGAACCTGTGGATCCATCCAAAATCGCTATAGCCCCATCAACGACTCTGAGACTACGTTGAACTTCAAATGTAAAATCGACATGGCCAGGCGTGTCAATTAAATTCACAGTATGATCTTCATCACCCCATAAAAAACTAACTACAGCTGACTGAATGGTGATGCCCCTTTGTCGCTCTTGAGGAAGAAAATCTGTGACTGTGTCCCCATGATGTACCTCTCCAGGGTTGTCAATCATGCCTGAAAAATATAGCATCCTCTCCGTAGTAGTCGTTTTGCCGGCATCAATATGGGCCATGATGCCCACATTTCGTATCTTCTTCACATCTGTACCAATGTTCTCTTTGAGGCGACTTTTTTGGGAAACGACAGTAACTTTCCACCTCTTAGATCCATGAGCAATCCTTTTAAACGAGCTGCTATATTTGTAATCCAAGGGACGAATACTTTCTAAACACTTAAGCATAATTAATAATCACAATGTTTTGCCAGCTTAAAGTATAAACAAAGACTATAATTAAAAGTATAGCCCGATAATAAAATGAGCACTCAAAAAGAAAGTCAAATTTCTCTTGACTGCATGAAATTCGCGGGGGAAAGTTTTATACAGACCATAGAAATAGATATAGATACAGACATAAAAGTACGTCGGTCTTTAAATCACCCAACTTTGTTCCAGCACCCAACTTTCTCTTGGGCTAACCTAACCTAAAAACAACACTTGGAGAAAGTTGGGTGCTGGACCAAAGTTGGGTGATTTAAAGACCGACGTCATAAAAGTTACGAAGACATCGTGTGAAATTAAAGGCGCGAGTGAAAGCTGAGTCAATCATCGGTGGACCCGTCGAAGATAATTCATTATTAACGAGTTTATATTTTTTGGGCCTGCTGTTTACTATCTTTACAGTTTCTTTAAACAATGTGTGTTTAATAAACATTTTTATATCTGATTTCCTCGTATGCATGTTATAATATCATCACGTTGACTTACCAGCGGTTGAGTGAAACTTAATTTGGTTTATAAATCGTTATTTTAAATGCTTGATAAAAGTTGAGACCCCATTAACTAACACTATAGTTCATTTCAAAGTAAAAAAAAGTTGCCCCATGTTATTTGGCTATCCCCGACAAATGGCCGATTTATACAAAGTAAACCACTAAATCTGTAAAATGTTGTGGCAACAATAATTGGGCGAGT
>Ga0210040_10004781_pt1 | contig 17459 bp, 12 predicted proteins | sample CryGeyCG12114_NA_FD_185462 | JGI IMG/M metagenome (GOLD analysis project Ga0210040, IMG submission 185462) | Groundwater microbial communities from aquifer - Crystal Geyser CG19_WC_8/21/14_NA (SPAdes) (version 2) | ecosystem: Environmental > Aquatic > Deep subsurface > Groundwater | place: USA... | reverse complement strand
TTGGGAAACGAAACCACAGGCAAAAATTGTCAAAAAAGTTATAAAATTTCCTTGATTACGGTCATATCTAGGGACAATTCAACCCGTCCACTAAGACAAATGTTGAATATAGTGTAGAAATCGTATTCAAAAACCATCAAAAAGTGAATTAATAATCTCGTTAGCTGACACGCGCCCTTTCCCTGCGTGCAAGGTTTTTTACCTATTCGTTATCAAGACACTTCTCCTTCTCGATTTTATAATTCTGAACTAATTGTAATGCTGGAATTCACTTAACTGGTGAATTTGTGGTTAAAATTTGTTTATTCCAAAAAAGCCACATGTCTCGGAGTTTGACAAGGAAAATGATGGTTTTACAGTCAGAAAAATGTAATGTAATAGTAGCTTTAAGTACGATATCTGACTGACTGAGCGGGAGTAAATATTATTAAATGGAAAATCTAGTCCTAAGTCAAATACAGTACCACCAGCCCTAAAAACCAGGATACTAGCCAAAGGCAATATTCTCAGGAATATGAAGCAAGGAGAGAAAATTTTTTAACTTGAAAAGACCCTTACTTTCTATACACGTAATACTTACCAACCCAATATATTAGTCTTAGCTGGCTATACCCCACCAAAGTGGCTTTGTTACCTTCAGCTAGAGAGTGAGAACAATCTAGGGATTCAGCCTGAACCCACATTCCCAATTATTATCCATTATTATCATGCCATCCCTAACTAAACCTAAAAAACTAACAGTTTTTAAACCCTTTGAAAACTTTACCATGACCTTCTACAATATCAGGAACGGGTACGATACGTACAACAAATGCTCATCCCAAAGAAAACACAAGTGAAAAACACGTACAAACTAACTAATCATGTTGTACACAACATGAAACTAAAAAACCTTGAAAAAAGCTCAAAAATTGCATCACTACGTATTCAGCTCCAACCTCCATATCCAAACACAATACACTTTTTCATATCTGTAAAAAATAGCCAGCCTGTGACAAATCCATCAGTGGCCACAAACTTTTTATTAATTGCTTGCTCAAACCCCTGGGAAAGAGATGAGAACACGGTATATTATGATTAATACTGTCCGTTCATTTTTGTGCAGGTGAATTCAACTAAAAAGTTAGATGTACTTACTAACCAAGCCACTACCTTGTTGTACCTAATGTATATATGCATTAGTATACTGCTCCTATGCGTGCAACCTAATGCATGATGAACATTGTAAAGAGCGCTGCGTGAATACTTTATAAACACTGGTAAACTGGCCACTGTTCATAAAGAAACTATAAAAACTTGAGTCTCTCATCTTCTTGCACTCATCCAAGGAGTGGAGTGCTTCCGGCATGAAAATGTTGGGAACATAAAAGATCGGGATGATGAGTCTCACAGCTCTTAGATTTGTGTCTACTTTTTGAGGATCCACCTTTTGCTATGGTGGTGACGACCCAAAGCTATTAGTTTGCTATAACTGTCCAGATTATGTAGTCTACACTTGGTAGGAAAGGAAGAGGAACTTTGTTGCAACCTACTCATATAAACTAACTAACCAGCTAACTCTATCTCAGCTCCGTGGTCGGTCATTGAAATTCATGGTGTAGTAAGGACCAGTAATTGAGTTTAAAAAAAGCTCTACCATTTTGGGTACGCAACTCATCATTGTGATCATAATCACAGCATAATGCTCGCGTTCTTTCGTGTGAGAATGAATGAGAACCTGTGCTCTGCTTTTTATGTAAATGGTAAAGCGAAGAACTGTACAGTGCTACAAATAATTTTCGCTGGTTAGATAGTTTGTACAGCAATTTTGTTGCAAATATGTAATGAGAGTGCAGATGTGTCCACGTTACAGTGCTAGTGGCGTCCATAATCCAGTTAGACATGCTATAGGATGGCAAAAAGTATGAGCGCTGCTGCTCATGCTACACCGTGTTTGTTAGCTCATAATCGTTGCAAGTTGCAACGAAACGCACGGACCTCACCTTTCACAGTACATACAAAATTTGGCTTGGGAAATGAATAGAGTTCATCTGTATGTGGAAGTGCAGCGATGGTCCGTGATTGCAAACATGTAGAAAAAAAGTAGTTGCAGAAAAACTAGTTCCACTCCATACCCTTTATCATTGCATCCGCATCCAGTTCCCAACGATCCTGTGTGAGTAAGTGATAAGATGAAACGGTGCAGTCAGCACATATATACGAAAAATAAAGTAAGTGAATGCCAACTAAAACCCATCATGAAAATCTTGTTTTTTTCTCTCTCTGGGTTTGGGAGCAAAGTTAACCTGCATCTTGTAGTAACTAACTAACTAGCAAGTTCAAAAGAGCGGTTAACTGATTTGCCTTGTGGGCAAAATTCAGGAATCAATTTACAGTCATCATCATCACGAACGTGTAGTTAACTTTACTAAAAAATATTGTATTTTTTCCCTAGCTGCATATCCAATCTCACATTATTATTGACTGACTGACTGCATTATATACACTAGTGGTGAATTTGATGACTGCTGTTAATACTGTTCCATTTGAGGAGGGGAAAAAATGCTATTGCATCATTTGCTTTTCGCTATTAGGTGTCTAAAGGACGTTCATACACCTAAAGGTTGCATTCTCAATTACATAGTGTTCATATGTGAATCGCTTCACTTCAAAGGGGAAGTTCAACCACACTCTTTGAAGGGAGGACAAGATTGCAATTTTCTTTCATACGTTGTCTTCTTTTTTGTTGTTTTTTCTGTCTGTGTACATTATATTGTCTTGGTCTGTACATAATGGCAGGGGATGATTCTTTACGCACGTCTATGGTTGATGAATATATATGTACTGCTAGCTAATGTATTTATTCTTCCTTCCTTCCTTACAGTTGTACCACTTTGTTCTTTTTCATTCACGGTTCTGCCCTCTCAAAGAAAATTCACATGGAAGAACATGTACGGGAACTGAGATTTGCAACAATAGCTTTCCACTCATTCCATCATATAATGTATGTATGCATGTGTGAGGTTGTATGGTGTGCATTTTACGTGTGGAACAGCATAATTCACTTTTCGTTTTGTTCTTTGAACCGCTTCCTTGTGAAACATTTTAATAGAATGCACATCTCAAGTGCACGTATACAGCTACAAAATCCTTTCAAAGGAAAGAATAAAACCCCGTAAGCTAATTTTCATGAGAGAAAGAGAACAAAAAGATGTACTAGGGGAAAATGGAGAAATGCGGAAGGTTTTTCAAATGATAAATCTAATTGCGAGATTCTCTATTGTCTTATAGTTTAATAAATACAGGTAATTTACCTTTGATTTTTTGTGTGAATATTTTAGAGCTGGCGGTCAATATAAAACGCAATTAACTGTATATGAATCTTGATATGATAATGCAGTTTTTTCATTTATTTTGCATAGCTTCAACGGTGTTTACAATTGTATAAAATGTTCGATGTTTTATTTGCTACACAGATTAGATGCAACGATGCAAGTCAATTAGAAAGTATAATAACCTCATGAATTTTTACCAAAAATGCTTAATAGTCGAAAAAATTCAAAAAGCTCCAAGTAGTTGTGTGTTTTTTTCCTGTTTTTGCAACAACAATGCAACTATTCCACGACTAGTGTTATTTGCAGGTTCCGCTGACCACTCCAACCACTTAGCAGAAGGTCAATAAAGTTTATGACTGACTCATAACTCTTTTACTTCCAGTTGGCAAACGAAAAAATAAGTTGAGGAATTTCGCAGAACTTATTGCATCAGTAAAGTTTATCGAACTGGTGAACACCACGCAAATTAAAAAGCATCCCATTTGTCTTTGAGGCACTATCAGTTCCGTTATTTGCATAGTATTGCAAGAAAACTAATAATACCATGACACGCCAACGAATTACAAAGAGAAGGTACATATTTGAAAAAGTTTCCTCCTATTTGGAGGCAATTTCTTTTAGTTTCTGCTGACTTACTAAATTCCTGCAGACGTGTTCACTATTGAGTCCCAATTTCGTCTGTGGCAAAATAACTAACTAGCGAACTATCAGAGAAATGAATCTTCCAGACCAGAGATCATTAAGGTCAATCTGTTATTAAAGACGTATATTATAATAGCAGGTGACCCATGCATTTCCCTTTCCTTGGCATTAATGGCATTCGGAAGCGACAGAAATGGCGTGCGAATTCGCACACACTCGGGTTACTGACTATGTGTATACTATACAGCAGCACCCTTTATCTTTTTTTTGGACTGCTTGTTATCGGTCGGGTTGTATTACAAGAGACGAGCTTGTTATCCCAATGTGAAGAAATGGATGGTTTCCTTCAGAAGCCCCAGTGAATAATCGTTCAGGGAACATGAGAGGATCTATACATGTTATGTTATTGAGTGTGAGTGAGTACTGAAGAGAAAGGGGTCAGGAAAATCAATTCGAGTTGGTTGGCAAAGGTGGATAGAGGAATAGTAATCACTCGAAAAGAAAGTGACTGTTTTACTAGTAGTCAAAACTTTCTTCGTCTTCCCCATATATTTTTTTCTTGCCTTCAAGTGGAAAGCAAAAGAAGCTCCTGGTAGTTAGTTAGTTAGTGTTAGTGGAGCAGGAGTTAACACTGAAGGCCACATATAGGAGTGAGAAAGCAAATACATTTTCGCACACTGTGTGAAAGATAGGCGTAAGTTAGTAGTTAGTTAGTTGTGGATGTGCAGATAATAGTGGGTAGTATAAATACTCGGAGGGAAAAGAAGATGGTCTTGCTTGCACGGCGGAAGTTGTGAGAAAATTGATGTGCGTCTTCAATAAACACGAGTTGGTTGTTCATAAGTCTCTGTCTTTGGACCGAGTAAAGTAATTCACTTTGAATGCCAAAAAAGGGGCTCGTGACTCTCAATTACTGACATTATATTTTCAATAAATGGTTCTGAACAAAGAGAGCAAACCCATTAAGAAAGTTGTTTGAGGAACTTATATATAGGAGTATGAAGTGAAGGCAATATAAAATGGATGATCTTTTCATACAAGGAGAGCTAACGAACTAACTTATAACCCAACTAACTATAGATGTAAGGTTCATGATGCTGAACAATTTGGGAGAATGTGGAGTATTTTCTACCAAATTACGATCACATTGCTATACTAGGGTGCAGCAATAAAATTCTTAAACTTTTAGTACTAGTACACGGAAACGTAGAAGGCGTGAAAATTGAGCAAACAGATTCTTAAGCTTGTAACTAGGGTTGAGTTGCAACATTTGTCATGGGCGTCAAAGTCTTACTTGGGCCAGTAAATTGGATTCACATGGTCGGATTATTTAGTTGTTTCACCATTTTATCGATTGCGTTTTCGGCGCTCAAATATTAAAGTTAACGCATCACACAAGAAAGAGCCACTACAATATGTTTTGAAAGATACGGTTTAAATGCTATTTGCTATGTGATAAAACATTATGACCCAGTCTAATGACTAGGGAACATTCCGACTAAATTAACGGACACATTGCATTCTGCAAACAAAAGTATTTACAATGCACAAATATGTATTGTCAGTCACCTGATGTGAACGTAGCAAGCAAGCAGTCTCATATTATGTATGCATTTAAACTTGAAGTGCATTGAAACTGTCTTGTAGTTTTGTCCCTGCATAAAGAAAATAGCTGTTCCCGATATGAAGATTATTGGTTGGCAAAAACTATTACAGAAAGTAGAACATCCAATTGATATAGATGCATGCAAAACCTTTGAAAGAATCTCATTTGATGGCTCAACCACAGTTTAGCAAACACTTTATGAATACTCCATGTCCAATTGGGGTTCCATATATTCTTAGCAAGTTAACCCCAGCTGATCGTACCGGTGCAATCTATATTCTCAAATTTCGTTAATCGTCACTTTTGAAGCCGCACAATAGCATATGAACTAAAGCTAGCCAGAATGTAGCCACAGGCCAAACGGAATCAATGGAAGCGATTTTTCATCCCATGCTCACCCATTGTACTCTTCTGTAACAATCAAAAAGCTATGGAATAGCAAAACCCATTATTCATGAATCATCTTCTTGTTCTCCTAAGAATAGATACAAAAAAATTATGATAGGATGAGTTATTATCATAGAACGCTCTATGTCTCTCAAATTTGACATGATGTAGAAATAAGGATGATGTGTTGTGCGTAATAGCGTAATCCATGCCTCCTGAGCGATGTAATATTACCTTGAAAAGGCGATTGCATGATCCTTTTCAGTTTTGCACATAACAAAAACATTATTCGCCAGTAAAAACTGTGCAGACAAACCTTTTGTTTTAAAAGTTTCCCAGCTAATGCGTAATGATAAATCCAGCAGTAAAAAACACTATACCATGTTAATCTCCGCATCACGCAAAACCAACAAATTTTAACTCAAAACAGCTTTGTTAAAGGTCTTTGCTCTAAATGATTCTTGGGAAAAAATTCGCATACTTCAATCCTGGGACCGATTAATTTTAAAAACCATTGTTGTTTACTGCATCACTTTTTATTGCTCTTTCCAGCAACTATACAAGCCTTGATTACAAAGTCCAGTCTCAAATTGAATCTGGCTTTATACAAAAATAATCCCGACTAATCTTTCTACAGTCCAATATTCACATTGTAAAACGAAATGATAACGATTATTCTCGTTTTCCATGGGATTTCTTTGTCTTCTACTGGAAGAATCTACCTTTTTCTACTCAAATGACTTGCATAAAAACACACACTGTGCGTGCATGGCCTCATTGGTATCTGATCCGTGTTATTTGGAAAGTACCATACGTATAGCTACGTTAGTTGACTACTACGTAGATTTGTTTTCAGAACTCATCCTATTGTTATCTTGTTCCAAAATCCTGACAACTACCCAGCATTCTGATTAAGACATATGATGTGCAAGACTAGGTATCTCTGGCCTGGCCTAAAAAAAAACTCCAATGCATAGTCTGGTAGCCAGTTTTACATTTACTTACTTACCAAAGTAAGCAAAAGTTTTGCTAATGGCACCTGTCTTTTCATATAGCGTGATCGTCGTGATGATGACTGCTCAGAAAAGTAACTTTTTTTGCTAGTTAGTTAGTTAGTCAGCGCGTTCTAGTATGGAGAGGTTTTTCTCTCCCCTATGTGCTCATTCATCGAAACTTTTTGCCAATACATGCACATAGCACTTGTCGTTTGCTCAGTTGGCTTGAAATACGGATTTTAGTAGTCCACCGCAAATCTATTGATTTAAGCCTAAAACTTGCTGGAATATTTTCTCAGTTTGCTAAATATTGTAGATTTGATTCGGGGTACATGACTGGGAAGATAGTCATTGTGCTGATAATATGTTCCTGCAGTTGTGTAAATACGGATCCCTGTAGATGCATAAAAAGTGTTGAGGATGTGTGGAGTCTTTAGTGAATAATTTGAGTTCCTCCATGTCACATGAAGCTCGCATGAATGCTATACTCTTCATGTTTGTGTTTGTTATTTGTGTGTGAGGTGGTAATGACATATTTGAATTCACACGTTACCCGTATATAGTAGGGGAGGACCAAAGTGAAGATAGTTTCTACAAGATAGGAGAAGAGTAAAAGATTTTACATCTACAGGATTCATCTTGTTATTTTGCTTGTTAGCAAACAACTGTTTGAGTTTTTATGAATACCAGCGTTAGTTAGGATTGTTGAGCACAACTCTTTTGGATTCCAGGTTAACTGGTATGGAATTAAATTTTTAAAATGAATGAATTTAGTTACAGAATTTGGTAGATATGAAACGTTTTTAGTCATCATATTTGCCAAGTTATTTATGCTGTGGTGTGTGTGGTGCATGGTAAACAAATGGATTCAAAATTGGCTTGGTGGCAGGAAATGGAATTGATTATAGTGGAATTTATATTTCTCATTGACTTTATGAATTGATTTACCTTGAAGTTGCCTAGACCATGTAATAGCAAGAGTCGACTATATTATTGTGACTGTGGGTCGTAAAAATAATTGTGAAATGGGAAATATTTTTTAGCACACGCATAGTTTGAATGTTGACGGTGTGAATGAGATGAAATTTATACAAAATAAATTATCGGAACGAAGGTAACGATTTATTAGCGAACCGATACAGTGTGAATTTTTGTGTTCATTTGTTGTCCCCATTTTGCTATTCCAAAGTCGTCATGCTTTGGTAGACATAATCATTGTTGATAATCAATAGGGAACCTTGAGACAAACATTTGCTTTAAATACTATGTGTACGTGAATTATAATTTCCGAAAATTGAAGGTCATTAGTTGCAGCAAGGAAGATGCGCACTGGATTGAAAATGCGATATAGAAGCAACTTAATTTGTTTTTTACCCACATTTTATTATTTTCGCATTGGAATGCTATACCTTATTATTTTGCGCATTGTTCGCAATCCCATTAGTGAACAAAAAATATGTTTTTGCTTGTGCTATTTGAAAAAATACCCTAAAGCTGAAATCACGAGAAGGAATCTCGAGAACTGTAAAGAAAATGCCTGAACAACCAAACGGCTTCGGCCATTCAGGGGCAGCAACATTGTAAATGGAGTGCACTGGCCTATGAGAAAATTGCAAGTGCATTAGAATGGCATACATGAGAAAATTTGGTTTCAGGCGTCACCATTCCAACCATTATTAGATTGAGACGGTGACAAATGAGGGACATCATTACAACAATAATTTTATTTTGGGCACAACGGTGATTCCTGACTCTCATAGATAATTGACTGAATTTTAGCCCCAAACCAAATCTACTGTTATTCATGCAAAAATATAATTTGCCAACGATCGTGCATTAATCCCGATCTATTCTTGTACAACATAATACTAAAATCAAATTGTTTCCACTTTATTGACAATCTTCAGAAATTAAAATGCGCTCCAACCTATTCTTGCATACACTTTGCCAACTAACTATTATTCTCTTGTTAAGCATTTGGTATGCATAAGGTTACCTCATGTTTGCCAAGCCAAATCTGACTCTTCACGACCAATGGGAATGAAATGGATGCCCAGACTCGAATTCACCTGCAGGCTATTCTTCCATTCAGATATGTGTCTACTACTAACTAGTGACTACATTGTAATATCTTGCATTTACTATTTACATATTCGCATTCATATACTTACCCTATGAGTGTAGTTTTTTCTCTGTGGACATTTACCTTTTGATGAAACCCAACTACTATGTTGAAGAGGTTATTGTGATTTCGTTTGTTTGTTATTATACATTCCATAGGACTGGGACTTAACTTTAGCACTATGATTCAGCATGCACTATTTTATACTAGCTTTATTGTTGGTTTTTGTAGTCAGCAAATCTAATACATTATGCTGTAGCCTTCAAGGGTTTTAGTAGTGTTCATGTTATAGTGTACTAATGATGAGCTAACTAACTATTCCATTCATCTGTATGCTTGTCAAGACTAAACAAACAAGCGCAGTAATAAACTTAATTGGCAGATATTTTTCTTCCCATCGTCTTAATTTTTTTGCATTGTTGCTTTAATCAAAGTATCAAGTCATTAATGATTACACTTATGGGGGCAAGGACATATTATGAACTATAAAGAGTGAGTCAGGGAGTAATAATCTGAACTATTAACTCACCACATGGGTTTTGCTTTTGTAATCCAAGATGTATTTATTATGTTTTCCTTTAACTTTTCCGTGTATATTTTATGATTGTGTACCAATACGGTAGTGGCTCCATAACTTGGGAAACATTTATTATTGCAGGAACAAACTCTGTGTTGTTTATGCTGATGCCTTCATGCATACCGTGTATGCATGCACTCCAGTTTTGCATGATTTTGGTTTACATGTGACCGTAACGAACATGGCATTAATGGCGAGCTCGTTTGTGTTTAGCATGTAAAATGAAAATGAGAGTGAAGCCTTTCAAGTGCTATTTTCATTAAGTGAACGAAAATTAGATGAGTTACACTCCTCCTTGCTAGTTTGTTGATTCACATGTGCGTTCTGGAATCGACTTGGGCAAAGTTGGTTTCATCTTGTTCGCTCATATATTTACTTACGAACCGTGTGCCATGGCATACTAGATGTGTGTGCGAGCCCGGGCTGACTGACTGAAATAATCCTTTGGGAAATTACCTGCCGAGCACTTAACTGTCTACCTGAAACATTGCCCAAAAAATGTGTGTGGATTGGTGTGTGGAGAGGGAACCATCTTTGAAAGCCATTTTTCTGACAAAGTGGCGCTTCCCGATAATATGGACTGCCACTGTGGCACGCCTGGTGGCAATGAGATTGAGCATAAATGCATTAGACTTTATGGGCGGAGAGGGTAGCTGTAACTCACTCATCTGCGGTCACAGGTGATGACTATCAGTAGTAGTTCACTCGTGAGGAGCAATGGTGACATTTTCATCCCCAGAGAGAGCTCTCCTTTGTATACCTTGTGTCAGAATGTATGGAATAAGTTGTAACTAAAGTTTGTCCAACAGAGGAAGGATTAGCAACTTTTAGACGAATAGACTGAGTAATTGGAAAAATTCATACCGGAAGACAGATTTTTTGTAAAACCACTAAAAATTAGCATTGATTCGTATGTATTTTTATTGTCCGAAATGAGTTGCACATGTTTGTAGTATGACGAATCATTGTTTGAATGTATCATGATTTTGTACGCCCACTAACTATTAAATTTGAATGCTCATTGCGGTTTCTCTCTCAGGCTAATAATAGTATAGTTAGTTAGTTAGTTGCAGAATGCATTTTGTTTCAGTGTGGTGCAGTGGAAGGTGGAGAACAACTTAAATTTGCATACACACGTTAATTAATTGATGAGCATTGTGGATTTCATTTCATCACCCAAGATGTTGATGCTTAAATTATGAGTTTGAAAACTTTTCACCATCATTAGTTTTTTTCATTGTTGGTTGTTTCAGTTTTTTCCCCTTGGCTTTTCAATAAAGTATAGGGTGCTGAAGGATATTAATGAACAGAGTTAGTGGGTGTGAAAAGTTTCACTCCTCCCCAAGGTATTTTTCTAATGAACCAAATTAAGTTTCGTGCACTGAATTTACGTTAAATATACCAATCATTACGAAAATAGGAAAATACAGCTTTCAACTTTGTAGTTTGTGAAAAGTTTGTCAGCAAACTTTTTTGGGACAGAGCACGTTTGCGTGTCACATCTACTGGCTAAAATCCTTTTATGTCCATAAATTATTTTGAAACCAACTTGTCATTGGTTTTAAAAAGTCAACTTTTGCGTTTAGTCGCTTTGAACCATGTTTAAATTCAGGCTGCGTTCCATTGTGTGTCTAATGGTGGCCAATAGAAGTGTACCTACTTTATGTTTTCCCATCAATCGTTCATGTACCGTATGCTGATTAAATACAAACAGTTTTTCCTCGCTCAACCATGTGAATGGTTTGTCTGGTGCAATAGCACAGTAATCGTTCTTTAAACTTGTCAACCTTCAGCATCCTAGTTTGAGACGAGACTGATAATGAAGTGCAACCGAGACAAATTTGATGCTCCATTCGGAATCATATTGTGAACTATGAACATAACCAATTTATTACCGAGCATGAAATATCGCCACGTTCTAAGCACTGATTAGATCGGCGCAGCGTGCTCAAATTTTTCATACACAGCCGCATATTATAAAGCATGGGTCGTGCATGGAAATCTACTTTTAATTTCATTGTATGCCTGTTTTGCCTTTATGCAACTTTTCTTACAAATGAATCTGGTGTGAGTAAATTGACTGGAAAAAATTATTTTAAAAGACCTAGTTTCATAGTGTTCTATTTCCCAATTGCTCTGCTTGACTTACTAGCCAATAAAATGGAGCAAAGTATTTTCCAAGCAAAGTATAAGTTAGTAGTAAATTCATTACAACGGTAATGTACGGAACGAGCAGCCAAGTTTCCAGATATACATAGACAGACCCAGTAGAAATCTATTATCTCTTGATTAATCTCATTACTTTTACTACTGCAAAACGAAATCTAATTGATCTTAGCACACCCATCCGTCAACGAGTAGTTTGTATGGCTAAAAGCAATTAACATTGAGAATCATTTGCATCGGAACCCACATTAAAAGTTCATGGGGAAACACTGATTGGAATAGTTTTTGAAGGAATTGTCTTTCCAAATCATCATTCGACCTATTGACGTCACCCATAAGTTATACAATTGTCCTTCACTCAACGTGTTTCCCGAATTCTCAGGCAAATTGCAAACTACTTGAGTGAGTCACTTGAGAATGCAAGCATAAGCAAAGCTTTTGAAATTGGTCTGCTTCTGCTATAATATGTTTGTTCTCGACTCATTTCGTTTTCACTGTTCAGTATGTGTTTATGTTATGTGTCCGCAAATACTTGGTCAATCGGAACACAATTTAAACATTTAGCAAGTTTTACCTTGAGCTGAATAATGTATTGACTCCACATTGGAGTATCCCTGTTGCATTAATAAATCTCATGTTTTTTCGCTTTTCTGTGCTAGAATTCACAATTGCTAACTATTTGCGCACATATCGATTCTGAGAATCCTTTAGTAACTACATGAGAAACTTTCATTGAAAGTCAAGGTAATGCTCAATGGTGTCTGTGTAGTTTGAAGTGATGTTGATGTTTGAAGTCAAGTCAAAGCTATTGGAACTTTTCTTTGTCTAGAGACTTGGGTTAGCAAACTTTTGGAAAAAAACTTAATTTTAACGAGCCGTGAAGTCCGTCTGTTTAAGGAAACCTACTAAATATTTTTTGCACATATGTCAAATTGACCAAGGCGTAAAACCAATTTGAAGCTAACAAAATATTTTTTGTGGGTTTCTACTATTTGCACTGTATGCATGCTGACCAACACTCGAACTAAATAGAATATTCCATGCCTGAACGTTGTATTGTACATGTGTAATGTACCCGAATTCATTTCCCTTTCGTTCTCACAATGGTGCTGTTTCCTCTTTTCTGCAAAGCTAGGAAAGCTAGAGTGAACGTTCTTGGTGGTTGAAAAAAAAACATTCTTAACGATTATTACTAACCGAAGCAAACCACTGTGTATAGACTACACTGTGCATACTGCGTGTATGTACTGTAGTCAGTGGCATGAGTGAGGAGTATGGGAAAACATCTTGTAATTTTTGCCTAATTCCTTCTTACCTAACTTCTCAAGGCCAACCGTAACACTATTGTTAGTTAGTTAGTTATATTGCAAGCTGGATTGAATGCAAGTTTGCATGCAAAAATACTGATGCCACTCTTTAGTTAGTTACCTTTAGACTTGCTACACACACAATATATTTTTCACCCTTGTTTAGCTCATTCACTTTTCTCCATCTTAGTTAGTTGTGCGGACTAAAAGTGAGTGTTACCATACTGCAGTCTCAAAATAATGGGGTAGGCAATAAGAGACATCCGTACGTTTAGTTGGCTCGACGTCTGACACTATTGAAATTGCAACCTTTTGTTCAATGCAGGCAAACAAACAAGACAACCAAATATAGGGGCTGCAGTGTTGGCGTAATTAGACTTAGAGTCAGGCATGGTGTAACGAATGTGTTTCTACGAGTGAACGCCCGAAAACTCTTGTTTTCAAGTCAGATTCTTTTGGAGCAGTTTTAGGAAATGTGAGCGTAAAAATTTAACATGATGTGCTCATAAAGTTGTCTATTCATAGCAAACACGGAAAAATAGGACCAAAAGACTTGAAAATTGTTTTCCCTATATAGTAAGTAACTAATCTGGAAAAAGTTGTTGAATTTTTTCATTATTTAACAAGGACGCTACTAATATTCTGGTGTAAGTGACGAAAACTCGTTTTCAGGGAATACTTTTGTTAACCACAAACTAGATGTGACTGATAACTAGTGAAATAGAGATGATGCCATTTAGTTAGTTTGTGTGCCTATATTTTTTGTTTGTTTCCCAACTGATCGATTAAACTGCAAGGAGCATTGGTTGAGCTCTCCATGTGAGGTCCTATGGTGTTTGCAAACGTCCTGGTATAAAATTGAATCACATTTTTATTCTGTTGTTGTAACCGCTACTGACTAATTTACTCACTACCAAAGGGGAATAATACCAGTAATAGAGAAGATATTTTATTTATTGAGTTACCTAACTTAACTTGATAGTGTGGAGCACCCACTGTTCCTTGGATCAAACTAGTCATGTGTTAGTTGGCTTACTGTATATAGCTAGTGGGAACTTTTCACAAAATAATCCCTGGAATTACACATCAACTTACTTATAGTTATAGTTGGTTACTTCATATATAGTTAGTTGGAGACCTGCACCCTGTGAATTTTGTGCACACCATTGTGTATGCTGTTCATTAGTTAGTTTTGTTCATTTGGTGCACAACTTAAGTACTAGGAAAGTAAATAATGATGCTACTAATGGCGTCTAGATTTAATATATTCTTACATCCCATTTTTCTTATAATATTATTATGCTTGGCCAATCATACCAGAGTTTTTTTCGTACTATTATATGTATGATACAAGGCACGTTTCTTTATACAGTTTATTCAAAGAATAGCCATCTTAAGTTTGCTAGTATTTCTAGTCAACTCCATTGTCTTTAAAAAACTATTTTGCAAATTTTTTGTTTTCACCAACTAAGCCATCAATGCAAAAATGGAACATGATGGATCGATAATTACAATCGCAGTGATATCACGAAACAATATCTAACTAGCTGTAGCTGCTAATTAATAGCACACAAACCCACAAACAAACTTACTTACTCTCAGTCAGTGAATAATGCAAAAAAGTACAGGTTTAGTTGTGAAGAAAAAATCTCCCTCTCGCTCATCTTTTGTTCTTTTATTCTTTACAGATGACTGACTGATGGCAGCTATGAGACTCCGATGCATTCATTCATGCATGGTGTTGACAGTGGTGGGTCTTCTGCTCATCTATTCCGCATTCCTGACCTCTCCATCCTATGTGGACTCAACTCTAGATGGTAAATCATCGTAATCACTTTTTTCTCACTCTATCACAGTAGCAATAGTACTACTAACTAACTAGCTTACTAACTTGACCGCAAACTGTAACCCCTGACTTGTGTTAGTTAGTTACTATTTGCTTAGCGACATACAGTTTAGTTAGTTAGTTAGTTAGTTGGTGAATTAGTATGCAATCTTGCCGTCCCCATGTGTGTAGTTCATAAGTTGCAACTCATTGAAAAGCTGAAATCTTCTCTTCCTCTTCTTCCACACGCTAAAGTCCATTGCACATTCCGATTATGATTCAAAATCGCTGCGTATACTAACTATGTAATGTGTGTGTGCATACAGACAATGTATTTAGTGCTTGCTTTTTGTACTGAGAGATTTGCTGCATCCCTGTATAGCTGTAAATATTAACTATTATATTTCTATAACGCCTCATCATCATGTAATGTTGGGTCACAGTCTTGTATCTTTCATCTTCACGGATTGAATGCACATTGCACTCCCAGCTAGTTAGAAGCTATAACTGCATCCTACTTGAATTGTATTCCTTGTGGGCATCTTGGGGATGTCCACATGATTACTTGTATTATTTCCACTGCACACGGTGGCTGCAACAATAGTAACAATGGGCTCTTTATTCGGTGTATTGGCTTCCTTTTGTGATGGTAGTAGCCACCAGTTTGGTCATTCATCCTCTTCATTACTATAGTATTATTGGACTTGACATCGGGAGGCTGTTTAATTTTAGTATGAGGAGACTAAAAGTCCCGTTTCCACTTCAGTTGTCCATCCATCTTCGTAATAAAATGCGGCGTGCAAAAAAAAATCATCCATGGAGTATAATATGTTGTTATGTACTGATTTTTTTCTTCCATAGCGGTAAATAACGCAAGATCAGACGAGAAAAATTGGCAATGAAGTAGCGTATGTTTTTTTGGCTTTGGTCTCGCTACATATCCCATTGTTAGAATGTGTGTGAGTGTGTGTGACAGTCTGTAAATAGATTGAACTAAGAATGAATATCAGACTTGGTATTTTGTATTGTATTTTGTTTCGTAGCGTTGAGTTAACAAACAAGTTTGTAGGGCACTGGCGATAGGCTAGTAATAGTAAATGTATTATGAATTCGTCACAGTCTGTGTTTAAATTTTCGTGAATTCTTATGATTCATTTTCTTGCATATGTGTTGTTAATACATTAGGTAACCTATATGCATTGTGAATAGAAATGTACGAAAGCTCAAAAATTGAAAAATTTAGATATGGGATTTGCAAATGTATTATATGTAATTTGAGAAGGATCTAATTGAAATAAACGGAATAGATGCAATTTAAACGTTTTTCTGCAATTCCTAAACATGACAACAAAAATGCAGTTGGAAAATTAATTTTTTGCTCTAGTTTTTGAGATTCGTCCATTTTGTGAATTATGCCTCTAAGGTGGTTTATTTCTATGAATGAAGATGAGTCCCAGTCCGCTAATCTACCATGCTATGCTTATTGTAGGTGTCAATTTTAGTATGCTCTCGCGAATTCTTTTAAAGGATATCATCATGGCCTCATTTGTACAAGCCGCTAAATTATACTACTCTGCCTTTATTGCATAAATACATGGCAATAAATTGTTGCTTTGCACTACATTCCTTTGCTGTCTTCCTATACCACAATCTAACCTAATGGTGTACGGAAATATGAATTTCCTAAGCTTTAAAAACTGTACCATATCAAGACAAGGTTTTAAACACAGTTATTGTACTTTTCTCCCATTTAGATTCACCAGTCGCAAGTTCATACGCAACTAATGTCTCTGTGCACTCGAACAAAGGGAGCATTGTCACCAATCGGGTGTCAACCGATGCACAGCAGATGAGCACGCTTTTGCAATTTAATAATGGTCCAAGTCAGTTGCAAACTGCATCCTTATGTAAGTTAATCCTACCCAAAAAAAAAACACTCCCCAACAAACTAACAACACGAGCCCATAAACTCTTGCATAATACATTATGCACCATCTAATTCAACCCTACTATACTCTGTAAACCTCCATGAAATGAGTCCACAGTAGCTCCCATGAATTATTCGTATACAAAATACGAGCTCACCTAGTTAGAAACTGACTCCTATGTGTATATTGCAGCTTATTTGGAACCCGAGTCCGATGGGAATTCCAAACGAGATGTTCGCCAAAGTGTAAAAACTGAGAAACGAAGGGAAGAACTGACGGTGGGCACGAAACCCGTGAGAAAGAGTTTTGTTCCATTGGTCAGATCTAGGAATGTTGTGTGGACCAGAGATATCTACGAGCCAGGATTCTCTTACCCCAACCCACTAATCTGCCCCAATGATGGTTTAGACATCAGACTGATTATCCTAATCACCTCAGCACCAAACCATTTTAGTGCCAGGGATGCCATCAGACTCACATGGGGTCATTATGCTCAGCGACTGGATGTCGCACTGGCCTTCTTAATTGGTAAGTTATTTATTGGAAACTTTAATAACATTTGAACTTGGATAGCCTGTTTTAGATGCAGC
>Ga0210040_10004779_pt1 | contig 17460 bp, 10 predicted proteins | sample CryGeyCG12114_NA_FD_185462 | JGI IMG/M metagenome (GOLD analysis project Ga0210040, IMG submission 185462) | Groundwater microbial communities from aquifer - Crystal Geyser CG19_WC_8/21/14_NA (SPAdes) (version 2) | ecosystem: Environmental > Aquatic > Deep subsurface > Groundwater | place: USA... | reverse complement strand
CATGCTACACAGACAGGCAAGAATTCAATTTGCCACTTGCTATCTTAATTGTCACTCTCAGTCAGTCTTACTTTAGCTATAATCTGGGAACTTTTAGAGCAGCAGTCTATAACATGCATTTCAATTATTTTTTCCCTAAAAAAATACAGTCATAGGTGCAGCTTACAGCTGTTGCGACGCGACAGGTAAAAAATTCATTAGTCACATCTTTACACGAATGACGAAGCAAAGAACAAATGGGGTGCACGACTAACTATTTGTTCACCACCATGTCATTTTCTATGTTTTGGGCATCCCATAGATTGTAGTGCAGTTGGTCTATTACTAAGAAAATACTGTAGTTAACATTGGCATTGGATTTTTCTTTTGGATGTTATAACGTACAGGGAGTATTGTCAGTGCGTGCGTGACTCACTATTAGTTACTCTTGAAAACTAACTATTGTATTGGTCTACTCTGGTCTGTGTTGTTAGTTACCACAGGCTTCACAATATGCGTGCATTCCATTTACAGTCATGGGATGATGATACGGCTAAATTGTTGTTGCTTCAGCATACCCGGTGATGTGAAAAGCTAGAAAGAGTTGAGTTGGTTATTGGCTTTGTTCGATCTTTGGATGTTCATCATATGCACAGTCAGTAATTTCTTGGAAAATGAAAGCCAAATGAATCACAATAGTGGATAATTTATTTGTTTGTGCAAAAGAAAATTAGAAGGAGAAAACTGTACCTGGTTGAGAAGAGAGTAAATTATAATTAGTCAGCAAGAAATGTATTCAGCATAATGATTCATTGCGTATAATGTTACACAGTATTGTAATGGTTGATTATGTTAGCAGAGATTTGACAACATTGATTTAAATGAATTCCAGGGGAGTAATTTTTGACGGCAAAGATACCCATTACTTAGAGCACCCGGTGGATTCCAGTAATGCAACTCATTCAGTCATTGTCAACTCACCTGAAGGTGATAAGACTAGGAGGAATGATGAGGACACAGTTTGGGAGGCCACACATTACAAACATACAGACTACAGGAGGAACTTGACATGTGGTAAGAGAAAAATGTTTTGTTTCGTTATTTATATACGTGAAAAGAAAGTGAATGGATTTTTGTCCAGATGAGAGGTGCGCGGGATTTATAGGTATAGGTTGTTTGGAATGCAGTGTGTGTGTAGAGCTTATTGTGTATAGAATGTAATGCTCTATTGGTTCCATGTGCAGCATATGATGATTGAATGAGCATGGAAAGAGGTTGAGAACGATTTTTAATGCACTATTGCTGATTGATGACAAGATGTGTTGGTTTATTTTATTCATATCGCGTATTTAGTTAGTTATAGCTTTTGTGAGATGCGTGTAGTTAGTTAGTTAGTCAGTAGTTTTTATTCCGCATCTGTAAGTAGTTGTGAGTGAGTAAGCTTAGTTTTTCATTAGGTTTTGGGTGCAGTCAGACTCACCAGTCAGTCAGTAATGGGGAATTGAAAGGGAAATATATTTTTTCTCGGGTTTCTTCCAACATGTGCATTTGCACTTGAATGGCTTTAAAGTGTACGCTTGTGATAATATATTATGCGTGTAAGTTGCAACATTTCCGAATGGTTGAATGATTAGGCAGACGAGGTATTGAATGAGTTCCCTACGGAGTAATTTTCTCCACCACGAATTCCGACTGATTGAATTGGCTTTTATTTCATGTTTTCTGTGTGTGTAGTTCTTGTGAGAGGTTTTTTTTTCATCTGGTTGCCAAACAGGGTTGTCACATGAGAAAATGATTTGAATATATTATAATGGTTTTTTCTTTAGAAATGCCAATTTGTGGTCTACGGTGTATTGGTTGCTGGCATTATATTTGTATGCAAAACTTTAGCGCTACTGTTGTTGTTACAGTGTATTTAATGTATGCTGTTCACATTGCGTCCATTAAAGATTTCCTTGAGTTCATTCTTTTGCAGTCATTCTGAGTCTTCTTATAGCAATTACATGCTATAATTACGTCAACAAGCTGCTCATTTAAAACAGTTTTTTTTTGTTCGTCTCATTCCACTATTTGATAACGTTCCTTTTTGCTTCTGACTAAACAACATTCTTGAATATCGTGACATGCACAACTTGTATTTATTCCATTACTGACGTATGTTGCTATTTCCTTGCTCACTTGTGTTTTCTTGCCATAGCCTTGACTGGTGCATCTGAATGACTTCTCAACTGTTTTGTCGCTCAACAGATTTGTGTTTGGAAAAAAACAAGGCGTAAAAATGCAGTTCACATCTCACGTTGCCTTTATCTGTATGCATGCATTTTTTGCAGGGAAAAATTATCATTTTTCTTGCGACTGACTGTATGAGTTTGCTGTGCATTTGCAATGTTGAATGAGCCATGACATTTACTCATCTTTTCATTGTTCTATCCCGAGCTGTACTACTCCCTTCGTTTGTCTTGTACGCATAGAAATTGCTCTTATCTCTCTCCATGAGATAGATTTGACGTGACGATTGGACCGTTCCATTTTCTTCGGGGCCTGCTAAAATTCCCATGCACTTGTAGTGTATAGCATTATGTATTCTTTGTACGTTTTGTACTTGCTCGTCTATCTTTTTCTCAAGATGATCATCTTTTAGAGCCTGTGATGCATTCGTTTACTTCACACTGTCAGACAGAGTTTATAGCGTCGTCATCATAATGGCTGACTCATTATGGCGTATTTTTCTCTCTACTTAGAGCACTACGAGAGTGTGTTTAAGATGTATGGTAATTGTAGTTGTGCATGCCAGGTTATGAAATTTTTACATGTTGAGCATACACTGATGAGGAACCAAAGTGAGTAAGTAACTATGGGAGGAAGGAAATCAGCAATTCATCTCCATTGTAACTCGTGGACCATTCTACATAGGGACTTGTTGAAAGTTCATGGTACTTTTTCCAGGCCATTTGAAGCCCATGTGTTAATGGTTGGAGTTTTTCAAGTCGTTTTCACGCCACCATTTTTGTCATCATGATTGTATTTTGTGGGACAAAAGATTGCTGAGAACGGCAAAATAATGTCGAGTAGTGATTGCATTGGTTGTTTAGTTGTATAGTTGATAATGCATTTCCTTGAAGGTTTGCTAAATTATGCGTGAAATTATTGGGATGAGTTTTTTTTTGCTGCACTCACTAGTCCATGTCTTTTTAGGGGATTGTGTGGATTTTCAGGGAATAATGAGCATGTATGATGACACATACGATAATCATTATTGCTAGCCAAGCCACACATAGGGAGGCTGTGAATTTATATTGTCATTTTGTCTTCCCACGTTTAAACTCATTTCCTTTTCCAAGTGATTTGACGGAGGAAACTAACTACAAACTTTGGTCAATTTGAGAGATTTAGTTTGTCAGTAAAGGGTTTGGGTCCATTTGGGTAGTGGTTTGAAGTTGATGATTGGAAAATGATGTGTTTTGCTCATTTATGTATGCATGGCTGGCTAGAGAAAGAAATATTTAGATTCCCCATTTTTCCGGTAATGACTTACAGTTTACATGAAGACTGTGAGTAAATGTTTATGTACGTGGCATGGCATTCCATGGTTGATTTATTCCCAAAATATTTGAGTCTTCCTACATTGTGGATTTGCATTTTAACATTGGCTATGGCCGCTATGGGTAACGTAAAGTGGCTAGGGAAAAGTGGCACATTTCTTATTTTTTTGTGTTTTAGAGCAAAGTGACAAAATGTTTGCCTTCATTATTGTAATACATTTTCAGGTGTTAATTGTCTGCAGAGTTTGAATGGAGGCTGTTATTGCCTTAACTAGTCACGCAGACAAGTGAGGTTTCCATTGTTAACGTTTTTGTTGTGTGACTTAAAAAATACCTTTTTTTTTGTAGGCATGTAATGTAAAATGTAAATTCTGCTATTCATTCACAGCGTCGTTTTTATTTCGTGTTACATAGTGAGACATAAAGCCAATTTACAAGTTGCATTTGCATCATAGAGAATTTATTATGCAGACAAGTTGACTCTTGGTAGACGTGCAGTAAAATTAAGCAAATGAAGCACTTTTTGTTTGAGCTAATTGCCGTAGCTCTCACAGTGCTCTCTCACTTTAGTTAGTCTATATATCTGTTGCTTCATTGATGTACAGTTTTTGGCAGGATTTTTTTTACCTCCAATCTCATTCAATTCTGTAACATGTTCCTTTCGTAATCATGATTTTCAACTCACTCAGAAGACTACATTTCTCCCTTGAGCAGTTGTATAAGCAACGGTTGAGTCGACATTGCAAGCAAGTAACTTGATCATTATGAGGTTATTTAGTTATCTTGTTAGCGGCGATGTTTCGCAAGTCTGGTACTAATACTAGTTAGCTAAATTCTCATCTCCTTTCAAACAACGTATAGTATTAGCATGGGGATCATGTTCTTGTCAATATTGACTGGAGCAGGCTAGTGACCGAGCGAGCTGTGAAACTAGTATTACAACTTGAGGGAGTTACTTGTTAAAACAAACTGCTCATACAATAGCCCAAAGTTTTTTTCTTTCTTGTGTAATAGTTTACGACGAGTCAATTTTTTCCCCTGGACCATTGTAAAATGAAAATAAGTGAACGAGTGGTTGCACCGTTGTACACGAGTCTAATGAGAACGATAATAATAGTATAGAACGAGTTTATCAGTTAGTGGCCATTGTAATGTAGTTTAAAACTGTGGTACATTTTCCAGGCTTTGCCATTGTCCTGTGAAGAAAAGGCTTTTTCATGCAAATCAATCCATAAAAGTATAAAGAAGTAGTAAAATGGACTAGCTAAAGGTCTTGTGTGCGTATCTAATGTACTTATGTGTAGTATAAATGTGTAGGGTGAATGCCATGATTGAAATTGTTGTTAGTTAGCTCCTTATGGAGTCAATTGGCGACTCTGATTGTTATGATTATGATTATTTTCATCACTTTTGGTCCCTTGTTACCACTGGTTTGCTCTTTGTGACTAGTTCATGATATTTGTACAGTAGTATACTATGCAAACTTTGGGAGTTTCTAGTAGTAGTAACTTTGTAGTCTGAGCTCGAGTAGAGCTGGGAAAAGGATAAGGGAGAAGGGTCATTCTCCCAATCACGTATGTATGTAAATAATTGCCTGCCCTGACTGTTCATTGTGTCGTAGCCAGCAAAAAAAGTGCTTCTCCTGATGATGACTGACGCAAATGAAGAAGGCAGTGGTAGATATGATTAGTTAGTTAGTTAGTCCAAGTTGATCGAATGTGTATTGGTTTTGTGTTATTAACTCTCTGTGTGTGGCATTTGAAATAGACTGATCGAGTTGGTTTTATTTCAAGATAGAATCTAATTAAAGGTTGTATTATGCTATGCAATGGCTTGTAGCTTCGCTCGAGTGTTTTTTGTACATGATTGTTTGGAATGGGAATTTGCCCAGCCAAAAAATGAAGGATCCATGTAACTATCGTCGTGTAAAAAGTTGTAGTGGAAGTTAATGTTGCGTTAAATTTGGAGACCACAATTATTTCCTCTTTTTTTGTGGGACATCTGTAATGTTGCAATGGATTTCATGCATTCGCTTTAGTGTGGCGACAATAATCATCAGCTGGGCTTAATTTGACACATGAGTCGGATGAATATACGCAGAGAAATTAGATTACATGGTTTGTCGTGCACATATGGATACTTTTTTCCTCTGCTATAAGAAATGATTGTGGTAGCAAAAAAATATCATTCGGGAGAGTACACAGTCTTTCCACGTGTTTTTCTTATTTATCACAATATTAGCTTGCTAAAACTTTGTGAGCACAGTGGAGCAAGCTGATTCACTTTTCTATTGCAGCATCATGGACTAGCCAAGTTGCATTGTTTGCATGCTTTGTCTCGTTATGAATTGAAAGGGATGTTTATTTTACGATCCAGAGGCTATTGCGTGTTGGCTGCGAAAGATGTGGTTAGTAAGTTAGAGTTTGTTAGTTTGTAAATATGAGTGAGGAGAGACTCGTAAATGCATAATTGTTCGTTCCAGAAAATTAGCTTTGTGCTTTTGCTCTCCTCCTCATATCTTTTCATATTTGCTTTCATGATTGTTGAGGCTTTTAATTTCGTTTAGACTGATGATGAGCTCAGATGTGTTTACATTGTAACATGATCGAAGTTTAGCTTTCATGTAAAGGTTTATATTATAGCATGATGTGATGTGTTTTATTGGCGCGTGTATTTTGACTATGTTTCTGGTTTCGCAATATTATAGTTTGTTAGTTAGTTAACCGCTACGGAACACAAAGTTGTTTGAGGGCTTGTTTTTGCTCATTAATTCGAGTAGCTGCAAAGGCCAGATGGTGTTCTGTACAGTCAAGTAATTCTTTAATGTGTTGATCGCTGAAATTGATGGATATTTGAATTGATAGCTTATTTGATGTTTTTTTTTGTATTTATTTGAAGGTCATGATCATTCTGTAACGACTGGAAACCTTGAAAGTCTTCCGAACTCTGTGCATGATCGGGTAAGCAATTTTCTTATCTTTGAAAAGTTAATGGTCGGGATATTCGTGATTGTTGTGTTGATTATTATGAAAAAACAAAAGAGGGATAGGAGGATAATAAGCTGTAATAACGTCACTTATTATTATAGTGAACTTACAAAAAGACATTAAGTTAAAGAGCTATAAAATGTGTTGCCTTTGTTTCATCTGACCTGGTTTCACTATTCTCATTTCCACAGATTAAAATGTCAAGCTGGTATAGCATAAATACCATGAGCAAAATGAATTGTCTTTTCTATTTTGTAAATCTTCAGTTCAAGTTTAGCATATTAGTTCTATGTGAAATTTTTTTGTGTGAATTTTTGTTCAACTGAGCTTTCACTTTTTTTGCAAGATTCATCATCTGTTTTACTAAAGTGTATGATTATCCTTTCGTATATAATATACCTTCACACTTAAGATTTGGACTAAAGTTTTTGATTGCGGATGAAGAAACCACAAAATGTTATTTTCTAGCCATGCAGCTGGAACCATATTATAAAAGTTTCTTACTACAGGTGAAACGAAGTTCCTCTGATGATGAAATCCGAGAGCCGTTCAACTCAAATGGGAAATCTCGTTACCTGGAACTGGTCATGGTGGTTGACAATAAGAAATATAAGGAGCTTGGTGGGGATCTCCGCCAAGTCATGAAACGGACCAAAGATGTAGCCAACATTGTTAATGCGGTAAGGTTCCAGGATGTATTTATTCCCTAATATCCTATATCCACTGAGCTATGTCTAGCCTATCTAGTATATCCTTTAAGGTTCAGCACACCCATACATTGAGAAGAATGGGAGAGAAGAATGCTGTCTATCATAACGTAAGGAAATAATGACAACATGGTTATTGTTCTCTCACTTTAGATTTACACACCACTCAATATCTTTATCGCCCTGGTAGGCGTCGTAGTATGGACCGAAGGGGATGAATTCAAAATCCAGTCAAATGGGGATGATACTTTGTCTAGTTTTCTGCACTACCGACGAGAGCGGCTTCTCAAAGACCATCCTAATGACAATGCACAACTGCTCACGTAAGTTCCACAATACAATACTTTCATTGTACACAGTAGTAAATGGATGTTAGTGAGTTAAAAGAGAAGTGAGTTAGTGTAATGATAATAATGATTTATTTGGAAAAAGCCAAAGGAAAAAAGAGGGCACATGCCACGGGTAGGATTAGGTTGTTCTGAAATGAAAGATTTGGGGTGTAGGATTTGAGATAAGATGCTACTTGAAAGTGATTAGGAATGTAACTGACTAGCTAACGAACTAACCTAACTGGCTGGAGGATGTTTTTTGCTATATGGATCCATGTGGATCCATGTAGTAAGGATTGACTGGGAACGAGCTATTATTTACACGCAATGCTTCCTCATTTAGAAATGTAGTAGTTTCGTGAAGAGTTTCCTTCTTAATTATTTTCTAGAGGAAAGGGGGAAGAGAAATTGAATAATTTATTTTTCGGCCAACTCTGAGTGACTTACTTTGTGTTAAAAGCATGGGAAATTATCACTTGCAAAGGAAAAATGTCTCTTAGCTAGTTAGTTAGTTAGTGTGAACATATAGGGACGTAGGGACGTTGTTATTATGTTAGAAGCACTTATTTTACTAAGTTTTACGAGTATATAGTATTCTAGTAATTTGTCAAGCTAGTAATTAAAGTGTTTTGAAGTTGTCTTTTACATGCTATCCTATAATCATTTTTATCAGCGGAAGACATGACGAGTGCCAGGAAAAATGCTTTAAAAGCTTGTTAAGTTTTAAGGACAAAAATGATGAACACGAAAAGGCAAAAATTCGTTCTTTTACTTTTTTTCCCTTGTGGTCTGATTTTTTTCTGGAAGAAAGATTCCATGTCAGTTGAGGATTCAGATAACCCAACTATAGCGAACTAAAGTTAGTGCATGTATGTAGGTAGAAATAGCCAAAGCATGTGTTGTGTTTAGTAGTTAGTTAGTTAGTATTGCTAAAGTTCAAGTAAATAGTTGGGTGGGACACGTGCGATGTAAACTGAGTGCCTTTGACTCCAGTTTTTTCTGTAACGTCTGCCATTTGATAATGAAGGGAAAAGGGTGCTTCAAAATGTGGCATGGTATCACTTTGGCTATCTGTATGATGTTATGGCATGTGTAGTAGCAGCAGTAAGTCTTTTTGGTGATATTGAGGACATATGGTGGAAGCGTGTCTTAATTGATAATCCGATATGGTAGAAGGAAATGTGAAACGTCCAAAAAACTGCTACATTTCAAGTTTCTAGGAGCATTAAGTTTTCGTTCAACCCAGATTTATGACACATTGAAAAGATTTATAATGTATCTAGAGAAATAGCGTAGTGAAAGTCAGATTGTCTAACTAATGCCCATATATTATCTTACAGTGGAGTAGAATTCGATGACGGTGTTGTCGGAAAAGCAATGCAAGGACCAATTTGCAGTTATAAGTATTCTGGAGGAGTGAATTCCGATTATAAGAACAATTTGGTAGGAATTGTGGCCGCTACAGTTGCTCACGAACTAGGTAAGTGTAAAAAGGAGAGAAAATATGAGGAATGACAAGTAAATAGTCAGCTAGTTTGTGACATGATGTTTATCTAACGTGACTTTGTTCATATCTTATGTAGGACACAATTTCGGCTTGAGTCATGACAAAGATTCGTGTGAATGCCTTGGGCCTGGAAGCCGTTGCATTATGGCACCTTCAACAAGGTTCGTGTGTTATATTAGTTTCTTGTGTAATCATTCCGCCTTTTCAACCGGAATAGACAGACTAACCAAATAAATGATATGATTACAGTACCAACCGTACCACACATTGGAGTTCCTGCAGTCTCAAAGACATGGCATATGCTTTCGATCATGGGATGGATTACTGTTTGAGGAATAAACCTAAAAGGTATAAGGCAAAAGCACATTTGTCATTCTATATACGTTAGTTGGAGTACAAGAAATGTTAGTTGGATGAAAATTAGAAAAGATACTCGTTAGTTGCGATAATTTTTCATTCCCTAACTAACGACAGACAAATTTTGTTTCGTTGACAGCTTGTTTGAAGGTCCTGTGTGCGGCAATGGGTTCACAGAGCCTGGCGAACAATGCGATTGTGGGCTACCAGGGCATTGTGACAACCACTGTTGTGATGCATCTACCTGTATGTTGCACAAGAATGCTACTTGTGGTGCGGGCAATTGTTGTGATCTCACGGTAAGACTGAATGCAAGCAAAGATTAATGATGTTTTTTTACTTGTGTGTTATTTGCATAGGACAAAGTGGGAATAATTTATCTTTGGGAGTTAGTTGTATCTTGCTTGACGTATCGCAGCACGTCCTAATGTGTGTAGGAGATTAAAATGGAATTGTTTGCAAATTTTTTCTTTGTTTGTATATGTGCAACAGACGTGCCATTTTAAGGATCCGGGAGTGCCTTGTAGGAAAACACAGGGAACGTGTGATTTGCCAGAATTTTGCACTGGGAACTCAGAGTACTGTCCTGGTGATGTTCATAAGTTGAATGGACTGAAATGTGAATCCCCTTCGGGACAGGTGAGTGGTTTAAATAGTAATAATGAATATGTATGGATGGATGCTTCAGGTAGTTGTTATTTGTAATGGTGTTTGGGATTTTTTGTAGGCTTATTGCTATGATGGCGAATGCCGGACTCATACTGACCAATGTAGACTCCTTTGGGGTCCTTCAGGGAATAATTCTGACGATCTTTGCTACAAAAAGAACTCGAATGGATCTCGACTGGCTCACTGTGGTTATGATCTGGTTACGGAAAAATACGCAGCGTGCAACAAAGAGTACGTGCAAAGAAAGATACTTAAATTTTAGTACCTAATGAGTGTATTAGGGAAGCTTGTTGGTTTTATTTCTGTGGCTTGAGTACGTGTTAGGAAATTAATAATGGATGGTTGAATTGGGTATAGGGATATTCAATGTGGAATTTTGCACTGCTCGATGAATAGTGAGAAGTTGGAGTTTGGATACGAAGGTGTTTCTATTTTGGCCAGTTTTTTTGTCAACTCAAAAGGAATGATCTATCCATGTAGATCTGTCACGGTGGATTTTGGATTGGAAGATACGAATCCTGGACTGGTACCAAATGGAGCTGCTTGTGGAGATGATAAGGTGCGTTTTCATGAAGTGTACTCGATTTTTTTGTTGAAGATTAATTGCAGTAGAGTTTGATTTTTTGTATGATGACTGTTGTAGATGTGTGTGAACCAAAAATGTGTTCCAGTCAAATCCGTATTGGGCACTTTGATTGGTAAATGTCAAAATGATTGTGGGGGACATGGAGTGTGCAATAGTAAAGGACATTGTCATTGTGATGATGGCTACGGGGGAGCATTTTGTGAAGGCAGTGGCTATGGTGGATCTGTTGATTCTGGGCTGGGATCTAATCCTTACAGTAAGTTTGATTATGCATTTTACGAATTTTTTTTTTCAAGTACTTGAATGTATGCTTACCAAGGCTCTTTTTTTCTTTGTGCAGCTACAAACAAAGTGGTCAAATTTTTGTACGTTACTTTCTTTGGGTTCATCCCTCTCATCGGAATCATCACTTTCTACTTGTACTATGCAAATGACTACTTGAAAAAGTTGTGCATGGAAGGAGCTCAAGCTGTTATGAGGCCACAACGGTTCAGGTACAATGCCCTATTCATTTGTGTATTTTGACAAACTATCATAACATACTAACTAACTAACAAAAAGCTAAAGTTGTAAGTGAAAGACAAAGGTGCATTGTTAATTTTTTCATTTCCCCTATTTGTTTCTGTAGAGCGCGACCCAGAAACAAGTCAACGGGTAACGGTCATGCTGGTGGTGGTAGTGGAAGCAGTGTTCGGAACAACAACAATACAAATCACAACTTTTCTGACAATTCTCAGGCGAGAACATCTGGAGGAGAAAATGGAGCACCTGGCCAAGACCTGTTTGGTAAATATAAAGGTTTTACACTGGCTCCATTGAATGGAAGTGGGCCTCCTAATGGCAGTATTGTCTCATCGAATAACAACAACAATGGAAGCATTCCTAATGGAACTTTAAAGCCAGAAACTATTCAATGTACAACGAACGAGAATGTGTATTACTCTCAGATTCCTGTTCAGACAGAGAAGTTGGTTCAGAATAGTGAGAAGTCAACTTTGAAGACACATGCCAATAGTCTTGCCCATCAGAGGAGTATGACTCGAGTTTCGTGGGCTCAACCTGTGGCCAGCAGGTTGCCAGTCTCTCCTCCTAGTGAGGATGAAAGTGCTAACAGTGACACACCTTTGTATGAGAATACCATGAGAAATGGGAGTCCAAAAATGTCTCCTGCGCCACCCAGGCCTAGGCCTATATCTTCTCCAGATTCTTCGGATGCAATGAGAAAATTTGAGACTAGTATTGCTGCTGGAGCTGGTGGCATTTCTAATAGCAATAGCAATTTGAGCAATGCAAAACCTGCTGCTAGACAACCTCCAAAAAGGGAATTCAGTTTCAGTGGAAGTACTGCAGCTTTGTCACGACTGGCTGCCGCTGTACCATCATTTGTACGCAATTCATGGAGAGGGGGATCCAGTGCCGAAGATAATGGAAACCTTAAAGCTAATTCAATGAGCAGATTGAATAAGAATTTTCCAAGAAGTATCAACCGAGAGAATATTGAAATTTCCAAACCCATTTTGACAAGTGACATGGGTACCGACAAAATTCACAATTTGATTTCTATTACTTCAGGAGAAGATGTAGCGGACTCTCCTTCTAAAGGAGCCAAACGTTTTGTGGCTAATGATGACATCAACATTGGCAAGAAAGCTAGTACACCTCCCCCTGTAAGGGCATCCACTCAAGTGAGACCCAAAGTTGTACGGGCAAATAGTATGACCCAAGCATCAAAACGGAATTCGGGAGGAAATCCGAATTACAATTCTTTGAGAAAGCCAAGGCCTTCGGCTCCTCCTCCTAAGCCCCCTAAGGAGAAACCTCCTCCTCCTCCAATGCCAGATTTGAAAACGGCTCGGACAAATTTTTTCAAGTCGTTGACACCGCCACCAGTACCACCTCCAAATAATGAGCTCATAATTGGTGGTTTGTCTAAACTACGCCCAACTCCGTTGCCATCGATTTTGAAACCAACTGTGAATAAAGTGAACTACGCCGCCCCTATTGCGCAACAAGAAGTGACCGAATTGCCATCACCAAAAGTGGACAACATTTATGACACGATTGATGAGCGAATGGCATCAAAACTTGCTCAGCAGACGTCTCCAGAATACTCATCAACTTCTCCCTCATCGGAAGAGGAAGATGCTGCGAATACTAGAAAAGTGGAAGATAAAGTGGAAACACTTTCCACTGCCAGCTCCGAGTCAAACAATGGAGGTCTCCTCTCAGAAATCATATCAGAAATCCAAACACGTAATAGAGAGTCTATCTACAACTCATTGGATCGGAGGAAGCTGCGGAAAAATAAAGGAGATTCTAGTACTACTGATAAAATAGGTGATAGTAGTAATGATAACAGTGCACCACTTACTATCACTACGCTTCCAAATCTCAAGACTGGGAAAAAAGAGGATGGAGTCCGGAGTTATACGAAAGCTCCTACAACCAATACTCCTGCATTGTCTTCTTTATTCAAGCCAAAACCTCCACCTGCATTCAATTCCAGCATAGTTTCCGAATGCAAAGAAAAAAGTAGCCCAAAGACTGGACTTTTTTCCTACACGAAACCAAAGTCAGCCTCACCTACTTACAAGACTGGCCTTAGTAGTGGCATTAGTAATTTCCCTTTCAATAAACCACTCCCTGCAGAGCCTGAGGAGGGTAGCGATAATATGGATCAACCTACTGTGAAATCTGGGTCACCACCGCCCAAATCGACAATTCATGATACCAAGACTGGAACATCAATTTTCTCTTCTTATTTCCGACCTGCATCCCCGAAACTTGGCTCGATGAGAGGGAAACTACCTTCGTATGGTCGATCTTCCTCACCCAAAGAAGACGACAGTGGCATCAGTAGTGGTTCCAGTAGTCGGAGGTCCTCATCCCCCCAACGAGATGAAATCAAGTCTTCTTTTAACAGACCATCTTCCCCAAGAAGTAGTGTCAGTTCGTCAAATTCCTCCCCTCCTCCTACTAGTGCTGCTGAGCAACCTAGTAAATTCTCTTTGTATAAGAAACCCAGTGGACCCAGTTTCTCAACAGGAAATAGCTTGTTTTCTTCTCCAAAACCTGTGGTCCCCTCCTCCACTGGAAATGCTGCATCTGTGGTTAACACTAGCACCACAGTTGTATCATCTGCAAACAAACCTACTTGCGCTGTAAACGGGATCCCAAAAGTAACTCACGCTTCACCCACATATATGGCTAAAATCAGTCATTACGCTAGTCCAGGGACAATTGGCTGTGGAAACCAACAATTGATGAAACCCGTCAACTCCATTCCTGAGCCGAGTAATAAAGAGAATGCAGCCAAAGAGATAATTTACGCATCCACTGCCGGGATTATTGGGGAAGACAATGATGGTCGTGGAAGTAGGGAACATTTATCAACAATTCGACCTGCCTGGTCACGTCCATACTACAATGATGGGGAAGAACCACTTGCTGGATCCAAAATGATGAGAAGATCAGGGATCTATGGGAGTTTGGGAAGGAAGGTGGCTACGCCAGTGATCCGAGCTAATACAATTGAACGGGATAAGGCGGACAAGAAAGATACTGGTAGTAGTAGTAGTACTGAGAATGCCAACAGTTTGACAGAGGATGAAAAGAATAGTAATAGTAGTAGTAGTGGGGGAATGAGCAAAGAGGAAGTAGCGAGTGGGTACAAACCATTCAATCCGTATTTGAATAGACCTTTGACATTCTCCACGTTTCGCCCAGTGTCATCTGGGAAACCACAATCGACAGCTTTGGCTGGCTCTTGTTCGGCTGTGAGCAGTGGAGGCAAAAGTTCTGCAATTGTGGGTGTTACTAGTCCGACTGTGCACACATCTCCTACCAGACTTGTCAAGTCTTGAGCAGTTTTAGTTTCTCGTTAGTTAGGTAGTAGAGTTTTTTTTCATGTGATACTTTGGTTTTAGGATTGGCATTTTGTATAATTTGAGTTTTTATGTGACTATGGATGGGTTGATGATGAATTTGATGAGTTGAAGTGTTTTGTATTTTCATATGTACCTTTCTTGTTCAGAAGTGGTTGTATAATGGAAATGAGTTGTATATTAAAGTTTTGTGAATTTGGGATTTTTAAGGGAAATGTTCATGTATAGAGTGAGTATATAATGTTTCTGTTCAGCATGTCATGTGTAGTAATGTTTTATAGTGCAGCTAATTTTCTAGTCCAAAGTATATTGAAACTGTATGGTTTCAATTAGCTTCAGCATTCGTTGTTTTTTATAGAGTCAATGTAGTCAATGTAGACAATTTTTTAGAATTTTAAGTCAGCACAATCTTTTAAAATGTTCATATGAATTTTATTGCGGCGTATGATTATATGGAATGACAAAAAAGACTGGCTTCTACAACTCTTCTCACCGCGGTGCTTTGTTTTTTTTTGTCTGGTCCAATTACTGTATGTTTGGATTCTAAAGGAATTATAAGCTATGAAAATTTGAACTGTAATCGACATGCTTGGTGTGACTGTGTTGGGAAATACTTGATAAACTTTCAAAAAGGACAACTGCTCAAATAATTATGTTTGCCGTTTGCAGCCACAATTTTTCTCAAAGTGAATTAATTTACAATAGCTTATCTCGATCTGTGTAGCACACTTGTTTAGTGTCTTTTATACTTGTATTGCTAAGAGTTGTAAATATGCATACGTTTCTTATGCTAAATAACGTTACCTTAATTTTGTACGCATTTTACCGCGATGTAATACGAACTTTGTTCATGCCAATAAATATTATGAATTTGAGTCAACATTCAAATAGTTAAATTTATTTATTTCTCTATAAAAAGTACACCAAACACCACTACACAGGATCAGATTCACTTGACTCGCATTCGTAGCGTCTCCATCAAGTTAGCATTTTGTACCGTTTGAACATAGAGGACGCTGGGTGCATAATTTTGGATTGCGTGCAAATGCAAACAGCACAACTGTATGTTACATTTTGCAAGTGTCCACCAACTTCAAGTTCATCTGAATTATTAATCAAGTCGATTTTCTCGACACAGTAAACTATACTTAACTATAAAATTAAAGTCTCATTACGAGCAAAGAAAACGCTCTGCGTGCTAAAAATTGTTGGAATATACGTAGCCGTAATTACGAACCAATGGTGGATTGGATCCATATGGCTTTTTTGTCAAACCACTTACGAACGGAACATACATAGCTGGAGCATTACGTAACCTCTATTCCATCACATTATGTACGACTTGGCAATGAGACTTTATGTCGCTTCCAAACACACAGATGATGTTGTACAAAGTATTGTTTTATGAATTCCGAAAGTGAATGGAACTGCCATTGAGCATGATTTATGGGTGTAGAAATGTACAAGAAACGAGGCATGAAATAAAAAGAACCATTTCTGATTCACTCACTCACTTTTTCTGCAGCTAGGCACAATTATTGTGACACATATCAGATTAGTTTGTCCATCCTGTAGTAACTTAATAGTTGTTCTATTCCAGCAGATATTGTGATAATAATATGCTGCTGTATTACTGTATACCCTGAAATAGTACTTCAGTCGATTGTATCGCTGTGGAAAAATATGCGATGACAAAATAAATTAACTTTTGTTTCAGCGTCAGATTGCTATATTTACTATATGATATTTGGCACCAACAACTAACAACACACAATTATGTCGCCACCTAGCAAATTGTTATTGCCTTGTAGTCGGCTTACAATAATATAGTCCGTGCAAAAGGATATTATGAAGCTGTTCACTTTCCTATCTAGTTAGTTAGTGACTAATAATAATAATGCTGACTTTGTGAAAGACTAACTAGCATGGTAGCTAGAAGTGAATAAGAAGTGACCACTTAAAAAGGAAGGTCATGGCCAACAACTGTCCATAGTATGATTCACCGCTGGAAATAAAATAAAGTATCTATACAGCTATGAGTAGTATGTTTTTTTTTTGGTACCGATTGAATACTCATGCAAACTGTTAACAAACTAATATTTATGAAACTCTTATAGTATGCAGTAGTAGCTGTCAAATGTCAAATTAATACAGAGAGAATAAAACCCAACACCTATTATTTACCCACAGCTTAAGTGCACGTTTATTCAAATGTAAAACAAAACTGTCATCGCAAAAGGCTTATTATGTAAAGTTATGAAGAACCGGCACGATCGCTTACAAGTTATTAGCTAACATTTTCGGGTGTTTTCATGAAAAGTTTATGTATGCATGCATACATTTGCATATGGTGAGAAATGAGACTTAATTTATTGCAAATCTTAAACGCCAACAGACATGGCTTGATAATGACGTGTATATTTGAGGGCGAAACGATTATAGCATACTGAACTCTTCCATAAAGTCATGAAACGTTTGAATCTACTTGTTGAACTAAAGCTAACTGGTTTACACCATGCTGGGTCCAATAAGCATTATTTTTATTTTTATTGAGTACAAAAGTCTGCTGATGTTTTCAGTAGCAGATCCAGATTGTTAGCTTCCCAATAGTTACAGTAGCCATGTGTATAACACAATTATTATCCTAGTGAGTCAAACCAGATGGAAGCAACGCACCTTACGTAAAGTGGGATGTTGTATGCGTTTGGTTTCAAGATCACTTGGGCCATAAGATTACCGTGTTGGCAACTTTTAGGCTCAAACTACTATCCGCAGACTAAAAAAATCAATTTTTTTGCTTGCTGAATACGAATTACTATATAACTAGAGGCTTGGTGTTAAAATTGCCATCAGAAGCAATTAAAATCTTGTACCAATGGTTAGTTAAGTTAGTCAATCCAGGCATGAACATTT
>Ga0210040_10004778_pt1 | contig 17460 bp, 6 predicted proteins | sample CryGeyCG12114_NA_FD_185462 | JGI IMG/M metagenome (GOLD analysis project Ga0210040, IMG submission 185462) | Groundwater microbial communities from aquifer - Crystal Geyser CG19_WC_8/21/14_NA (SPAdes) (version 2) | ecosystem: Environmental > Aquatic > Deep subsurface > Groundwater | place: USA... | reverse complement strand
GCCGCAACAATATGTCTCATGCAGCACTGTCAAAACTAAAACTTCGTAATGCCATTCACCATAGCATGTCTCCAGGCAACTAACTATCTAAACCAAAACATAATAACAATAGGACAATCTGTAGCAGCATGATTTATCCACCCATTTTCACATAGACATTCATAATTTTAACAAAATTTCACGTACTTTTGAATCGACTAAATTCTAAATTCCCTGGGTCATTAATTTCACCATCATACATCATCAAAATTCTCTGCAATTAATAAAAGGTAACTATATCCAACACAATTTTCCATGAAATCCAACAAACAGATTCTCAAACCTATCCCTAATCTTGTAGATACAAAAAATGGCAGCAAACAACCCACTAGAAGAAAAATGGAGTTCATCCTCCTTACAACTTCGATACAAAAATTTCAATCGAACGCAAAGTGAAACCTCTGTAGAAAGTGTCCACCTATCCTACCAGAACTCTAAGGAGCGGAAAAAACGCTTTTTACAACGCAATTATGAACTAACTCGTCAAGCATTTGCAAAACAAACTCCCATCGTTATTCCAACTCCACAGCCACAACCTACTGTCCCAGCCCCCGAAGACTGGGCTAGAGTAGTCAATTATCCTCCCAAAAAAATATCCAGTACAGATCGATTAGAACAAGAAGCAATATCAAATTACAGTCCTCAAATGGACAGTGCACATGACATGATTTTTGGGAACACCATTGGTCATCAATATGGCTATACAGTAGGTCCTCTTTGGGACACAAATGGAAATTGCATCGGCGAAAATACTCATGTACCCAAAATTGACAATCATTCTCAAAACAATCAATTTCCACAGAATAATCTTATGCAAAATCCAAATTCACGAATCGCCCACTGGATTGCCAATACTGCTGGAGGTTACACTAACTATACACAGACTGCGCCAGTGTACACCCAAGCGGTTGCTGACCAACATACAAATCCCACATTTCCCAGTGCAAGTCCAACAAACCAGCCCATGTGTGTTCAGAATATTGCAAATTCCGTAAATATTAATAATTCCCCGGCTATCAATGCTGCAATCAAGAAAACTAGATCAGCCGTACGACTACAAAGGTTACGTAGATCGGCAGCATTGACAGCCAAACCGATCATGAAATCCCAACAAAAAACGCTGTTCGATCCCACCAATTTTTCCCACCTTATTAAAGCTGCTCGATGCAAACTTCGATCGAACGATGCTACGAATACTGTGTTGAATCATGGGCCCATGAAAACGGGCCAAAACGAATTCAATAGACCTAGAACTTGTGCTGTGGATGCGGCCGGAACATTTGGAAACCAAACTCCAAAAACAATTTCACAGCAATATGATGCTTTATGGCGATTTCCTGGTGCCGGGAATACTGAAGACGGCAATTTGTTACCAGGGATTGAAACATCACGAAAAAGACTGAGGAATATTTTTGATGGCAAACCTAAATCGACGTCCAAACTCGGCAATTTGGAAGATGAAATGATGAAATCAGTTCAACATCAAATGATGGGGCATCGATATACAAGTAAAGGGCTTCCCAAAATGGAAAAATTGATGACCAAAAGTGAAGATGCGGGCATCAAAAAAGGTGAAAGAAAAGGGGGATTTTTGAACGACTTGGTTGAGCCCCCAGAACGACTTGTGCCCAAAAAGAATACGGAGCTTCATATGGAAAGAAAAAGTATTCTGAAACCGCCGACGAGGTTCTTTGAAAAACGATATATATTTGGGGATATGAATGATTCGGATATTCTGAAACAGTTGCAAAACGAGTTGAAACTACGGGAGGATCAAAAGGCAAACAATAAGAAATCAAAATAATTGTAGTTCTTAAATATTTCCAAGGAAACATTTTGCTGTACGTACTTGTGGCGTTTTATAATTTGTAATAATTTTGGTGTCGAAAACTCGTTGTATTATTAAAAGAGGTTGTTTTTTGCTGATTCAAACTTTTCTTCGTTTCAAAGTTGATTTACACAGGAAATGAATTTCATCAATACTGTTTTACACGTTTCATTTTATTCAGCAATTTGTTAGCAAGTTACACCATTTAGTTTTGTGTTTCATTAGCATAAATATTATCATTAAGGGTCCTACGAAATTATGATTAGCTGTAGAAAGAAATTCACATTTAGCTACAATTACATCCATCCTTCAAATGAAACGATAAATATATTGTTTCAACAAACTCAGCGCACACACTTTTAAAAACAAACAATCATAACAAACAAGTCAACTTAACCAACAAACTTCTGCATAACAGCATAAACGCAATCATCCAGTAGCAATATAAAAATTTGCTGTCTGTTTGCAAACTAATATATAGAGTAACTATTATTTACACACAAAAATTGTCTACCTTGTTCTACAACCAAAAAGAAGAAATCATGATTCAAATCCCTGCTTGCGACCTATATCATCATAATCATAATATTTATAAGGATGTTAAAAAGTGAGCGCATAAAACGTACAACGGTTTATAGTGTGTCTAATTTGTCGTAAAAATTGTTTACCTATAACTAATAACTTTAAAAGAGTATTCATCTAAAAACACGGCTCTACAATCTACCATTAAAATTAATTCTAGTCACTAATTAACTAACATACTTAACAATTACTCATGTCCATCATACACCTATAGAAAAATCATCGTAATCGTAATTAGCTATCATCATAGTTTTTTCAACCTTCTCATTCAGCATTTGTACAAGTTGGTTGTTAATAACAGACTTACTAACAAAAAACATTTATTACAATAGTTAGTTAGTTAGCTAGTTACTTTTTGAAATGCTGCCAATATAATAGTTTACATTCAGAATGATACAACAAAATAATGTATACTCTATTTATTTTAGTTAGTTACCGTACCATGCATACCTCTGTTGTCAGTTTCAAGTAAAAATAAAAAAAGATAAAACATGTACTCAATTTTTCATAGTTTCTTAGTTAGTTAGTATGCTATAAAGTAGAGGGTCTCAAGAAGTTTTCCGGGCAAAATGAATTTCCCACATGAATTGTGTAGCTTTTCAAAAGTCATGCAGACAAACTTCATGCATTTTGGTCCAAAACATTTGTTTCCACATTAAGCGCAAACTAAAAACAAAACTATTCAATGTCGTCTATAATAAAGCTTGCGTTTCCCAAACTCATTGATATAATAGATAAGGCAAATAATAAATGCAACTGAAAAATTAACTGTTTTACAAACAAGCAACAAAATCCATTGATATATCATTTGGAAAAATTCAACAAGTAATTTTTTTCACTTTTCTATAATCATAACTAAATCTTTGTCAACAACCATAATAAATGTTGTGCAACCAAATGGACACAATTTTTTCAATAATGTGTATACAATATTTTCGTTTTTCATAAAACAGTAGTTTTCACGCCTATCAGTTAGTTAGTTAGTTAGTTACTACCTACAATTAGGATTCATTAGTAATATTTAGTTTCTCTAATGGATGTGTTTTCAATCGTATACTTCGTTTCCACATGGAAGGTGAATGATTGCATTTGAAGGTTCTTGCAATTTCTTGTAGTATTACAGTTTCTGTTGCATTATTAAATAGCCTTATAGAATGTTAACATACAAATAGTTAGTTAGTTAGTTAGTATCATTAATATAGTAGTTTTAACGCTCCTGCATTGCATCGTTTTTAAAATCCCTCTCTAAAAACCGTTCTCATCTCTCCAGGTCCAAAATTCCAAATTTTGTAAAACTTTTTTTTCATTTCCTAAAAATTTTACTCACATCTTTGTGTTTACAATATTGCCAGAGAGTGTAGGTTAGGATATATAGAGAGCCCAGTTAGTTAGTTATACAGTTCTTAAACATATTAACAATGCATGGTACGAAATCAGATATTTTCATATACAATATAAACCTAACACAATTACTTCATCGCATTACACTCATTTCCTTTGCATAGTGTGCATGCATACTAAATTGTTGGATTCGAAACGAATTTCGAATCCTCCATCTTTAGAAAGCATACACACATACAAATCACAAATGTAATGCCGTAGTAGCATACGTGCAGTTAGTTAGTGTAACAATAGATTACATAATATATAATATATTCATATTATCTATGTAAATATACTGATCAAGAACAAAAAAAAAGAATACATGTGAAGATAAACTTATAGTACACGATGAGGGTTGAGCTTCATTTTTCTTATCCTCCTTGTGTAAGGATCATACGGAACTTCCATTTTGCCCCAAAGCGTCCATCGTACGTCAAATTTTAATACATACATATACATTTCCTCATTATTTTAATGTCTTCTCGTAACTTCAGCATTCATCTGAGAACTCATCCTCCTGCAATTCACCAAAGTAAAAGAAACCATGACATTGTAGACATTGATTTACAACTCATTCATTCATAGGCTTGAGCAAAAATACTGCAATTAAGTAAGAAGTAACTAACTAACTAACTATAAGAAGGAAAACGAGTGAGGAAATAGTGTTTTCGTCAATCATTAATATAGCTATAGAGAAGACAAACTAAAGAGTGAAAACTTTACGATGTTATTTGTCACTGCATTTCACCTTATCCAACACATTTTTAGTCAAACCCCAATATTATTCTCATTCAAAAAAGTTTTTTTTAAACAATCCAACTAACTATAGTCAGTCCAACTCTGCATGCCAAACAACAAACTGTTTGCAAACCAACCAAAAAAGGGGGCATTGACTACATAATATAACTCAGGAATGTTTCTCTAACTAACCGCATTTGATTACGAGAAATTAGACAGTTTCCTCTTTTTAGACGAAATTCGTCCTCCTTCCTCCTCCTCACTATCACTATCTTTATCACTCTCATCTGGCTCAAGTGGAGGGAAATCTGGGATTTGCTCTCTAGGTGGTCCCACTAACAACTGTGTAGGCCACGCTCCCGAAGAACTTGGACGGGACGAGCCACCCGAGGATGACACGGAGGAGCCACCATTAGATTTAAGTCCCTAGCATTTAGTACAACCCAGTGTTTCAAGTTAACCAATAGCAAAACCCTCTCTCAACAATAACATCGCAAAAGTTTCACTTGAAAAAAATCACTAACTAACTAACTACCATCTATGGCTTTCTAATAGTCAAACTTAATTGTCTCAATAAATGGGGAAAATATATGAAGCATTTTTTACAACTCACCGGTTGAATACCACTGCTGTCATAGCCCATGGAACCGTCCCCATAGCCGCTTTGCTATAAAAACCATATGACAGCCCCAAATGAATTTAATATTCTGTAGGTAGTACTCCTCGTATATTTACTATACAAATCACTATATAAGGTCTTTGTCTTTCAATATTTTAATATTCCTCTCATTTTTTTCATTTCTTTGCTCCTTTTCATTTATTACTGTGTTCACACGGGAAAGCAGTATACAACCACATGGTTTGCAAATCAACCGAGAATAAAACTTTCACATTTTGCATTACAAACAACATTGTAATTGCAACTTAATATAGTCAGTGAGAAAAAGAACAAAAGACTTCACATTTAAATACGTATATAAAATGAAAATGAAAGACGCAAGAGAATTTCATGCATGCATGCGTGCATGTAAAGACATAGTGATAATAGCAAAAACAAAAGGACTAGTACCAGACAATAATAATAATAATAATGATAAATTAATGAGCTCCAGATTTTTAGAATGCAAGTTCAGCTATAGTTACTATATTCTTTATTTACCTGAGAGGAGGGATAGTCACCACCATTTAGGCTCATATTGTAGCCCATGGAGTCTTGATTGGGAAGAGGTGACATCATTGGTCCAGGAGTTCCGCCTGGAGTTCCCACCATGTTATAAGGCGAAGCACCTACAATAGTTTCGAGAAAAAAATTATTGTCCGATTTAGAAATTTGATATTATTCTCTCATGTCACAATATACTTTGATAAAGGGAAAAGGTGTGCCATAGGATGAAAAAGCTAGACTACAGAAATCTTAGCTATGAATTGTTTTTTGTTTTTCTTCGTCCTGTGTGTATTGTGTACATGTGATATTTGCTTGTCTGCTTTTGATTTATGCCTTGGCTACTAATGAATGAAGATGAAAATTATGGACAATGGAGTCACTCACTCACTTACACTCAGTCAGTCACTCATGATATAATTCAAAAGAGACTAATGAAATCAAATGGATGGATTCTGACTTGACTGACTGAATGTTTTGATGGCTTTGAACGTAAACATTATATGCGTATGTATGCATGCTATGGTGGAATTTTTTCTCTCTTTTTCTACAATTTTATTTACTTGATTTCCTTACTTTTCCCTTTCATCATCAACATCATTGTCTCCTCTTTCCTTTTTCTCTGCTCTTTCCTATTGTGTGCGGAAACCCACGCCAAGCGGTCTGCAAACTCTGTATCGTCTTCATGGTCTTTTCACACATACAACAAAAGCTTAATGGAATACAATGACAACTATTTACACGGACACGGGCACTTTTTTTTCATCAAAATGGGCCTACAATAACAACGTGTGGGTTTTCTAGACTTTTTAGTCACCAAGATGCAAAATGCGCAAAAAATATTGTCTGTATGAACTCAACCTAAACAAGTTGATAACAATACAGAGTTTCTACGACGCTAAAACTTTCCAATATTCGAAAATATAAACAGCTCAAACTATTATTATTTTCTAATAATAACAATCAGTTTCCACCAACATTACCTACGCCTATGCAAAAAACAAAAGGGAACCAATTGACCGATATTTGCACACACCCTTTGACACCATAAACATAAATAATGAGCCAATTGGTACCCTTTCAACAAGCTCCATTTTTCCATACCCTTGCTCACACTCCCAACATATTTATTATTATTACTGTACACTCAACCCATAGCATTTCCCTGTATATTCCATCCCCATAACTCATTTCGCCTCCTCTCTCTCAAATCCACCTAAGCAAACACCCATAGTGAATAAAAAGTAATCCACACTTTGCAATGCAAACATGTATCATCTCAAGGGCTCCATAAAACTGGATCTCATCTAACTCAAGATAACGACAGACAGACGCACAAACAAACATTCCCTACAGATAACAACAGTCCCTATCATTCCATAGGTAAAGCAAAAACAGTAGATTTCATCATCATCATCATCATCCAAATGTCCTCTTCTTCCCTACATACATTCAGTCCTTTGGTCCATCTTCCAAAGAGAAAATACAAAGAGAAAGAAACCAACACAAAAAGTGGCTTCATACTTTACTTACGCACTCACTACAGTTAAAAAAAGGAAGCCTGCATGCCGTCTTATAGTTTCTTGAACACAACTTCTCTCTCCCATAGTACAACTATGTGTAGCAGTATGATGTAAGTAAGTAAGTAGTAACCAACCAGGATAAGTAAAAAAGTAGAAAAAAAATACATACAGAGAGAGAGAGAGAATTTCTTTGCTCCTTTTTGTTGGGGAGGGAGATGGAATGGAGTTAATATATCACGAGCCTCTAACGTTGTCTATGACAGAGTGAATGGCTGTTGCGGGCCTCCGGAACTCCGGTCGAGGGGGTTACTTACTTACTTACTATGTACAACTAGTAGTAGTAGTAGCTACAACATACGATAGCAAAAGCAACCTTCTCAGAAATGCATGCCAGCCAGAGAAGAGCCCAATTTTTGGACGAGGGGCTAAGAAACTACTAACTCTGTTCCTACATCCCAGCTTTATTGGATGCCTAAAAAAGTGATACGTATACCCTGAGTCTAGCTTACAAACTAACCAACATATATGAGAATGTGTGTATACCTTCTTGAGAGACCAGGCTTAGTTAGTTAGTTAGTTAGGGTTGGTTCCTACTATTATTATTTGGGAAGAGGTGTACATCAGAGTATCGCTGGCATTCCATTTTGGATGCAGTTAGTTTCGTAGTACAATCTCTAACTAACTAACTAACTATGTGACTGACTGACTGACACGACAGATGAAGAAGTAGTCAGTAGGCAAAAAAATACACAGGGAACAAAAAGATATACACGGTAGATAACTGAGCTAACGAACTAACTTGGGATAGTCTTTCATGTATAGCAATATGAGTGGATTTTTTTTGTGCCATGTTTTTTTAGATTGTTTATGTAAGTTTCAAAAGGGATCAGAATGATTTTTACGCCATTTAGACTCAGAGTTTCAGAGTGATGGCATCATGTGTAGGTTCACTGGGAGAGAGAGAGAGAATCCAATTTACGTGTGGAAAAAGGAGATAGAGGAGATGAGGAATAGTAATGAGTAAAGGGTTATAAAATAGACGATATTATGGTGATGGGAGAGTAAAAAATGTGATGAGCTTACCGGCAGCTTTTTTGGCCGCATAAAGATTCGCTTCTTCTTGAGCCTTGCCGATATTCTTCTTGTACCTAATTCTCTTATTGCCGAACCAATTGGAAACCTGAAGAGAACAAAATTATGCATTTAGTTTTCACATAAGAGTGCACAAAAGCTGAAACACATCCGTCATATAAAGCCATGCTCAACTGGTTTCCTAAATTGACTTTTAGTTCATTAAAAAAGTGTCTTTATTTTAACCTCATCTCTATATTAGTTCAAAACAGCATATTTTATATTTGGCACATCTAATATGCATAAACTTTTCCCCTTATCACACAAACTACCATTTATTAAGGAGTGTATTGCTAAAAACACACGAATTATAATCAATATTAAAAGCAAAACAAATCCACTTTAAACCCTACTTTAATTCACGAATCCCAAACATACGATTTAAGCCATCAAAGCTAACCCATGTCAAAAAATCCTATCTTTTTCTCCTTGCAGAAAAAAAACTTCCACTCCCGTAAATTAAAGTGGATCCCATCATATAATAAAAGGTCATGTGGGACCCCACATATTTAACTCGCATCTCATGAAACGAATGAAACCACATGAACACACGTAAACCAATAAATGACAGACCAAGAACCCCAAAAAAGGAACCACAGACAGACTTGAACTTACTTGTGAGACAGTGATGCTGCATTTCCTGGCAAGCTCTTCCTTGGCTTCCTCTGAAGGGTATGGATTGCTTAGATGAGAGTAAAAGTATTCATTGAGGATCTCTGACGCTTGTTTGCTGAAGTTACGACGCTTTCTCCTGTCAATCAAAACATACAACAAACATATTAAAGATTATCCTTGCATCCCCTTAGTACACACCAGCAGCACACGCCATCATCATCATGAAATCACCCATAAAAAGGGAAATAAAATTGTCCCCAAAAAAAGCGTTCACTGCTCTATTCATTCTTTATGCAGGCAATAATATTTATGGCACACAAAGCTTTACTAACTAACCAACCAACTTTTACGACTTGACTTGATGCTTTTCAGTTAGCATAACAAAAATAAGCGTAATAGCGATTAATCTCTCACCACGTGCTTTAGTTAAGGAACTGTACTTGTACTTGGATTCTATAATTTCCTTTTGTATTAGCCGTATTGTGTGGCCATAACCACAAGGGATTAAGAAAATGGGCTCTTCTGTCCGCATTACACGTCCATTATGAACAACCTGATGGGATCTCGTTATTACACATTTTACTGCCGCTTTTCACCTACCCACCGTTTATTTGCCCATTATGAAACTACTTACGGGAGCTCCCACATTCTTTTTATGATTGACGTGACATCCTGTCAATATTAATATGAGCGTTCTTCAACCAAAGAACAGAGTGGTTGTGCCATAAATTGGAGAAAGTGAATAAAAAAAGATCTTGGCTGGCTTTAACACATTCTCAAGTTTATGTCTTTCTTCATTAGTTACAAAATAAAAAAAACTCCACATCCATCTATCCTGTCATATATGGAACAAACAACGAAAAAAAATTCCATTCAAAGCAATAGGAATAAAACAAACAATGGACTCTTACTGAATAATTATTTACACTTCTTGTCTTTGGGTACCCTCAATCCCAGTAGAAATTTTCAACTCAACTCACATATATTATTTCCATACTTTTTTAAACCACCCTAAGAAAAACACATAATACAAATCCGGCATACACAAACAACGTGGCTACATTCTCTGTAACATTCACATATATATAGACATGGTAGAGTGGAAATGAGAAATATCGATCGCCCAAAACAAGCAACGTCGACCAACCGATCCATGCATAGTCAGTCAGTCTGTACGTGTACACACATTTATATCTATGAAAAAGAAACTCATTCCTTCAACCATGTTACTTACTTTTCACTACACAAGAAAAAGGGAAAAAATGTTTCAAGACACAAATAATACATTGGTTCGCTCCCTTGCTATACTATAGTACAACAGTTGTTAGCTATACCCGTACAACAAACTAACTGTGTATTCTACAGCCAGTGCAGAATTACACGCACACACACACAGAGTTTGAAAACATCATTTTCCCTACAATCCTTGTCTTCCTTGCTTTCTTTCCCACTTTTTGCCAAATGGTCCATATATATAGATAGTGTGTTGCACACAAAAGTTGTATCTATCTCTGTAGTTATTTTTTTTTACCTTCCCCCATATCTAGACTAAAGAAATGACATTTTCAATCCAATACTATGAGAGACAAAAACTTTATTCCACACTGCAGTCAGTAACAAACAAAGCTCAACTCATTTTCGAAAAGAATCTTATGATGGAAAATTCCCTATATAGCGAAAAAAAGGTCAACCAATGTAATCATCACATGTCATTCCCGTCTCACCTCATTCATGTCAACCCTCAATTGTTTTAAACTGAGAGGAGGACTCTGTAAATCACATTCTCTATAGTCACTAAGTTTACGTAACAAATGATAATAATAATTTCCTAATGGAATCAAGTGTAGTAAACTTTTTTAATCTCTTTAGTTAACAATGTCTGCCATTCTTCTTAGGCAGTCACTTATTATTATTATTATTATTTTGACTCCTCATCTGAACGCAACACGCTCTCTCACTCAACTTTCCCTGAAAAGGCTGACAAAACAAATTTATTTTCAGTTGACAAGCTCCCTATTTATGGGCAACAGCAGCCAAATGCCTTCATATAAAGTTCAGACAGCTCTCCCAAGTACCAGAAAATGTTTTTTAATTACATTCATTAATTATTTTCTCCGGAGAGGCCAAGCATTATTAGTCTTGATGGCAACTTTGCTTACTTGGCATAGTAAATACAGTACACAGATTCCCTAAACTTTAACTTGTCCTACTAACTAACTATAACTACTCCGGACGTCTTAAATATACTACTATAAAGCCTCATCTTCTTTCACCCTCATTCACATTATTCAGTCAATTCCAAGTACATGTTATAATGAAATGATCATCAAGTAGAAAGTCACTACTAATATTCACAGTTCACTCCTCAGTAGTCTACTTGACAGCATCTCTTATTAGATTACCAGATTATATCGTGTAAGACGAACAGCGCTCTAAAAATCATTCTAACTGTATGAGCAGACCATAAGCAACAAAAAAGTGTTCCTACTTTTCTCTATCTGTTTAACATTTCAAGCTCAACAAATTCTTCCAATGAAAACCAACTTAACTTGCTACGTCAAAAAGAATTTAAATTTACATGACGTAATATTCAACTCTGCCCAACTAACCAACTAACTATATAATCTCTTGTAGTTAACTTCGTATTATTCAGCTTCAAGCTATATCATCTCTATTAGTTAGCTATTCGTACCATAGTGAGTTCCTATTAGACTCTACAAGTTTATTAATTCATAAACTCAAGCAAAGGAATGCAAGAATGTTTTTTTATTCAGCCCAGTCCATGGTGTACAGACACTATAAAGTCCAACAGAGCGATGGTGGTATGAATTCGAAGAATTAGTTGTATCACTCACTTTGCGTGCTATATGAAGCTAGTTTATTCTGTTAGTTAGTTACTTTATACATGATGAAAATAATGCAATATATGAACCTCACTGACTGACTATATAACTACAATATAAGAGAGTAGTAAGTAAGTAAGTAAGTAAGATTCTCGCAACATTTGACAGAAAGGAATATCGAGTTGAAAATGAGCAAGGAACACACAGCAGGGAGTCTTCACAAAAGTCTAACTCCCGCTGAGTCCCTTCTTGTTCATTTTCTGTGCCGTCTTGAAGCCTACCTATGGAACTTGAACATCCACACATAATACACCATGCAAGTTTCAAACAAGATGAGACTAGTCCCATAAGCTATATAGCACAAACAACAACAAACTGACGCAGCCACTGCTGACTATTGATAGAGTGAGTGAGAGCAACCAAGTCCTATGGTTGTTATGATGTTTACTCTTTTAACTATAAAGGACTTGAGCAAGACAAGAGAAAAATCCACCAATTTTTCCCTTCATACTGCAAGAACGTAAAAATACTATGGCCAAGTTAGTTAGTTAGTTAGTTACCTTGAGCCCGAATGTAACTAACTAACTATCTTATGTGCAGTAGGAAATTGGATTTTCCCCGTAATTCGATCCACTGAAAAAGAGATGTAGCCAAGCAATTTAAAGTGACTGGGCTCTTGACTCTACTTTTTTCAAGATACACATCAATAATAAATGAACGGGAGGGCTAAATGAGTAACTGAGTAGGATTCAGTGTCTATATGCACAGATAAGTACAAAATAAGCAAACAGCAGCGCACGCTTTTTTCTTAAATAACAGACACAGCAAGAGATCCCACGAAACTTTACACATTCATTATTAAAACCACCACTTTTAAACACAGTCATGCGTGTACAAGCTAGCAGAAAAAAATATTAATATTATTCGGGACAAGTTAAACGTGGAAAACAAAATAACGCATACCTGGCATCAAGGAAACGTGAGCGGAGGATCATGACGGCTTCACATGTGCTTTGTTTTAGCTGCATTTGAATGGAAGAGAATTTTTTATGGATGATTTGAACCATGCGCTCAATCTCCTTGGGCGTGATGGGACGAGTACGACTTTGCTCTCTCAGTAAGTTCATTACATGTGTGGTGAACTCATTACATGCCTGTAAGGAGGAAAAAAATCATTCATCATTAACAAAATCCGTCATTATACTAATTAGTAGCAGTTTCTGTAATCAACATTAATTCATAATACACCATCTGTACAAGATCAAACTATGCATAATAAAACCAATCAAATCATCCTACTCTCAATACATATTTATTGCCATCCTGTATTCCGCAGTTCTTAATAATGCACAACCAGTGTGTCATTGGATCCACATTTATAACTTAATTCAATTGATCCCCAAAAGATTTCGGGTGACTGAAATATGATCTATCTATCAGAAAAAAACAGACAAAGGAAAAAAAGAAGATTTTTTTCTTCATAAAGGATATAGAATGAAATCAGAGATCCCAAGAAAAGCTAACTAACTAACTAACTAAAAGTAACATCGAAAGGTAAGAATCACAGAGCGTTCAGTTAGTTCGTGCTACCGGTGCTACGACGAAAAAAAAAACATGGAAAGAGCTCAGGATAAATAATAGGTGTAATTGAAGTGTGAAAATTCTGAACGTGACTTCCATTTAGAAAACGGAGAGCTGCTATCTGTCTTTTCCTGCCTATCTGGCTCACTCACAGTCAGTCTGCTCTCACAAACCATTAAAACTTGTGCACATTCCTGTCAGTGTTTTTACCAGGCGACTTTTCCTTCAATCCTCATCATGCTTGAGTGAAAAAAAATTCTCTCACTTACTCACTAACTTAACTAACATTAAGCGCCTTTGAATTAATTGCATTAAATTATCTGCTCTCACCATCACAATCACATTTTTCTCATCATTAAATCGGGCACACATGCAATCATATAATAATAGTTTCATTTCATCGCAATTATTAATCAAATAGCTTTACCATTTTTAAATACATACACATACATTTCATTTCATCACATGCTTTCTTATGTGCCATTAAACTTAGCATGAAATTTAGTGTATTTTTTTGCACAAAAAGTATATGCCCATTTTACCCATGTGCACTGTTCCATGTGATGTGACAAAAGAACTGACAAGAGAACATTCCCGCGCGCTGTTATTATTATTATCCTCATTATGGTCATCATTTGCTGCTAGATCGTACACATCCCTATATAATAAGCTTCCTTTGGTCGCCAACTACACAAGGTAAACCATGACGAGTTCAATTTTCCGTAGAGGGCATTACCACCACTTTCAGAATTGTATACAACAACTAGAAAGAAGAAAATGGCAAGAAAAAAACAGGACGGCTACCTTATTACTTGTTTATGCATATGAATCTTTACTCTCTACAGCTGCAGTATTGTTACTTCTCTAGTACAAAAAAATTGCACATGCATCTAGAATTTTTTTCCGATGGGCAGAACATTTGCTTTTTTCAACGGCTGTCACATTGTTCGTTAGACATACTTGCTGCAACTATCCCATATATACTTTTTCTTCAATTCCAATCTTCTCTGTATCTACTATTACATACATCAGAAACTATTTAGTTAGTTACAGTCTGCATTGGTGCACAAAGATGCTCACCATATCAAATAATAATGGACTAGTTAGTTAGTTTCTTCTTAGGCCCTATTCTCACTCACTCAGTCTAGAATACATGATACAATAACTAGCTGCAGAGTTGTGCTGAGAGAGCCGACAAGTAAAATAAACGTTATGTTTACAACCTATATGTACAGTGTACATTTCTTGCGCTCAATTTCCTTTCGCCTACTCAAATCCTCCGACTAACATTATATATCCATCTTTTAGCCATACTCCATTCATAGCACGTACTCAGCAAAGGCCATGCAAATGAATCCTTATGGATATCTTCAAAGATCATAAAGATAAGGAGATCATTCCCACATTATTTGCACACGAAACAGGCAAAGCCTTGAAGTCTGGTACATTCAAATAGACAGGAGACAAGTGAGAGCCGTTTCCCCTTTTCATACTATTCAATAATGATAAAATATTGACAGGTTGGTGACAATGCATACAAAATTATTTCTTAATGTGCAACAAAAAACTGCATCCCAATATATCTTGCCAAATAAAAGTTTGCAAAATATCACTAAACTCATCCTTCTATACTATAACTAAAGCACTATCATTACATAATATTCATGAAAACGAGATAAAATGTCACACTTTGGGTGCACTCCGTACAATTCCCATTCCACATTCAATAGTCAGTAATAGTCAACCATCCCAAAGTCTCCAGCATTCGTATATGCGGGTGAATAATGAAAATCCATATTTGAGTAGGGAGTCACACAGTGGAACATGCTCAAACTAAAGAGACCATGGAGAAACGACATAAAGAAATGGGAAAATACAGTTAAGTTGAGTGACTACCCGAATGTTGGGAAAAAAGCTACCATTATGGTAAATATTGCATAAAAGATATGAGCACAAAACCCTAGGTACACATACAGCAAGTAGTAGCTAAAGCTATCCAACTAACTAAACTTTTGAATATTTTACATCTCCAGAAAAAAAAACCATTTTTCCTTTGCCTTTCATACGAATACACAAGAATGTATAATGCATTCATATCATAAGTTCCTTTAGACATCTAGTCGTCTTTTTACACACAAAAAAAACGAGACGAAAAACTTCATGCATGTTCAATGTTTGCCAGCCAATCCATACTTCCGCTCTCATCTTTTGATAGAAAAAATATTTTTCTTATACTATAGTACATAATATTACATGTGTACATAACACAATATCAAAACTACATTTGGGTACATAATAATCTCCAGTTACAATTTTCCTTATCAATGATGACAAAAGTGCACACAGATTTTTTTAGCTTGTCTACCCAACTTTGTACATAATATCAATTTCTTTTCCACTTGCTTATGTTTTCATTAAATTTTCATTCTATATTCTCCATATAGAGCATACAGCTGGAGCTAACAAAAGTAAGTACGTAAAACATGGACTAAAATGCAATTATTTTTGTTTGCCGTGTGTGCGCCATGAATGAGTTAAACTAACTAACTATAGTGGAAAACGTTCATCCAATATTGTTTCCACATGGTGGTGCTTATCCGTTTCACTAAAAAACTGCCATATAGTTACTTACTTACTTACTAGAGTAGCCATATATCTTGCAAGTCTAATTGCACCAACACCACTTCCGACTCCTGTCATGAATCCCCACCAAGATTAATGGCTGTGCACATAGTGAGCGCGATAGCAAATTGTAATTGCAATCATAATGAGCAAAGAGTGGTGCTATACTCTGGTCTCTATAGTATTTATACACTCGGCCTACTATAAATTGCGCTGCAGATTTTTTAACGTAGCCGCACAGAAAAGGGTGATATTGCACCATTTGTATTAGTTTGTTTGTAACTAACTAACAAAAAGTTTGTGGCCAAAAACCTAGGCATAATTTATACGAGTTTGTTAGTCAAGTTAGTTAGCGACAAACTACAGATTATATGATGAGAAACGAAATAGTAATAAGTTCCCTACAGTGAGCTAACCATAATAATAATACGTACATGTATGCACGCACGCACGTATAATCATTATTATGTACGAGTGTCGCACCAGAGAAAGTAATTAGCAAGTTTTCCTTTTTTATATGCGACTTGTGAGTGAGTGGCACACCAAAAGTCATATTTATTTATACCATGGATAGAAATTTTTGTTGCACGACTACTTTTTCCGGTCATTACCATTTTTGCGGGTTGGTTACAGTAAATTTCTCTGGCAATCATAATTAGTTTGTAAACAGTGAAAACAAAAGTTTTTAAACATTTTTTATGGATAACCTTTAGATAGAGTTAAAAATACAAAAATCACATAAATCCCTTTCAACCTTATGCTGTATGCTTCCATTCAGTATGATATTTTTTTCTAGAAATTATTGAATATCGGACATGAAGAAAGAGTAGATTTTTTACCTGCTCATACTTATCCAGCTCTTGATGATAGATCTGTCTGATTTGACCCAATTTAGCACGATAGTCTGAATGTTCGATGGCATTGTCACCGTTCCCAGGGCCACTGGCTGCTGCAGCAGAGGCATTTGCTGCAGCTCCAGCACCACCACCTTTTTCAGGTCCAGCCACTCCTTCCGCTATCAACATATTGTCCAGTCTCATCAGTTGAGGATCAGGTGGCTCTTCATCCTGGGTGTTTCGAAGACTCAGGACTAAAAAAAACATGAGAAAAAACTCGTCAGTCTTATTTTTACACACACGGGAAAATATAAAATAATTTTCAAGCCATATGCATCAGTTCTCATCCCACTCCATAGTATTGCTATTCCAATTAATTAAGACAACACTTTTATAGCTTCATACATGCATAAATGAACCGTGTGAATAAAGTAGACATTACCTAATAACTTTTATTGCACCCAGTGTATACTACAAAAACGTTTTGTTTACTAAAAACATCATAGTGTTATTCCACCAAAGAAATGTTTCTCTTAGATTTCACCGATGATAGGAAGTATCAATCAAAATTGCGAAA
>Ga0210040_10004777_pt1 | contig 17460 bp, 14 predicted proteins | sample CryGeyCG12114_NA_FD_185462 | JGI IMG/M metagenome (GOLD analysis project Ga0210040, IMG submission 185462) | Groundwater microbial communities from aquifer - Crystal Geyser CG19_WC_8/21/14_NA (SPAdes) (version 2) | ecosystem: Environmental > Aquatic > Deep subsurface > Groundwater | place: USA... | reverse complement strand
CGTTGCTGCGCACCGCACCCCAGCTGGTGCTGTTCCCGAGCATCATCCTGACCCTGACCGTGATGGCGTTCATCATGATGGGCGACGCCCTGCGCGACGCCCTGGACCCGAGGCAGCGCTCATGACCAGCTCTCTCCCCGTCCCTGCCGGGGCGTCCGCCCGACCCGCCACCACTGGGACGGCGCTGCTGGAGGTCGACGACCTGCACGTCGAGTTCCGCACCCGCGCCGGGGTGGTCAACGCCGTGAACGGCGTCAGCTACACGTTGGCGCAGCGGCAGACCCTGGCCATCCTCGGCGAGTCCGGTTCCGGGAAGTCGGTCTCCGCCCAGGCGATCATGGGCATCCTGGACACCCCGCCGGCGGTCATCGCCGGTGGCGGCATCCGGTTCGAGGGCCGGGATCTGCTGACCATGTCGGCCGAGGAGCAGCGCAAGGTCCGCGGTCCGGGGATCTCGATGATCTTCCAGGACGCGCTGTCCTCGCTGAACCCGGTCTACAGCGTCGGCTACCAGATCGGCGAGATGTTCCGGGCCCACCGCGGCGCCTCCAAGTCCGACGCCAAGAAGAAGGCCGTCGAGCTGATGGACCGGGTGCGCATCCCGGCCGCTGCGCAGCGGGTGAACGACTTCCCGCACCAGTTCTCCGGCGGTATGCGGCAACGCGTGATGATCGCGATGGCGATCGCACTGGACCCGCGCATCCTGATCGCCGACGAGCCGACCACCGCACTGGACGTCACCGTGCAGGCCCAGGTGATGGACCTGCTCACGGAGCTGCAGCGGGACACCGGCATGGGGCTGATCCTGATCACCCACGACCTGGGTGTGGTCAACGAGGTCGCCGACGACGTGGCGGTCATGTACGCCGGTCGGATCGTGGAACGGGGCACGGTGGACGACGTCTTCACCCGTCCCGCGCACCCCTACACCGAAGGTCTGATGAAGTCGATGCCGGCGGTGGACGCCAAGGGTGGTCGGCTCCAGCCGATCGACGGGCAGCCCCCGAACCTGGCGTCGATCCCCTCGGGTTGCCCCTTCCACCCACGCTGCCCGCGTCGCCGGCTGGGGGCCGCGGCGCTGCCCGAGCGGGACTGCGCCGGCGACCGGCCGCCGCTGCGCCTCGTCGTCCCGGGCCGCGAGGCTGCCTGCCACTACAGCGAGGAGGTCCTCGGTGTCTGAGCCCATCGATGCCACGCCGGCCACCGGCGCCACGGCCGCCGGTGCCACGACGCCGGCCGGTGCCACGGCTGCGTCCAGCCGATCCGACCGTGTCGTCAGCGGCGATCCGCTGCTGGAGGTCAAGGGCCTCAAGAAGCACTTCCCGCTCACCCGCGGCATCGTCTTCAAGCGGACCGTCGGGCAGGTCCGGGCGGTCGACGGGGTCAGCCTGACGCTGCACCGCGGTGAGACGCTGGGCCTGGTCGGTGAGTCCGGTTGCGGCAAGTCCACCGTGTCCAAGCTGCTGGTCGCGCTGGAGAAGCCCACCGACGGGCAGATCCTCTACAAGGGCGACGACGTCGCGAAGATGCACGGCCGCGCGCTCAAGCAGTACCGGCGCCAGGTGCAGATCATCTTCCAGGATCCCTACGCGTCGCTGAACCCCCGGATGACCGCCGGTGACATCGTCGCCGAGGGGTGGTCGATCCACGCGGACATCGCACCGCGGAAGGGTCGGCTGCAGCGGACCCAGGAGCTGCTGGAGCGGGTCGGGCTCAACCCCGACTTCGTCAACCGCTACCCGCACCAGTTCTCCGGTGGTCAGCGGCAGCGCATCGGCATCGCCCGCGCCCTGGCGCTGCAGCCCGAGGTCATCGTCTGCGACGAGCCGGTGTCGGCCCTGGACGTCTCCGTGCAGGCGCAGGTGGTCAACCTGCTGGAGGACCTGCAGGACGACTTCGGGTTGTCCTACCTCTTCATCGCCCACGACCTGTCGGTGGTCCGGCACATCTCCGACCGGGTCTCGGTCATGTACCTGGGCAGCGTCGTGGAGGAGGGGACCGACGAGCAGGTGTACGGGGCACCCTCGCACCCCTACACCCAGGCGCTGCTGTCCTCGGTGCCGCTGCACGAACCGAAGCTGCGTGGTCAGCGCGACCGGATCCTGCTGACCGGTGACGTGCCCAGCCCGGCCGACCCGCCCTCGGGCTGCCGGTTCCGCACCCGCTGCTGGAAGGCGCAGGACATCTGCGCCCAGGAGCCGCCGGCGCTGGTCGACCGAGGGCAGGGCCACCCGTCGGCCTGCCACTTCGCGGAGGCGAGGCCGGCGGTCGTCGCCGGGGAATGACCCGGCCCGGCGTCCACCCCGGTGCCCAGGTCGCCTGGTTATCGTGAGCACCGCTCAGCACCCGACCGCGCAGGATCGGGCACTCCGGTCACCCGGCCCGCGCAGCACAACCTGAACCGAGGGACCTGATGGGCCGATTCCTGCTCAAGCGCCTGGTCAACTACCTGGTGCTGGTGGTCGTCGCAACGACCCTGGCCTACATCGTGGCCTCGCTGGCGCTGAACCCGCGGTCGGCCTACGAGGGGCGCAACCCGCCGCCACCGGCCGCGGTCGTCGACCAGCAGCTCACCGCCTACGGCGTGAACGACAAGGACCCGCTGCTGGGCCGCTACGCCGACTGGATCGGCGGGGTCCTGCTGCACGGGGACTTCGGTAAGACGGTCACCGGCGGCGACATCAACGACCAGCTCGGCTCCCGGGCGATGGTCAGCCTGCGGCTGCTCGTCCTCGGGTCGATCATCGGCGCCGTCGTCGGGGTGCTCGCCGGCGTGGTCAGCGCGATCAAGAAATACCAGGTCACCGACCGGTTGATCACGGTGTACGCCTTCTTCTTCATCGCCACGCCGGTGTTCTTCACCGCGGTGCTGCTGAAGTACGGGGCGCTGTCGGTGAACCAGGCGGCGGGCTCGACGGTGCTGTACTACACCGGCTACGAGACACCGAACCTGCAGGCCGGGTTCTTCGGCCACCTCGCCGACCAGATCGGGCACCTGATCCTGCCGACCCTGTCGATCGCGCTGGGCCAGATCGCCTTCTTCTCCCGGTACCAGCGCAACGCGATGCTCGACGTGATGAACAGCGACTTCCTGCGGACGGCGGAGGCCAAGGGGCTCACCCGGCGCAGGGCGCTGTACAAGCACGGGCTGCGCACCGCACTGATCCCGATGGCGACCCTGCTGGCCTACTCCTTCGGCACGCTGGCCGTGGGCGCCACGTTCACCGAGAAGATCTTCGGCTGGCACGGCATGGGCGAGTGGCTGGTCGACTCGATCACCAGCAACGACATCAACGTGGTGGCCACGGTGACGCTGTTCACCGCCGTCTTCATCCTGATCTCCGGCTTCCTGGCCGACGTGATCTACGCCGTCCTCGACCCGCGCGTGCGGGTCTGAGGCGAGGGGGAGCCATGACCTATCCAGCGGATCCGCTCGTCATCGCCGACGACGCCGCCATCTCCGACGACCCCGGCGAGAAGCCGCCCAGTGCGGTGGTCGTCCGTGGCCGCGGGAGCCTGGTCTTCCGCCGGTTCCGGAAGAACAAGCCGGCGCTGGTGGCGCTGGTGGTGCTGGTGCTGCTGTTCATCGCCGCCTTCATCGGCCCCTTCGTCTACAAGGCCGTCACCGGCTGGACCTACAGCGACCAGGACTACTCCGCGTTCCTCAGCCCGCCGACGGGGAGCCACTGGTTCGGCACCAGCCAGATCGGTCAGGACGTCTTCGCCCAGACCATGCGCGGGCTGCAGAAGTCGCTGATCATCGGCCTGCTGGTGGCGCTCATCTCCACCGGCCTGGCCGCGGTCGTCGGTGCCTGCGCCGGCTACTTCGGGGGCTGGGTGGACCGGGCCCTGATGTGGGGTGTCGACCTGCTGCTGGTGATCCCGTCGTTCCTGATCGTGGCGATCATCAGCCCGGCTTTCCAGGACGCCGGCTGGATCGTGCTGGTGTTCCTGATCGCCGTCTTCGCCTGGATGATCACCGCCCGGATCATCCGTGGCATGACCTTGAGCCTGAAGGAGCGGGAGTTCGTGCTGGCCGCCCGCTACTCCGGGGTCTCGCCGGCCGGGATCATCTTCCGGCACCTGATCCCGAACATGTCCTCGCTGCTGATCATCGACGCCACCATCGCGGTGGCCAGCGCGATCATCGCCGAGACGGGGCTGTCCTACTTCGGCTTCGGCGTCCAGCCGCCGGACGTCTCGCTGGGCAACCTGATCGCCTCGGGTACCCGGTCGGCGTTCACCTTCCCCTGGCTGTTCATGTTCTCCGGCGGCCTGCTGGTCGCCACCACCCTGGCGGTCAGCGTCATCGGCGATGCGCTGCGTGACGCGCTGGACCCCGCCTCGTCCCGCGCAGGGAGCACCAAGTGAGCCATTCCCTCACGTCGTCCCCGACCGCGCCGCTGCTGTCGGTCAGCGACCTGACCGTCGTCTTCCCCGGTGGGGAGGAGGGCGCCGTGCCCGCGGTGCGCGGCGTGAGCTACGACCTCGCCCCCGGCGAGGTGCTCGGCATCGTGGGTGAGTCCGGTTCGGGCAAGTCCGTCTCCTCCCTCGCCATCATGGGGCTGCTGCCGCGCAACGCCCGGATCACCGGCAGCGTCCGGTTGCAGGGGGAGGAGCTGCTCGGCCGCTCGGACAGCCAGCTGGCCAAGGTCCGCGGCAACAAGATCGCCATGGTGTTCCAGGACCCCCTGTCAGCGCTGACGCCGGTCTACACCGTCGGTGACCAGATCGCCGAGACGATCCGGATCCATCAGGGGCTGGCCGCCGGCCCGGCCACGGCGCGCGCCGTCGAGCTGCTGGACAGCGTGGGCATCCCCAACGCCACCCAGCGGGCCAAGGCGTTCCCGCACGAGTTCTCCGGTGGCATGCGCCAGCGCGTCATGATCGCCATGGCGATCGCCAACGACCCGGACGTGCTCATCGCCGACGAGCCGACGACCGCCCTGGACGTCACCATCCAGGCCCAGGTGCTCGACCTGCTGGAGACCGCCCGGCAGATGACCAACGCAGCCACCGTGATGATCACCCACGACCTGGGTGTGGTGGCCGGCATCGCCGACCGGGTCGTCGTCATGTACGCCGGCAAGGCCGTCGAGCGCGGCGCCGTCGGGCCGGTCTACGCCGACCCGCGGATGCCGTACACGATCGGTCTGCTCGGCTCGGTGCCCCGGCTGGACCGTCCCGGGCAGGCGCTGACACCGATCAAGGGCTCACCCCCCAACGTCAGCAGCCTTCCGCCGGGCTGCCCGTTCAGCAGCCGGTGCCCCGTCGTCCTGCCGGTGTGCCGGGAGATCGAGCCCGAGCTCATCCCGACCGCCAGCGGGTCGGCGGCCGCCTGCCATAGAGCGCAGGAGATCGAGCACGGGCTGATCGACGGCGTGCCGGTGTTCCCGGTTCCGGAGATCCCCCAGGCACGGGCTGTCCAGGTGCGCACCGAGCGCCCGGCCGTGCTGGAGGTCCGGGATCTCACCAAGCGTTTCGACATCACCAAGGGTGCGGTGATGCGGCGCAAGATCGGCTCGGTCAGAGCGGTGGACGGCGTGAGCTTCGACATCCGCGAGGGCGAGGCGCTGGGCCTGGTCGGCGAGTCCGGTTCGGGCAAGACGACGACGATCATGCAGGTGCTCAGCCTGGAGTCGCCGAGCGAGGGCTCGATCACCGTGCACGGCCAGGACGTCGGCGGTCTGGGGCGCAAGCAGCGCAAGGAGCTGCGCCGGGACATCCAGGTGGTGTTCCAGGACCCGATGTCCTCGCTGGACCCGCGGCTGCCCGTCGGTGACATCATCGACGAGCCGCTGCGCGCCTTCGGGGTGGAGGCGCAGCAGCGCCGGGCCCGGGTCAGCGAGCTGCTGCAGCTGGTCGGGCTCACCCCGGAGCACGCCAACCGCTACCCGGCCGACTTCTCCGGCGGCCAGCGGCAGCGCATCGGCATCGCCCGGGCGCTGGCCCTGGAGCCGAAGCTGCTGGTGCTGGACGAGCCGGTCTCCGCCCTCGACGTCTCCATCCAGGCCGGTGTGCTGAACCTGCTCGAGGAGCTCAAGGTCCGCCTCGGCCTGGCCTACCTCTTCGTGGCCCACGACCTCTCGGTGGTGCGGCACATCGCCGACCGGGTGGCCGTGATGTACCTGGGCCGGTTGGTCGAGGTCGGAGCCTCCGACGACGTCTTCGACCGGCCGTCGCACCCCTACACCCAGGCGCTGCTGTCGGCCGTGCCGATCCCGGATCCGGTGGCGGAACGGCAGCGGGAGCGCATCCTGGTGCGCGGCGACCTGCCCGACCCCGCCAACCTGCCCTCGGGCTGCCGGTTCCGGTCGCGCTGCCCGCTGTTCGTCACCCTCGACCCGGGCCGGCAGCAGAAGTGCATCGACGTCGACCCGGCGCTCGAGGAGCACGTGCCGGGTCTGCAGGCGGCGTGCCACTGGGCGCAGGAGCGGGTCGTCGTCCCGTCCTGAGATGACGGCCGGGTTACGTCCCGATCGTTACGCCGCCGTGATGGTGATTCGTTAGCCAGGCTGCATAACCTCTCCGTACATCCCGAGGTCACGGATCGTTCGCTGGCCAGCGATCGACCGCCCTACACCCCCACGGAGTGACCCTTGAGACGACTTCGTCCCCTGAGTGCGGTGGCCGCGACTGCCGCCGTCGCCCTCGTCGTGTCCGGCTGCGGAGGCGGCAGCTCCGACTCCAGCCAGGGGTCCGGCGACGGCGCAACGCCGGCCGAGGCGACCAGCAACGACGTCAACCCGGTCGACCGGGCCGACCTGGCCCAGGGCGGCGACCTGCGGTGGCCACTGAGCGAGCTGCCGCCGAACTTCAACTACAACCAGCTCGACGGCACGCTGAAGGACAACTCCGACGTCATCAGCGCGCTGATGCCGGCCGCATTCGACTTCTCCGCCGACAGCACCCCGTCGGTGAACGAGGACTACTTCACCTCGATCGAGCTGACCTCGGACGACCCGCAGGTCGTCACCTACACGATCAACCCGGACGCGGTCTGGTCCGACGGAACGCCGATCACCGTCGCCGACCTGGCGTCGCAGTGGCAGGCGCTCAACGGCAGCAACCCGGCCTACAACGTCTCCTCCACCACCGGTTACGACCAGGTCGCCTCGGTCGAGCAGGGTGAGGACGACCGCCAGGCGGTGGTGACCTTCACCAACCCCTACGCGGACTGGCAGGCGCTGTACAGCCCGCTGTACCCGGCGTCGACCAACAACGACCCGGAGGTCTTCAACACTGGCTGGACGACGACCGTTCCGGTCAGCGCGGGGCCGTTCAAGCTGGACAACATCGACACCACCGCGCAGACCATCACCCTGGTCCCCGACCCGGCCTGGTGGGGCGACGCGCCGGTCCTGGACAGCATCGTCTACCGCGTTCTGGACCCGGACGCCCAGATCGACGCCCTCGCCAACGGTGAGGTCGACTTCATCGACATCGGCCCCGACGTCGACAAGTACACCCGTGCGCAGAGCGTCGCAGGCGTGGAGATCCGCCGCGCTGGTGGGCCGAACTTCCGGCACATCACCATCAACGGCACCTCCCCGGTGCTGAGCGACGTCAACGTCCGGCAGGCGCTGGCCAAGGCAATCGACCGGCAGACCATCGCCAGTGCACTCCTCGGGCCGCTCGGTGGTGACGCCCAGAAGCTGGACAACCACATCTTCATGAGCAACCAGGAGGGGTACCAGGACAACGCCGGCGACCTCTCCACGGTCGACGTGGACGCCGCCAACGCGCAGCTGGACGAGGCCGGTTGGACCCGTGAGGGCGATGCGACCCGCACCAAGGACGGCCAGACGCTGACCATCCGGTTCGTGATCCCCTCCGGTGTCGCGACCAGCCAGCAGGAGGCCGAGCTGGTCCAGAGCATGCTGGCCAAGGTCGGTGCCGAGGTCGACATCCAGACCGTGCCCGTCGGGGACTTCTTCGAGAACTACGTGAACACCGGGGACTTCGACTTCACCGTCTTCTCCTGGATCGGCACGCCGTTCCCGATCAGCTCCACCTCGTCCATCTACGGCCAGCCCGTGGACGGCGACATCCAGCAGAACTACGCCCGCATCGGCACCGACGAGATCGACGACCTCTACGCGCAGGTGACGGCCGAGCTCGACCCGGACAAGGCTCGGGACCTCGCCAACCAGATCGACGCCGACATCTGGGAGGAGGTCCACTCGCTGACCCTGTACCAGCGCCCGGACCTCATCGGGGCCAACGAGAAGCTCGCCAACTACGGCGCGCTCGGGTTCGCCTCGGTCAAGTACCAGGACATCGGCTTCACCGAGTGACCCGGTAGCACCTCAGCACGACAGCACTCCCGGAGCGGGGGTCGGCAACCGCCGGCCCCCGCTCTGCCGTGTCCAGGGCGTGTCTCCGCGGCGAACTCCGACCGGCTGCCGTCCCACTCCACCAAAAGCGTGCTTTTGGTGGCCACCAGAGGCGCGACTTTGGTGGACGACGGCCGGGGGACGGGGGTCGGGGCGGCCACGGTGTAATGACCGGGTGACCTCTGATCGACGGCTGCTGCTGGTGCACGCCCATCCTGACGACGAGACGATCAACAACGGGGCCACCATGGCCCGGTACGTCGCCGAGGGGGCCTCGGTCACCCTGCTCACGTGCACGCTGGGCGAGGAGGGCGAGGTGCTGGTGCCGGCCCTGGCCCAGCTCGCCGCCGAGGCCGCCGACCAGCTCGGCGGATACCGGATCGGCGAGCTCGCCGCCGCGATGGACGCCCTCGGGGTCACCGATCGGCGCTTCCTCGGCGGGGCGGGCCACTACCGCGACTCCGGGATGATGGACACCCCGGCCAACGACAAGCCCCGCGCCTTCTGGCGGGCCGACCTGGACGAGGCCGTGGCGCACGCGGTCGCCGTCGTCCGGGAGGTCCGCCCGCAGGTGCTGGTCACCTACGACGAGTTCGGCGGCTACGGCCACCCCGACCACATCCAGGCCCACCGGGTCGCCATGGGCGCGGTCGAGGCTGCCGCGGACCCGGCCTACCGCCCCGACCTCGGGCAGCCGTGGGAGGTGGCGAAGGTCTACTGGTGCGCCATGCCCCGCTCGGTGGTGCAGGCCGGCATCGACGCCATGGCCGCGGTGGGCGCGGCATCGCCGTTCGAGGGGCTCGGCGACCTGGACGACGTCCCGTTCGCCGTCCCCGACGCCGTCATCACCACCGAGGTCGACGGGCGGGCGTACGCCGACCGCAAGGACGCCGCGATGCGGGCCCACCCCACCCAGATGACCGTCGACGGACCGTTCTTCGCGCTGTCGAACAACCTGGGGCAGGAGGTCCAGGCCACCGAGCACTACCGGCTGGTCAAGGGCGCTCGTGGGCCGGCCGGCCCGAGCCCCCAGGGCTGGGAGGACGACCTGTTCGCCGGCCTGCCGGGATGAGGGCGCTGCAGCTGCTCGGCTGGGCGGTGCTAGCGGTCGCCGTGGCCGGCTGGCTGACGCTGGTGGAGGTGTTCTGGCTGCCCTGGCGGATCGGCGGCATCCCGGTACCGGTCTCGCTGCTGGCCGCGGTGGTCGGCAACCTGCTGCTGGTGGACCGGGCCCGGCGGCTGTCCGGCTCCCGGTTGGTGGCCGTGCTGCCCGCGCTGGTGTGGCTGGGCATCGCGCTGGCCGCGAGCTCGCGCCGGCCCGAGGGGGACCTGCTGCTGCCCGGGGGTGACGCGGTCACCTCCACGATCAACCTGGGCTTCCTGCTGGTCGGCGTGGTGGCGGCGGCGTTCGCCGTCGGGCGTGCCCTCGGGTCGCCGGTGGTCAGGCCGCCGGTCGCCGGTAGTGGTAGCGGTGGTGCTCGATGAAGCCCGCCCGGCGGTAGAGCGCCCGGGCCGGCTCGTTCTCCTCGGTCACCTGCAGGTACACCGAGTGCGCGCCGCGGTCGAGGGCCCAGCGCTGCAGCGCCGTCATCACCGCGGTGGCCAGCCCACGCCGGCGGTGCTGCTCGGCCACGGTGACCGCGGTGACGCCCAGCCACCCGTCGGTGAGCACCCCGCGGGCGACGGCGGCCAGCGGCGCCGGCGCCGGGTCCAGCCGCACCGCGGCGAAGGCGACGTCCGGGGCGTTGGTCAGCACCTGCCGGGCGACCGGCGGCAACGCTGCGCCGTGGTACCGGTAGCCGGCCAACCACGCGTCGTCCGGGGCGGTCGCCAGCTCCACCGGCGCCGCCGGCGGGTCGGCGGGCCGGAGTGGGGCGGTGAGCACCAGCACGTTCCCGCCGTGCCGCCAGCCGGCCGCAGCGAAGGCGGCGTCGGCGGCCCGGGACTGCACGCCGGGCAGCACAGCGCACGGTTCCAGGCCGCGCCCGGCGTACCAGCGGGTGACCGCAGCGACGGCGTCCGGCAGCGGCACCCCCGGGTCGCCGACGACCAGGGCGGAGTTGGCCCGGCCGGTGAAGCCGCCGGCGGCGCGCAGCAGCCAGTCGCCCAGCCGGTCCTCCTCGAGCGCCTGCCAGCCGCGGGCGGCCACCCGTTCCAGGTCCTCGACCCCGAGCGGTGAGCGGCGCTGTCCCATGCCGCAATCCTCCGACGTGGGCTGGCCCCGGCGCACGCGGGGGGCCCGGCCGACCCGTCGCGCTGGACCGAGGGGCCTCGGGTGATACTTGGGAGCGATCGAACGCACCCCTGGCCAGCCAGGGAACTCGCTCCCGGAGGAACACCGTGACCTACGTCATCACCCAGGCCTGCGTCGACGTCCTCGACAAGGCGTGCATCGACGAGTGTCCGGTGGACTGCATCTACGAGGGCGACCGGATGCTCTACATCCACCCCGACGAGTGCGTGGACTGCGGCGCCTGCGAGCCGGTCTGCCCGGTGGAGGCCATCTACTACGAGGACGACGTCCCGGACAAGTGGAAGGACTTCTACAACGCCAACGTGGAGTTCTTCTCCGACCTGGGCAGCCCCGGTGGTGCGGCCAAGACCGGCAAGATCCCCAAGGACCACCCGCTGGTCGCCGCGCTCCCGCCGCAGGGTGAGGGCCACTGAGCACGGTCGCGCTCCCGGACTTCCCCTGGGACTCGCTTGCGCCGGCGCGCGCCCGCGCCGCTGAGCACCCCGGCGGCGTCGTCGACCTCTCGATCGGCACGCCGGTCGATCCGACGCCGTCGCTTCTCGGTGCGGCACTGGCCGCGGCCGGCGACGCTCCGGGGTACCCGACGGCTCTCGGTACCGCCGACGTCCGCCGCGCGGCGGCCGGCTGGCTGTCCCGCCGGCTCGGCGTGCAGCTGGCCGACCCGTTCGGTGCCGACCCGTCGGTGATCCCGACCGTCGGCTCCAAGGAGCTGGTGGCGCTGCTGCCCACCCTGCTCGGGCTGCAGGGCCGGGGCACGGTCGTCCTCCCGGAGGTCGCCTACCCGACCTACGAGGTGGGCGCGGTCGTCGCCGGGCTGCAGGTGCTGCGCGCCGACACCCCGCCGGCCGAGCCGGGGGACGCCGTCCTGGTCTGGTTGAACTCCCCGGGCAACCCGCACGGGCGGGTGCTGACCGACGACGAGCTGCGCCGCTGGGTCGTCTGGGGCCGCGCGCACGGCGTGCCGGTGGTCGCCGACGAGTGCTACATCGAGCTGGGCTGGGACGTCACCCCCCGCTCGGTGCTGCACCCCGACATCGCCGGCGCCGACCACACCGGCCTGCTGGCGGTGCACTCGCTGTCCAAGCAGTCCACGGCGGCGGGTTACCGCGCCGGGCTGCTGTCCGGTGACCCGGCGCTGGTCCGTCGGGTCTGGGCGGCGCGCCGGCACCTCGGGCTGCTGGTGCCCACCCCGGTGCAGGCCGCGATGGCCGCCGCGCTGGCCGACGACGAGCACGTGGCCGGCCAGCGCGAGCGGTACCGGGTGCGCCGGGACCGGCTGGCCGCTGCGGTGCGCACCGCCGGCCTGCGGATCGACCACTCGGAGGCGGGGCTGTACCTCTGGGTCACCGGCGACGAGGACTGCTGGACGACGATCGACCGGCTGGCCGGGCTGGGCATCGTCGCGGCACCGGGCACGTTCTACGGGCCGGCCGGCGCCCGCTACGTGCGGATGGCGCTCACCGCCACCGACGAGCGCATCGACGCCGCGGTGCAGCGGCTCGCCACCGGCTGACGGGCCTCCTGCGCCGCCCTTCCGGCGCGGCGTCGAGCGGGTGAGTGTGAGCTGGCACCGTGATCCGGTCAGCCGATTCCGTGAGCAGGTGATCACGGACTGGCACGACCTGTCAGTGGACTGTGCATCTCCGGTGCCCGGGACGGCTCCAAGACTGTTGCGTCCGTAATTCCGTCCCTAGCCTCGCCTGGCTGCATGGCCCGACGGGGGCCGGCCGTCTACGAGGACTTCTTGATGTCTGCTGCACACAGATCCTCCACCGCCTCCTTCTCGGCGTTCAGGCGTGCCCCCCGCCGGATCGCGGTGGGCGTGGCCTTCTCCGCCGTCCTGGGCGGTCTCGGCGTGGCCGGCCCGGCGGTCGCCGCGCCGACCGGCGCCGACGGCATCTGCAACGGCGTGGTCAACCAGCTGGCGCACCGGGGCACGGTCGAGCAGAACCTGCTCCGGGCCGCGGCGCGGAAGAACGCCGAGCAGCTGACCACGCTGCAGGCCGAGCGGACCACCCTGCAGACGAGGGCGGACGGCCTGACCGCCGACATCGCGGCGGCCGACCGGCAGCTCGACGAGCTGGCGGCCGAGGGCGTCCAGCTCGACACCGACATCGCCGCTGCCCGGACCGAACTGGCGGTCCTGCTCGAGCAGCAGACCGCGACCACCCGGGCTGCGGCGGACGCAGAGCAGGCTCTTGCCGACCTGCGCACGCAGCGGGCCGAGGTCCAGGAGCAGCTGGATGCGCTGCAGCAGCAGCTCACCGTGGCGCGGCAGCAGGCCGCCGACCTCCAGCGCCGGGCCGACGACGCCACCGCGCAGCTCGGTGCCGCCGAGCGGGCGCTGGACGACGCCAACGGTGCGCTGGTGGGCGCGCAGGCAGCAGCCAGTCAGGCCGCCCGGGACCTCGCCGCCGCCGACCAGGAGGTCGCGGACGGAGTGGCCGCACTGGCGACGGCGACGGCGACCGCGAAGCAGGCTGCCGACGCAGTCGACGCGGCGACCCGAGCGGTCGCGGAGGCGACGGGCGAGCTGGCTCGGCTGGAGGCCACCGGCACGGCCGCCCAGGGCGCACTGGACGCGCAGCAGGCCGAGATCGACGCAGCCAACCGGGCGCTGGTCGGGCTGGAGAGCGACGCCGCCGGTGCCGCGGACGCCGTCACCGCCCAGAACCGTCAGCTCGCCCAGGCTCAGGGTGAACTCGCGGCGCTGCAGGACACCGCTGACGCCGCGGCCGCTGAGGTCACGGTGAAGAACTCCGACATCGCCACGGCTCAGACCGAGCTGGTACAGCTGCAGGCCGACGCGACGAAGGCCGCGACCGCCGTCACCGCCAACGCCACCACGATCGGCACCGTCAACGAGCAGATGGCCGACCTGCAGAAGCAGGTCACCGCCACGAACGGCGCCATCACGACCAAGCAGGCGGAGCTCAAGACGGCTCAGGCTGACCTGAGCAGCCTGCAGCGCCGGCGGACTGCGCTGGACGGCGAGATCAAGGCGCTCGACGTGCAGATCTCCGCGGGCAAGGGCAATTCGCAGGCCAAGCGGGAGCTGGAGGCACAGCGCACGTCGAAGGAGGCCGAGCTTGCCCGGGTCGACGAGCAGCTCACCACCAAGAACACCGAGATCACGTCCCTGCAGCAGGACCTGCCCGAGCTGCAGGAACAGGTCGGCACCCTCAACGCGTCCCTGTCGGCCAAGCAGCAGGAGAGCAGTGCGCTGCAGGTGCAGGCCGGCGTGCTGCAGACGACCCTCACCGATGCCAACGCCGCGGTCACCGCCGAGCAGGAGCAGATCGCCGCCCTGCAGGGCCAGCTGCCCGCGCTGCGGACGAACGCTGCGAACTCCGCGGCCGCAGTCACCACCAAGCAGGAGCAGATCGACAAGCTGCAGGGGCAGCTGCCCGCGCTGCAGCACGCCGCTGCGACCGCGAACGCCAAGGTCGCCACCCAGCAGAAGGTCGTGGGCGACCTCGAGGCGGCGCTGCCCACCCTCACCAAGAACGTCGAGGTGGCCCGGAAGAAGATCGCCGACCAGAAGACAGTGCTGACCTCCCTGCAGCTGGCGCTGACCAAGGCGCAGACCGCGCTGGTCTCCGCGACCGCCGCGGTCGAGACCAGGCGGTCGGAGCTGGCGACGCTGCAGGAGAAGCAGAGCACGGCCAATGCGGCGCTGGCGACGGCCGATCGCGCGGTGACGGCGCGGCAGGGTGAGGTCACCCAGCTCACCACCGCCCGGGACGCGGTGGCCAGCACGCTGGCCGGGCTCAACGTCCAGATCACCACCGCGGAGAGCGACGTCCTCGCCTTGCAGGACGAGGTGGCACCTCTGCTGGTCCGGCTGGCCGAGCTCAGCGGCGACGTCAGCACCACGGAGACCAGGCTCGCCGCCCTCCAGGCCCAGCTGACGACCCTCGACGGGCAGCTCACCGACGCCCAGGAAGTGCTGCGGGGCCTGCAGGCGCGGAAGCAGGGGAACAAGAACGCTGTCGCCGCTCAGGTGGCGGCCGTGAACTCCCTGGAGGACCAGCTCGGCGCCGTGCAGAACCAGATCCACGCGATCGACGGAACGATCGCCCTCGGCGGTTGCGTCGCCTGACCGGTCAGCGTCCGAGGCGGTGGACACCGGCGTCCACCGCCTCGGTACGCCCCCCCCGGCCAACACCGGGCGTAGGACACCGGACAGCTGAGCGGGTCGGTGCTTCCCAGTGCGGTGGCCCGGCGCCCGCCACTGGTGGTCGTCGTGCTGTCCGCTCAGCGAAGGTGCTCCGCCTGCATCGCCAGATGCGCGTCGGTGCCGGGGCACCAGCACCACAGGTCAGATCAGGTCAGGTGAGGCGCAGCTGCAGCGGACGGGCCAGCGCGGCCGGGCTGCTCTCCCAGCCGCCGGTGGGCGTCCACCGCCAGCCGTCGAACGACACCGCGGCCAGGCCGAACCGTTCCGCGTGCGCGACCGCCCAGCTCGCCTCCGGCCAGCCCGCGTCGGCCACCGAGACGACGCCGTCCGGCTCGACGGTGGGCGGGCCGGTCTCGCGGCGCACGACGGCGACCAGCGCGGCGGTGCGCTCGGCAACCGGGGCGAGATCGGCGGCCGGGTCGAAACCGCAGTTCAGCGCGGCAGGGGTGGTGGCGTGCAGCGCGCCGGCCAGCGCTGCCGCCATCGGCTCCCACTGCTGGTAGGCCTCCGGGAATCCGCTGCGCTGCACGGCCTGCGCCACCTCGGTCAGCCGCCCGGTCTCCCAGCCGGGGACCTCCACCAGCGGGTCGAAGAACGCCCTGGCGGAGTAGACCGGGTCCTGCACCTCCTCCGGTGTGCCCCAACCCTGCGACGGTCGTTGCTGGAAGAGCCCCAGGGAGTCCCGGTCGCCGTAGTCGAGGTTGCGCAGCCGCGACTCCTGCTGGGCGGTCGCCAGCGCGATGGTGGTGGCGCGCACCGGGAGCCCGCGGGCCCGGGCCACGGCGGCGATGGTGGCGGCGTTCGCGGTCTGCTCGGTGGTGAGGGTGACGCCCGAGCCGGGCACCGTGCACTGGTTGGTCATGGTCTGCGCTGTCTCCTCACGGTGCTGCCGGGCGAGCCCGACGGCGCCGATCAGCACCGCGATCAGCACGAAGAGCCCGATCGATCCCTGGGGCGACCGGCGTCCTCGACGTCGCCGGCGGGGCGGCGGTCGGGTGGCCCGGGTCGCGGGTCGGCGGCTCGCGACCGGGGTGCTCGCCATCACCGTCGATGGTAGGTGCGTCCGGCCGTGCCGTCGGGGTCCCGCGCGGCGGCCACTAGCCTTCCGGGGACGCCGGGACCGGTCCGGTGACGACCCCGGGAGACCCGTCGATGACCTCCGACCTGCTGCTGCCCGGCATCGCCGCGACGGCGGTGCCCACCGCCCGGCTGACCCAGCAGGTGCTGCACCCGGCGGGCGTGTCGCCGGTGGGCGCGGGTGCGGCGGTGCTGTTCGTGCACGGCAACGTGAGCTCGGCGGCCTGCTGGGCGCCGCAGCTGCTGGCGCTGGACCCGGTGCTGCGGCCGATCGCGGTCGACCTGCGGGGCTTCGGCGGCACGGACCCGCTGCCGGTGGACGCGCGGCGCGGGGTGCGGGACTGGGCCGACGACCTCGGCGCCCTCCTCGATGCACTCGAGCTGGACCGGGTGCACCTGGTCGGCTGGAGCCTGGGTGCGGCCGTCGTCCTGCAGCACCTGCTGGACGCCCCGCGGCGGATCGCCTCCGTCGTCCTGGTCGCGCCGGTGTCGCCCTACGGATTCGGCGGGACGACGGCGCACGACGGCCGGCTCGTGCACGCCGACGGGGCCGGCTCGGGCGGCGGCACGGCCAACCCGGACTTCGTGGCCGCGCTGGCCGCCGGCGACACCTCGGCCGACACCCCGACCAGCCCCCGGTCGGTGCTGCGCTCGGCCTGGGTCGCGCCCGGCTCGCTGCCGCTGGACCCGCAGCTGGAGGACCTGCTCGTCGGGTCGATGCTGACCACCCGCACCGGTGCCGACCACTACCCCGGGGACTCGACCGCGGTGCCGGAGTGGCCGGGGACGGCCCCGGGGGAGCGGGGTGTGCTCAACACGCTGGCGCCCACCGTGCTCGACGTCTCCGGCATCACCGAGCTGCCGGAGAAGCCACCGGTGCTGTGGATCCGCGGGGACGCCGACCTGATCGTCTCCGACACCTCGGCGTTCGACCCGGCGGTCCTGGGCTCGGCCGGGGTGCTGCCGGGGTGGCCGGGGGAGGGCGTCTTCCCGCCGCAACCGATGGTCACCCAGACCCGGTCGGTGCTGGACCGCTACGCCGCCAGCGGTGGCCGCTACCGGGAGGCGCTGATGCCCGGCGTCGGTCACGCTCCGCACGTCGAGCGGCCCGCGGAGTTCACCGCGGCCCTGCTGGAGCACCTCGCCCACCCGGCGCCGGCGCCGTCGAACTCCCCGGAGACCCCCGGCCCGGACGACGTCTGACCGCCCGGGGGGGCCAAAATCGCGATTTTGGCCCCCCCGGGGGTTGCTAGTTGGCGTGCAGGGCGGTGTTCAGGGCGCCCCAGTCGCCGTTGCGCGGCAGGGCCTCCAGCGCGCCGCTGACCGAGTTGCGGCGGAACAGCAACCCGTCGCGGCCGGAGAGCTCGGCGGCCCGGATCGTCGTCCCGTCGGGCAGCTGCACCTTGGCGCCGGCGGTCACGTAGCAACCGGCCTCCACGACGCAGCCATCGCCCAGGGAGATGCCGATGCCGGCGTTGGCGCCCAGCAGGCAGCCCTTGCCGATCGAGACGACCTGCTTGCCGCCGCCGGACAGCGTGCCCATGATCGAGGACCCGCCGCCGATGTCGGAGTCGGCGTCGACGACCACGCCGGCGCTGATCCGGCCCTCGACC
>Ga0210040_10004776_pt1 | contig 17461 bp, 9 predicted proteins | sample CryGeyCG12114_NA_FD_185462 | JGI IMG/M metagenome (GOLD analysis project Ga0210040, IMG submission 185462) | Groundwater microbial communities from aquifer - Crystal Geyser CG19_WC_8/21/14_NA (SPAdes) (version 2) | ecosystem: Environmental > Aquatic > Deep subsurface > Groundwater | place: USA... | reverse complement strand
CACTAAAACACATTGACATGATGACTATTTTGAATCAAAAGTGGGACTTTCATAGAGCATGCTGCTTATTCATCCTATATATTAAGCAACGCTTTGGCTCTAGGATTTCTACTAACATTAGAGATACACTAGCAAAAAAAGTACTCGCAATAAAATTCGATCACATAGTACCGCCTTCTACATATGGTCACCATGTTTAAGGAAGAAAGGGGAGGAAATTGTGATATGTAGCATCCATCGTACATATATTGAGTGATCGGTTTCCAATTACAACATTCAGGCAAATACAAACTTGCGGTTTCAACGTAGAAATTCAACGTTAGAGGAATAGACCATCTAAACTGCTGTGAAGATTCAGCGGCGTTAGAGTTAACCAATATTTTTTTTCTCACATTTGGAAAATGCATTTTTGATTACTTTATAAAAATGACTATCACCCTTTATAATTAAGTAAACCGAGATAAAAAATTTAACATAGGATTTTTGAAAAAAATTGTCAAGGCAGCAGGTTGCCACGATGAATTGCTGTCATACAAACCCATTATTATTTTGATTAAGTGATTAGTTGCAGTGCCTTTTGCTTATAACAGAGAATAATTAAATAATTTTGACAGGGAAGCAACTCATAGGGATTTAACATGTGATCTTGACAGGGAAGTAACTCATAGGAATTTAACATGTGATTTTGACAGGGACGTAACTGATAGGAATTTAACAGGGGATTTTGACAGGGAAGTATTCTAAAGGAATTTCACATATGATTTTGACAGGGAAGCAACCCATAGGATAACCTGGGATTTTCACAGGGAAGAAACCTCCAGAAGGATTTAACATGAGGTTTTGACCAGGAAGCAACCGATAGAAATTTGACATGAGATTTTAACAGGGAAGCAATCTATAGGAATTTCATCTGAGATTTTGATAGGGAAAATCCTATAGGGATTTAACAAAGGATTTATACAAAGAAAAAACACATTGGGATTTAATGTACGATTTTAACGGAGAAGAAACCTCTTGAGGGAAATTACATGAGATTTTTCCAGGGAAGCAACCAATAGAAAGTTAAGCTTGGATTTCGATGGTAAAGCAAATTAACGCTAGATTTTTACAAGAAAGCAACATAAAGGTAAATAACATGACATTTTGACAGGGAAGCAACCTGGATGGTTTATTATGAGATTTTGACGGGGAAGTAAGCTAGAGGTATTTATCATAAAATTTTGACAGGGAAGAAACCTATAAAAATTTTACTCAGGATTTTGACAAAGAAGAAAGCCATGGATATTTAACATAAGATTTTGTCAGGAATAAAACCAGTAGGGGGATATTACATAAGATTTTGAGAGGGAAGCAACCTAGAGGAAGTTAACATCCGATTTTGACGGAGAAGAAACCTAGAGGGATTTAACGAAAGATTTTGACATGGAAACAGCCTAGAGGTATTTAACATGAGATTCTGATTGAGAAGCAACGGATGGGAATTTCAGATGAGATTTTGAAAGGGAAGCAACCGATCAGAATTTCAGATGACATTTTGACAGGGAAGCAACCGATCAGAATTTCAGATGAAATTTTGATTGGGAAGCAACCAATCAGAACTTCAGACGACATTTTGACAGGGAAGCAACCTATATGAATTTCGTATGAGATTTTGGTAGTAAAAAACCTATAGGGAATTAATATAGGATTTTGACAAACAACATGAGACACCATGGCATTCAACATGAGATTTTGACAGGAAAAAAACATAGAGTATTTATACATATTTGTTTAATATTTATATGAATGATTTAGGGCAGATTTCAGCTTCTAGTCGACTAGGCTCTCATATTGGGCGTATTGCGTGCAACAATATTTGGTATGCAGACGACTTGTGTCTGCTTGCACTATCTATTGCTGCCTTACAAAAATTAATCAATTTCTGTTATGATTATGCTGAAGCTCATAACATTGCATTTAATGCTTCGATAACAGTTTGCATGCGATTTTGTGTAGGAAAAGATTATGGTGAACCAGTGGTCACGGTCTATAGTGTCAAAATTGGTTGGGTCGACGCTTTTGACTATTTGGGTTTCAAGATTAGTAATGCTAGCAAGAACTGCGATGCTGCGGAGATGGAGCGTAGATTAAGGGATATAAGGATTAGAGCCAATATGTTGCATGCAAGATTCAGTAAAGCAAGTGAGTATGTTCAATTGCAACTTTTTCGCACGTTTTTTAATCAGGTATACTGTCTTGGAAGGCTGTTAAAATGCCTTGGTAGCTATGAACCAAAGAAAGAACTGGCTACGGCTTTCCAGTTCTATGCCTGTAAAGGTTAAGTGTTTTAACACAAATGACTTATTCTGATTTTCCTTTAAACAATAATTCTTAAGCTTGCAGGAAAAGATATAAATGCTTTCAAAAGTTTAAGTCTTTTTTCTAAATTTAAATTTTTTTGTGGTCTACTGGCTGTAGTTCATGAAGCTTTTCCGTCTATTGCTGCAAAGTTTAGCACGGCAAAATTAATATGATCTTGCGTGCATCGTTTGCTTGCAAAAGCTTTGTTTAAACGTATCATTTTTTCTCAAAATGTAACAAAAATCCTGATTTTTCAAGTAATTTATAGTGAGACTATTTTGTAGTAGTATTTTAAATTTTTTTCACGGACATTTTTCAATCCTGCGTGCACCGTATGTTAGCGAATTGCCGGGCGAAGCCCGGCATATTTGCTAGTTTGATATTAGAGATTGCAAAATTTTGCCAAATTAATATATAATATAATAAAACAGAACTGTGGTGCCATGTTGCATTCATAAAATGGCAAGTTTAAGTGAAATTTAAAATATTAGTGAAAGTCAAAATCAAGACGAAGAAGTTATAGCGGACGATAAATCAAGTGCCGAAGCTTAGTTTATTTATAAAAATTTTAGCAGACAAATCTAGAATGCACAGGCATTTTTTTGTTCATTCTAAAATAGTGTTTGCCTATCGGATTGTTATCGGATCGGATCGGATTTGGGGTGATCCGATCCGAACCAACAAGACTTTCGGATTATCGGATCGGATTTGAGCTGACCCGATCCGATCCGTCCGTTGCCACCCTTAGTGGATGCTATAGGCTAAAAATGATAGCTCATTCCTTCACGCTTGTGAACCTTCGTATCTGTGCTGAATTCACACATCATTATTTCTACAATTAATTAGGCAAAAATTTGCTACAAAATTGATACAATATTTCTATATTTTCTAGAGCTCCTCACTCGGCGACTACAAGTTGGAGACAAAACTTGAGTTTCTTCATGCCTCAAATTACACATTCGTTTTTGACAAACTTTGACATTCAACTACAACTTGATCATTGTTTTACATGAAATTAAAAGGCCTGAGCAAAGATGAAAACACAATTTAAACATTATTTGCAATTCAATTCAATTCAATTCAATTCAAAATATTTTTTAACGTGTCAAAACCGAATCTACAAAATCTGCTGGTCTTCCTTTGGGGACACAAATGATTGTTGTACAAAGTCAGTATTATTTTAAATAGACAAAATATCAGTTACATCTTTTAGATTTAATTAGCTCTTTAGCACAACGTAAAAAATAAGCATATGATATGTCCAAATTATCCTTAATTAAGTCAGTACAATAATTCCGTGGCGAATTGTTCCATTTTGTGATAGCTCTTAGTTGAGGAGAATTGTTACTGCAACGTGATAGCTTAGAAGGAACGACTAATAGAGGAAGAAATCTTGTATTCCTAGGTGACACGTGGAACCAGTCATTCAAATCTACTACATTACTTCCAACATAAATTACTTTAGCTACCGATTTTAACAGTGACAGCGTGTACAATTCAGGAACAGTAAAGAAATTATACTTTAGGAGTAAGGGCGACACTGGCGTTGTCAAGGAACTACTTTTTGCTCTACTGCGTGCCGGAAAAAAGGAAGAGAGTAGTAGTTTATCTACTCTCTTCTGCAATCTAGATAAATGAGCTTCGATTTGACAACCCCAGGTGGACAGGCAGAAGTCAATATGCGAAATTACTAGACTCTTTACCAACAGCACGAAAACTTTAGTGGGAACCAGGCGCTTGATGGAGTGTATCTTGGCAACAGTAGTGCTGATTTTGCTCTCTACATGCAGAAAGTGTTTAAAAAAGGACAAATATTCATCAAAGAAAACTCCTAAATACCTGAAATATTGAACTTTCTCTACCTGATTTCCTCGCACTGATAGTGACTCGTTCGTAAAATCTGAGCTGTCATGGGCTTTTTTAAAATACATTACTTTAGATTTACTGTAATTTATCAGCAAATTGTTTTTTTCGCACCAGACTAGAAATTTTTGAAGCTCATTTGAAATTAGCTTAATGGGATTTTTGCATGTTGTGATATCGAAAATGATTACCAAGTCATCCGCATAAAGCAAAAAATCAGTTGAAAGGGTTGAGCCTAAATCATTAATGTAGAGAGCAAATAAGAGAGGGGATAAAATCGAACCTTGTGGGACACCGCATTTTAGATCATAAGATTTCGAATTGGGACCTGCTTTTATGATGATCTTACGATTAGTTTAATAGGAATATAAAATGTGGTGTAATTCTGGGGGGATTTGGAAGTTTCCGAGCTTTTTCAGCAAAATGGGGATAGAAACAGAGTCAAACACTTTGCGAAAATCCAAAAATAGCGCAGCAGCTTTACCTTTCCGTTTGTCTATAATGTTGGAAATCTTTTAAGCGAGAATGGAAACCGCGGTTTCACAACTTCGTCCTTTACGAAATCCATTCTGTTCGTTGATAAGTTCCGAATCACAGAAATTAATAAGCTGCTTGTAAAGTATTCGCTCGATACATTTAGCAAAAAATGGAATATTCGAAATAGGTCTATATGACCCTGAGTGGTTTTTTTCCCTTTTCCTTTATATAGCGGGGCTACAAAGCCGATTTTTAATTTATCGGGAATTACTAAAGATTGAAAGAAAACAAGAATGAGGGGGAGGAATTGAGGAAATAGGGAACCATTTTATTAGAAATTAGTTTACAGACTTGGAGGGTCAAACCTGAGGGGTCCGGAGCACCTTTTTTTTCAGCCATCAATGCTTCTTCCACTTAGTTTTGGGACACCCAAGAAAAATCTAACAAATTCGGTGCAACTTCCGGAAGAGTGAATTTGCTTGAACTATCTGGGGTAGGAGTTACAATAAAATCAGTCGCGAGCGCGTCACAAATGTCTAAATGTTCGCCACTAACTTCAGATACAATTTCTGTGATTGTATTGCTGGTTTTTTTGGTTCCAGTAATTTAAATAAGGGTTCAATAATTTTTTTAATTTTTTTAATTTTTTTTTATTAGAAAGTTCATGAATTAAGGAGGAAAAACTAAAGATTTTTAATTTCTGACTAAACATATTCAGTAAACGAATTGGAAGAATGCCGTGGAGCATCCTTAAAATATACTTCTCCACATGTTAATTAAAAATTCGTAAGAGAAACATATAAAAAATAAAACTAATAAAATTAATTCTAGACATGCACGGTCAACCTTGATTATGAAAGCGTAGAAAAATCATTTTCTGGGATTGTTGCGGGGCTCTTAAAATTATATTCAGCAGAAAGCACGGATGTTTCGAATCTCTCTGCTAGTTACTTGTTTAATTAAATGTTACAATTCACTCCGTTTAGAAAAAAGTATGAAGATTTTTGTAATTTTTTAAACTCAGAAGGAGTGATTGTACGTTATTGAGCGAGCAATCATGCATTTGAAAATTTTGTTTATATGGGCCTTCATTTTAATTATTTAATTGAATAATATTCAGATTAACTCAGATAAAAAAACACTTTAATCATGCGCATGCATTTTTCGGCCAGCTTTTGCAATTGGTGGACACATATCTGACACCTGACAGACCACCCCTATCCGAAATGGTGAATATTTTCAAGTAAACTTGTTGGAGCTCTTTTAACCGTCGTTTTTGTTCATAAAAATGCCGGACCCCTACACTTCAACATAATCTAACTAACAATCCATAGACAGAACTAATCTCAGATTATATTTGTAGAATGATTTCTATTTGGAAGGAGCATGAGACATGTAATATAATAATTGTGGGGGATTTTAATATTTCAACTCATGTAAGTAAGTTTTTGAAACTCAAAACTGCATGTGAAAATAATAATTTACAAATTTATGATGTAGAATGTTTAGAACAAATTAGTTATACCTACTTGAGTGAAATGAACTGTGCAACCAGTTGGCTGGATCATATTGTTGTAAATGATAATATGCAAACAAATGTAGTCACTTGTAAGATCGACTATGACTGCGTACTCAGTGACCATTTTCCTATTATTCTAAAAACTGACATTGCTTTGAAAAATCTGGTAAAGACAAAGACACCAGGGAGACAAAAAATTAAATGGCCTAGTGAAAAAACTGTGAAAAAATATTACCATAATCTGGACAAAAATTGTACTATCAATCATGACTGGAATATATGCAATAAGGCTGTGTGTAATAATCCTCATCACTGTAGTGGAATAGAAAATGCCTATGATAATCTGAAAGCAGCAATTTCAGACGCTGAAACAAAAGCATGTAGTAATGGCACGAGAAAAACACAAGGGTACAAGCCAAAAGCGGGCTGGAATGATATGGTAAAAGTACATTATGCTAATTATAGGAACAATTACAAACTGTGGCGTAATATGGGTAAACCGAGTAAGGGACCTTTGTTCGAATCTTTTAAGACATGTAAACGTATATTTAAAGCTAAATTGAAGAAAAGTAGGAACGAATGTGATAGACATGAAAGCGAATCTCTTGCAAAAAACTTGCTAGCTGGTAATTATAATTCTTTTTGGGACACGCTAAAAAATATAGCGGTAAAAAGCGAACAGTGTCCAATAACATTGATAATGTTGTCGGTGAAAATAATATTGCTGACCACTGGGCACACATATACACAAAAGATTTTCAGCTGAATATTGAGTCCATGAAACGAGACGATTTGAATTTTCAAGAGAGCTTAAGGAATATGAGTAGCGATAAGCAGAATTTAAAGGTGCTCAGTACTGATGATGTAAAAAGGCCATTAGAAAAATTGGTAACAAAAAATCTGCTTGGCCAGACAACATTAAGATTGAGCACATTAAGAATGCCCCGTTTCAAGTTGTGCTACTTTTGACATTATTTTTTAATTTATGCATATCACATTTGTTTCAGAAGATTTTTGTAGAAAAAAGGAAGCACAACCAGCAGCAAAAATTTTAGACCAATTGCACTTGCAAATGTAGTGTCTAAAATTTTTGAGAATTGTTTAATGCAGAAGTGCAATAAGTATTTAAACTCAGGTTATTGGCAGTTTGGGTACAAACCCAATTTAGGAACTGAAACAGCGGTTTTTGCATTGAAGAGTGTTATTTATCACTACAGACACAACAACTCATCAGTGTTTGGTTGCTTTTTATATGCAAGCAAAGCTTTTGATAATGCACTTCATTCTAAGTTAGCTAGGAAACTAATTGATAATGGCATGCCAATTTTTTATTTAAAAATGTTATACTTTTGGTGGAAGGAGCAGGAATTTCAAGTAAAATGGGGAGATTCAAGTTCCATCAAGTATAAAGTACAAAACTCAGTAAGACAAGGCGGAATATTAAGCCCGCTGCTATTTAATGTATATATGGACGAATTAGGTAAAAAACTTAATGATTCTAGAATAGGATGTCAAATAGGAAGAGCTATGTGTAACAATTATTGGTATGCTGATGATATTTGCTTGCTGGCACCCTCTATTAGATCTCTACAGTATTTGACTGAGTTGTGCCAAAGATATGCGAAAAATCACAACATAGTTTTTAATACCAGTAAAACTGTCTGTATGAAGTTTGCTGTCAAAAAAGATACATGGGGCCATAAAGATGTTATGATAGATAATGTAAAACTAGAATGGTGTGATAATTTTCCATATTTAGGATATACAATTCAAAATTCTCAAAAACATTGTGATGAGATGGAGATGGAAAAAAGAGTGAACAGCTTAAAAACTATAGGTACTGTATTGCTCACAAGATTTGGTAATACTTCCAGGGAAGTTAAAAAACTTCTATTTAATACGTATGCAGGAGTAATTTACTGTGCTGCTTTATGGGTACCTTCTACAAAATCAGGGTGCAAGGCGAAAGTAGCCTACAACACAGCTTTGAGGCGACTCTTTTGTGTAAGGGGTGAGCACAGTATTAGTAAGCTTTTTGTTGAACTAAGAATTAATAATTTTACTGCATTACGTAGATTTGCTTCCTTTTCCTTAAAATCTAGAGTACTATGTAATGACAATGAAATAATAATTAGTATAAGAAACTGCGACTCCTTTTATGAATCTGATATATTTCACAGCTGGAATGAACTACTCTACGGTGATTCTATAACTTAAGTTCAATTTTTGTATTTGACTTGTATGGATTTTTTTTAAAGATCTGTAATAAACTCTATTATTATAAACTATTTTGTAATATGTAAGTCTGTTTCAGAGATGTTTCTCTTAGTTTCTTAACTAGCAGGGCCCACTGGGCTTTGGTCCGACTCACTCTTACGAGTAAAAATTCTAACTTGCGAAATTTTCAATGTTTAAAAAATTTTCTTGACGCAAAAAAGGATAATTTAATTATTAACATTAAAGTTATTATTAACACAGTTTTAATTAAATATACATTTCAACAATATAAATTCAACACGGTTTTTTGTCACAGTTTTAGAATTTAGAGAAAACTATAAATTTCATGTTCGTAGTTTATTATTGTTGTTATCTGTCCAGTTATTGCATACTCTATGTTAACTTTTACATACGAAAAGCATACAATATGATTGAACAAATTTTTTGGAAAAATATATGAACTTCATTCAATAATCCAATCAATCAGAACAAAAATCAATCATACAAACCTAAAACCAACAACTTTAACTACCCCCAATTAAAATCAAAAGACCTCTCGATACATTCGCTTACTGCGGTTAATTTTTTTCCTTTTTACACATGTATGTTACTGATGGAGACCTTAATTATTGTTCATTTCATTGCTTTACGAAAAGTTACTGAGCGATCAAGATGGATCCAACAAACTAATTCCTATCATTTTTACTTTATTCTTACATTAGTATACAAGTATACTTAGGAATAAACAATATAAAATTATAGTGGACAATTCATGATGGAACAATGTGCACTCAAGCTGAGTGAATCCAAGAATAAAATGCAGTTCAAAGTCCTACAGCACAAGCACACCAAATGGTACGCAAAACGCAACTCATTCACAATGCAGCAACCATAAATAATAAACAATAAAAACCCAAGAAAACTTATTCACAAATCACAAGTAACCTATAAATTGTTCACTCACTATGAATTTATTATAGCCATGAAAATGATATATATACATACAGATATATGTATAGTTAGTTAGTTATACATTGCAAAAATAAGAATGATCTGGATCATATGAGTAACAAATTAGCACACTCAAATTAGCGTAAAGGTTAGACCAATGATTTGGTGTCCATGTGGTTTCCAAATATTGCATTATGTATGATGGATTCAGTTGATGCGTATCGTCAGTGACGATGACCAGATGACCATTCGGACGTCCTTCAGGTGGACTTGTCACTTTCTTCCTCCGAGTCACAGTCCTCATCATGAGTATGAGTGAGTCGTCTTGGAGTCTCGGGTCGCACATGCGGCAAAGTGCTTTGGCTTCGCTCCAATACCTACACATCAGACCAATTAGTCTCAACTTATCCTCGGGTCCATTCTAACTAACTACCAAATATATGGCACCTTGGTTGGTTTGTTGGGCTTGTCATGATGATGAGCAGGTTTGCCATTCTCGGTGGAGATTTCATTGGATCCTTCATAAACGGAGGTTTGACGGGACCGAATGAATGCATTGTCAGTCACGAATCTCTGCTCATGAGCTACGGTCGACTCATGAGGCATCTGTAAAGACAACCCCATTCCCTTAGTTAGATAGTTAGGCACTATAATATGCACGTGGAGGAAGTACTTGCATTGCATGATATGGAACTGAACTGAACTGACCAACATGGCAGGGGCCCTGAACATGTAGCTGAAGGGGTAGTAGAGTAAATTGAGAAAGGTGGCAGCATAGACGTCCGAGTAGCGGACAACTTGACTAGCAAAGAAGGTTTGCCGTGAGCCCGAGCGGAACAAGCTACCCATCATTCCGTACGCCATGTCCATCTCATGAGTCACTGCGCGGATCGAGTTCCGAAGCTGAGAGATGTCGATGCGCTCTTTGCTGCTAGAATCCAAGTTCTTGAACGTCTCGCCCAACATGATGTCCAAGTTCTGGAGTTTCTGGAACAAAGAGCATTTGTCCGTCCATACGTGCAGCTCCTATGTCAACAAAACAAGGATTAGTTTGCCAGCTACAGTAGCCGGGAATACCGGTATGAGCAATAAGGAGTTGAATTTATGTACATATAGTCACATCTACCTGCCTGCTTAATGGATTATATTATTTTGGTTTATCGTTTAATAAGAACTAAGTGTGGAGTCAGACAATAAGTAGGTTATTAGCATTAACAGTTTTGTATTCTCATTGTACTTGAGTTCATTACTTTTAGTTACTTTAATTAATTACACAAGAAATATGGAGAATCTTAACACTACGGCAGTCGGATTGATTGAAATTTGTCTACAAACATACGAAAGAAGAATCTTCTCTTCATAATGTGTTTTGTGATGTGCTTGTGTTTGTGAATCATAAAAAGGGCAGAAGCCAACGTAAGCCATATAACTTAGTTACTCGTCGTTTCAACCATAGGTGGAAAATCCGTCATATCTCGGTAACCAGGTTACCATGAAATTTGGGGCAAGTGGGGCCAGTGGGGCAAAATTGGCCGCAAAGCGGCCAACAAGCAAAATATTTGATGTCGGATGAAAAAAAAAACGATTTTATTTACGACTTAACTACCCCACTGGTTCGAACTTCGGCCCCACTAACTACCCCAATTTTTCTTCTATGCAATATTACATATTACAGCTCTTGGCCCCACTCGGCCCCACTAATTTCTACCCCTGTGGGGAAAAAAGTGGGGAAAAAATATTTTTTCGGGATATGGGGCCACTTCTGAAAAAAAAATTATTTTCCACCCATGGTTTCAACACTACTGCCGGCCAACAATGCTTCATTTATAATGTTGTGCGTTTGTGGAATGATCTCCCTCCTGATATACAACAAACTGATACACCATCCAAATTTGATTCTAGTGTGATCGACTGGCTTCTTACGAAACGACTCTCTGACTTTGGAATTTAGCAATTAAAACTTTCAAATATTTATAGACTTTATATCTGACTTTATATTAATGAATCATTCTATTTTTTTCGTTTCTGTGACCTGTTTCTGAAAAGAATGTGTACACATTATGTCTCATTGTCACGTTTATAAACCATTCAATTCAATTCAATTAAGAGTGATCTCTCCATTCAATATATGCGCAAACAAGGCATACATTACAATTCTATCATCATTGCATCACTACAAACCCAATCTGCAAACTACCTGGCGTTTAACTCAAACTATGTAAATGTAATACAATGAATATCATCACATAATGATCATACCTGCACTAATTCTGGAACGACAAGAAATGTGCGCCATCCACGAATCTTTTTGGATTTCAAAATGTCTCCAAAGATATGATCCCCAACGTACAAAACATCCTTCCCTTTGGCATTCAAAAGTTCCGCTATCACATCACAGGATCCTAAACAAACAAAATGACATTCGCACCAACCAGTGTTAGTGTAACTTACTGACTGAGTAACTGACTGCGAGAGTGAGAAAGTTGTGCTACACTAGGCACATGTACCTCCAGAATAGACTTGACCCTTGAGCAAAGGTCCTGTGTGAGATCCGATTTTCAAGGCGCCCGTGTTCGTGTCCACCTGACGCAAAATGGTCCCTTCTTTGAAAAATAAAGGCTTCCGAGCATCCATCACGATACAGTCGAAATAGTCTTTCCAATCAGGTTGTGGCTCCCCATTCTGAGCACACAGAAATATTGGTGACAATCTAATCTATATTGCTCAATGTATGGGGTGAGTGGAGAAGGTTTGTATGCTTTAGTACCTTGGAAGGGAAATCTAAAAGGTAGGCCATGATTTTGTTCGTATACCAGTACTCGGAGTTAGTGAGCAGAAAAGCTGTAGCCCCTGACTCCCGAATTCGCGTGAGAAGCATAGGCAGTCTCTTATCTTTCTTCACATATTCCTCCAGATTCTCCACTGTCTTCACTTTCAAATCACCCTGTAACACAAAACAACATTAGTATCCATAAACTGTGTGCTCGGTCCGCCTGCATGGGAATAGGATCCACAAATCACTGTTGGCCTGGAAATGCCCTGCTCCGCCTCAAAAAAAAACACGCACTAATGTTAGGAATGCGCAAGACCTTCACCTTCTCATGAATCCAGTCGACAGCATTTCTGACATCCTGGAAGATGGATTTATAGGACATGACGAGGTCTCCACTTCGCACTCCAGTGGTGTCCCTGAGAAGACAGTTTTATTAATTAGAAGGAGCAGAAAAAAACAATGGGAGGATTTTAAGATACACAAAATGGTGACATACTTTTGAAAGCCAGGAGCATTGGAGAAGAAGTTGATGAGACAAGCCAACAGATAGGTCTCAGGCAAATTGAACAACGTATTGAGCACGAACACACGCGACTCGTCCAATGTGAGAAACTTGCTTGGGTATAGATCGTACACTTCTGATCTGAAAAAAAAATCAAAATGTAGACCATGCACTATGCACCATCGACACACACAGCATCGAGCATCCTACACCCAGTCATAAATAATCATCTCTAATTATTGATGATAATGTTCAAAAGGCAGCCACCACACCAAAACTTGTCATCCAGTCCCCTCAAATCAAATCATCTCTTGCTTGGTTATGCACCTTACCTGTAGCAGTAGCTGTATGCAACTAAACTCATTACTTGTTGCCTATAGTAAGCAGCATACATATTTATGTGTGTTGTCAGCTGTCACTCGTCAGTGACTATTCATAATTAACGCAACTATAAGACTATAACTAGCTGAAGTGCAATATTGTATGCATGTGCGATCTCAATCTAGCTTGTCAAAGGCAGTCATACATATCACGTATGTACATAACATTGAATCGCCATGGTGTGCATTTTTAGACTCACTGTTTCAAGAACTTGAATCCATGGCAGCAGACGAGGATGTTTCCGTAGGCGTCCACTTTCAACAGATTCCCGTAGTGGGTATCGAACCAGAGGCCTCTAAAAAATGTCAATACCAGAGGAATAATTAAAGAACCGTGCACTTATTTATCATGTGTTATTTATTTAGCATGTTAGTTACCTGATGGGGAAGGAGGGATCATAGACAAACTCCAAGAGCTCAGAAGGATAGCCCATGGAGACAAGTCGCCGTGTGACCAGGTTGAATGCCAGTGTCTCATATTGCGGAGATTTGTAGTCTACACAAAATTGATTCATGAAAACAATTACTACATGGTTAGGGCATATTTATATAGGTAGCACTACCGGACCAACAGTTGGCACTTGTTAGTTATATAGTTAGTAAGATCTTTTAGGTGAAATCTGTAATGCTGTGTCTGTCTGTCTGTGATTTGCCTTTACCAACAATATACAATAATAATAATAAGTCCAGTGGATTTGGGAGCAATAATAATAATACGAAATGTCATGATAGCGTGCCGTTTTAACTACCTGACTCTGTATCATATTTAATGTTCCGTGTGACTGAGGGGAGATCAGAACATTGTTTTGACTTGGAAACACGTAAAATTGAATAAATCAAATCAAATCAAATCTGTTATGCCAGTGGGAAATAAATGTACCACACCTATAGGGCCTACACATACACACATAATAAAAACACATTGTCCATTATTATTGGGAAGTGGGAACACTAAAAAGCTAACGAATGATCATAACATAACATTTAAACACAAAATTTGTTCTATACTAGCTGCAACTCTGCAACGCAATTCTTTTACTCCCCGTCCGTACATACTTGCTTGCGTCAATGCATGGATGGAGGAAACCTGAGAGAGGATTTGTTCGTGCTGTGACCACCATTTACAGGGACTCGGTCCATGGTCAATTAATTTAGCTAGGGCACACCCAAAGGAGTTGAATAAAACTAACTAAATAAATAGAGTTTAAAATGTAGTTTATTGTGCATGCAGTTTATTGTGAATGGAATTTATTTGTTCTTACATTAAGTATTTTGCTACAAACCAGGTACAAATGACTTTTCTGCTTCAATTACCCCATCAACATACAAATTGCAATGACCAATGACAATGTCTTAACAGTACAAGTGTAGGAGCTACTCTTTTTGTTCTTGCAACCTGAATGAGAAATAGTTTGTTCAACCATTTCATAGCTATAGCTTCCCATGTCATCAAAATTGTACTTTCATTATTCTAATGGGACCCAAAGTCCAGGAAATGTGGAGCACAATATACTCACTAGCTCAGCAATGTATTTTTATAGAACTATAGCTAACTAACTAGCTAACTAGACTAAAGTTGATTTAGTGCCAGGCACCACTCAACTACCGTGTTAGTTAGAACTAGGACTAATTAAGCAAATTTGTGAGTTGGATATTGAATGGCGGAGGTGAAGGGCAGGTTTATGAATTCATATGGAAAAAAGCGTCATACACTCTGCATTTGGCACTGACTGCCAACTGCCTTATAGGAATAATTACAAACGAACCTGCAAGCGTGTAGTCCATGTCAAAGCCAAAAAACTTGATCTTTTCCAAATGGAGACTTCTGTTCACAAAGATCCTGTGCAAACAAACAAGCATGTTCATAATCATCATTTTGACATTCAAGTCCAAGCCCAGTGTTAATTGACTGTTCAACTAACCACAGACTGAACTGATTGCATTGCAATCACCAACTCTCAGTAACATGTAGCCAGCCAGCCAGCCAGCCAGCCAGCCAGCTCAGGGCATTTAAACATTCAAGGAGACAATAAAAGTCTTTGCATGTCCAACTCTCATTAAAGTAGATAAAATATGAGCCAACTATTGTTATGGGTTATGCTAGTCATTCATGTGCTCAGTGCTCATCAATAATCGGGAGAACAACAAACCTCTTGAGATTTTTCCCCGTCCCATGTCCAACCATAACTGGCTACATAATACACCCATGTGGATTTGTGGATGTGACGATGTGAGTCAGTGCAGTGCAACCTCATCTGCAACCCAATCACCCAATGCACTTGCACTGTACGTGTACAACGGTGTCCTGCTCTGTCTCATATGCCCACTAGTACTAGCCCACTACTAGATAGGCAGACAGATACAGAATAGCAGAATTCAGCTGAAAATATGGTACACACGTTCATGCAAGCATCCTACTTTAACTTCACCACACCACAGCAATAAGCACAGTGTATAGTATCTTACGCATAGCAGTAGCAGTAGCAGATTGCAGATTGCAGTGAGCATGCAAAAGTAGATGATTGATTTTTCCCCCTTTTGGCACCAACTAGGAAATCAAAACCAGCTGTTCACCACAAAACACAGCACTCAAACCCCTCAAAAGCAAGTTAACTACATAACTTGAAACTTGAATTATCAACAAATTGCTAACTATGGTGCTATTATTCCTTTTGTAAAAACTCATTTTAAATCCCTTCTCCTAGTCTTCAGTGCTTGTCATTTTTATACCATACTATTTTGATCTAAAATGTTGGATTCCAACTAACTAACTAACTAACCTGTGAGCCAAATTGCGATCATCGGAGAGATGCATGGAGTCAATACTGGCACTGGCCATCAACAACTCTTCATTCATGGCCGTGGAGCTCATGTTGCTCACTCCTGATGGATTCAAATGTTGACAATTGGTGCTGTTGTGACTCCAACAGTAGAATTTCTCACCCCTCTTGCTGCTGCTGCTGCTGGCACGCCTTCCCCCTGCTCCAGTACTACCACTACTACTACTACTCGAGTTGTTGTCACGTCCAATTTGGTAACTCGTACTATTTTGACTCGGACACTTCCTATTAGCTGCTCCTGGCACATATGCCACACTGTCAGCGGCGTCCGAAAAGGTCACTTTCTTGTCAACTTGTAGTAGTGGTAGTGGAAATGGCAACACAGTGGACGAGTGATTGTAATCGTTGTTATTATTGACGATGATTGGTTTGTCCTCTTGGGAGTTTGGTGGGGAGAAGGGATTGTTCTGATGTGAGCTGTCCGATGTACGGATTGGAACTGGTGCTGCAGAGTTGCGGAAGTCAGGCATCCTTATTGCTCACTGATATTCGCGAGCAGCGAGAAGTACTGTATATGGCCAATAACAAGGAGGCACGAGCCAGCCTACTACTACTATAGTCTCGCTACCCCGATCCAAGCACCTATACGTGCTGATGTATATACGGTCCGTTCGTACGTACCACAACAAAACACACGTTCCTAGCTACAGAACATTACAGATAAGAAAGAATACCAATTGGACACAATAACACTTTGTTCACCATATGGCGTTCAAATCCAACTATCCAACGCACACCACACATCGTGCATTGCAGGCAAACAAAGAGTTTATCATTTGCGAACAATCCTCCGCTCAAGTCCCTTTTTTGGAAGGTTGCATTTTGTTGGTGAATTCATGGGGACTTGGGCACTAGGGCTCCCTATGCTATTTATTATTTTACATACCAAGTTGTTTAAAAGAAGGGCCAAGTAGAGTGTAAACGGCGAAGATATAGAAGGGAAAATATTAGGAAAAGCGTGTGCTGTGCATCAGATCTCCACATGAAGTGATAAGCTAGGCCTAGTAGACATGGCATGGACTATGTTATCTGGCATTGGTTATGATATTATTGTTGCCACCAACATTTTACAGATTCAGTGATTTTTGTATAAATCCATCATTTATCGGGGATAGCCGAATATCATGGGGCATGTTCTTTTTACTTTGCAAAGTACAGTATACTATCTAGTTTTCTTTTACGATTCGGAAACTATACCTAAATTCATTCCTCTACTTCCAGCAAATCCAATTGGAATTAGATAGTTTAAAGAGCCCACATTCAATGTGATTGAAATTTAATCTCCTTCAAAGGGAATAAACCTCAGCAAGAGGGTATACCGACGAAGCCGGGTTATAAGAAATTATTTATATTAATATTACAAAAAACGAGTAATAATAATTAGGGGTTTTTATCGTTTTTCGGTAGTCTCATCAGCTAGTCTTTCTCCGTTCACCAAATGGCAATCGCAAATGGAATCATCAATCAACATTATTTTGATTTTCGCGCCAACAATAATACTACTACAAGTTATTCCAGTAAACTGATCAGATGACCAAAAAATTACCCTAACATTTCAAATTGAAACATTTAATTACAAAATTAAACCATTTTGGTCAC
>Ga0210040_10004775_pt1 | contig 17480 bp, 20 predicted proteins | sample CryGeyCG12114_NA_FD_185462 | JGI IMG/M metagenome (GOLD analysis project Ga0210040, IMG submission 185462) | Groundwater microbial communities from aquifer - Crystal Geyser CG19_WC_8/21/14_NA (SPAdes) (version 2) | ecosystem: Environmental > Aquatic > Deep subsurface > Groundwater | place: USA... | reverse complement strand
ATTTCTACATGGCGTACATCTCCCAGCCAATCAGAGAAGATTACCACCTCTACCTACTGATCCGATTGGCTGGGATGTGTACGCCATGTAGAAATCTACGAAAATACAAGGCTTCAGGTGTACCCCTAGTGTTTGTTTAGTTAATTATGTCATAGTTTAATAGCATACAGACTAAGAGTTCTATGTTGCTGTCAAAAGTAAAGCGGTCAAGCTTTAGAATAAGGGGCTAATGGTAATATTCCAAATAGCCACTTACACTAACCCTAACTTTTGATAAAAATAAATTTTCCATAGCAATCAAATGTTAAAATTTATTTTAAATCGAATTTAGGGCCATCAAACCCTACCTTGCAAAACTTCCGTTTAAAATAAATTTTCATATTTGATTGCTATGGAAAATTTATTTTTATCAAAAGTTAGGGTTAGTGTAAGTGGCCATTGGGAATATTACCATAAGTGAAATAGCAGTTGTGTAACCTGTGTGGTTGTATGGGGAATATCCATAACTTCTATTAATTATTATTAATAAATTGAATAATAACTACAGCTACGTAAGATGCATTAATCGTGCTGGAATTATTTGGCATCATATTAGTGAGTGTCATAGGAGAAGCCAGTGGTAGGCCACCCAGTATCATTACAATATTAATATATGCACTAAAATGGACACACAACACACCCTAGTGATGGTGAGTTTTGCTACTTCCATCTTCATTCGGCTGAACCCTCATCCATTAATTCAAAAGCAGCTAACTTTTAGCTTAATTGAATTGCAGACATTCATCAAATTTAATTCTGTAGAAATTTTTGTACCTGACAGTCTTGTTGATATTTAATTTTAATAAATAGTTTTTTACTTTACTTTTACCTTTTACGTTTTAAAACATTGGGAAACTTTCCTTGACACTGATAAGGACAGTAATAATAATTTACTGAACAAAGCGGACGAATCTACGGTAATAGCTTATGCCCTAGCATAATACTGATAAAATGAGTCGAAGTTGTGACAGGTATTATAAGATTATGCATGCACTAAAAGCACAAGCTAGGTTAAAAATTTAATCAAGCAGAATATTCATTTAAAGGATTGTGTAATTCCCAATCGTCTACAAAAATACAAAGTGATAAGTTGTCTTTTCGTCTCTGAGTTATTATAGCATCGACATTAAACACGCATTGCGCTCTTGAACAAGTTTCTGTTGCAGTTTATGTGTAAAAGCTGATGTAAACATTCTGAAACCTTATACTGACTGAGCCAAAATGATTGTACAGAAAACGAAAATACATTTAGCTTTCATGGAGAAATTAGGCAAATACATGCCTGTTCCCAGCTACTCAAAAAAATTCAAACGATTTGAAGCAAATAAATACGCTAAAGTTATTAAAATTTTCCAAATATTATATCATCGGACATATTTGGTTTGTGTAGCTGGCATCTTTTATTGTCATCTTAAACAACTCGGTTAATTAAAGCAAATTACTAAACATTTAAAAATTGATAATATACGCAAAAATTATTAACTTTAACTTTTGTTTCAACGCAGGACAATGGCATTCTTCTTCAACATTTGCACTCACAGTTTGCATTGCCCATTTTTCAGCCATGATCTGGGCTATCTGCATCATATATGGTGAAGTTCCTGTCATGGAGAATGCAAAACAATTAAATCACATGTGTTTCATGGATATTTATCTTTTTAGTAAGATTTATTGAAAATCAGAAAATCTTAAATTGCCCTACAATACCACAGAAACATTTTTTCTTTTTCATACTCATTCTACTTTCTCCTTGCATGAAGAAAAGTATTTGAAGCCTAAAAGATCAGAGCGGAGTCAATGCTGGTCACAATATGGAAAACAATTTTATCTTGTGGAATCTTTGACGTTATTATGGAGTTTTATAATAATAGTCCCATTTGTTTGCTTCCTTCTTTGGTTGATTGGTGTAGTCCCCGTTCAATCAGCCTTGTATCACCTGTGCTCAAGTTTTGATTCACCAGTCTCTAATTTCATACAACTAATTACACTGCTGCTATATCTTTGGACAGTTCTGGGATGCACCTATATAGTACTGTATAGTATTTCCAGACTACTTATATATGGGTGCATTGCTGGGTTTCGGAACAGTTTAGGATCTACCGGAGAAAGTTAGGGATCCATTCTATATTTCTATATTATCTCATCTTTGTATCCTGTGACTGGAACTTTACTCTCTTTTCAGAAATACAAATAACATTCCATGAATATCAATCATTTTTCGTTTTGTCAAATATTATGAGGGAGTATTCTGGAATATTCTTGACTTCCGTGGCCCGACATATTTTTTGTGGCGCTTTTATATTTTTTGGAATCTCCGCAAACATTGCAAGAATCAAACAACTTGAAGACTACCGTCTAATGATTGCGATTGGAGCAACTTCGTTTCCAGCTGGCTTTGTTATAGCTTTTAAAGAGTCCCGCGTAACACAAAAATTATGTATGGTTTCATCTCAGAGGATTCAACAGTTTAAACGTAGTAAATTCAAATACGAGTCTTTGAAAGCAAAATCCTTACAACCCATACAATCAAAATTTGGCTGGATGCTGTACACATTTGATGTACGACAGTTTCTAACTTTTATGCAATATCTTTTTGACAAAGTTGTAATTTTCCGACTATTGTACGGCTAGTATATGCTTTTAGCTAAATTTTAGCTCGCTTATACGGGCTCGAGTTTCGTCATATGTTGATTTTTGGTTTTTTTAACCTAGAGGGCCGTTTCTGTATAGAAGGGAATGCAAATCATTCTGGTAAACTGCATTTAGCTGCATTAACTGCATCTATTTTAATATTCGTTACTAGCTCTGCCCACCATTACAATTTTAGCTCATGCAATAATACGTGAAAATGGATTGACTGGATGTCATTACATTGAGTTAAATTAGATTCTTGATAACTTACTAATATGCATTGTATATTTGTGTGCCGCATATGAATCAAAATAAACCTCAGTAAGAAGAATATTTAAGTAGCGCTCGCTCAGTCTGAAAGTCTGAATGCTCAGTTTACGGAATTTCGAACTGTATTATTTTAATTCACTTTAGCAGTAGTTATTGTCCGTAAACTCAGAATCGCTCTCATTTAAACAAACTCATTTTAATTTTTTGTCATATTAAACTAATTTTAGCTGAATTTTCATACGATTTATACAAACATTGACACCATATACGTAACAGTTACTTTGCATTAAGTACGACAGAATAACGTGTTTTTTTGGTGTTTTTGCAAGTTTTTCAATGAACTACACACACACAAAAAACTAATAGCCTCGTCATTATGTCATTTACTTTAAAAAGTCATTTTGTCCAAATAATCGGCCGAAAATCGGGATACACTAAATTTTCAACGCAATTAGTATAGATTTCTTTAACAGAAAACCAAATTCAACCCTTGAATTGAATTGGACTTAAAATCTAGTATGGTTCTCTCTCACAATACCCCAATAGTTGGTATTCCAATGCACCAAAACCTTGAATCAAGAAAGAAGCCCAGTCTATTAGAAATCAAGATGACTGAGGCAAGATGAAAAGAACGAAAATAATTCTTTACATGTATTTGTTGTAGACCAGACACCAGACTTTGAGCACCGTAAACAATTATACCAAAGCACAGTCTTAAGAAAAGCGCAAAGCGTACACAAATAGCACAATGACCGACAAATACCGTTACAATAATCGTAAGCACAATCGTCAATATCCAGTAAACATACAAATTCATAACAATAATGCTACGCAATGCAAAATAGGAAAGGGAAGCCCAATGACCATAAATAATGCACGATGCTCAGCTGTTCGCTTTTAGCTACCAGTTTGAAAAGCATGACAATCTTAGCAGCTGCGGTAAGTCACTCATTTTGAACGTGAGATTTCTCATGCACACAATTCTCATGAATTTTTTTAGTCCTCAGTGCAGCAATAAAAACAAATTCGATAATGCTGACAATGTTTTAGACCTGATTGTTTGAGATACCATAAACTAAAGTTGGTTTTAAATTCCTACCTGCAACATTTTAAGAACAACATTATTTAAGTCGACGATGTAAGACCAGTGACATCAACTTATAAATCAATATCGCGGTGAAGTTTAATATCCTGTTCACAATAGCTGTTAGTTAGTTATTTTTGGTATTTCAGTGACTGCAATGCTAGTTTTGTGACCAGTCCGGCAGAAAATAATATCAAGTTTTCTGACCAGCACTAATTTGGACAAGCTCAGAACATTGGGCAGTAATGACACATTTGTGACTGACGGAAACAAGGATTTAATTACGTTTGCCTTCAATAAGGATTTTTCCTCTTGCAATTATGTCGTAAGAAATTAACTAATTAGCCAAAACTTGGATGTGTTCATATATGTTGTTCAATCGCCCGTCTGATTTACGCAGGTTCATAGCAAAACAGCTAGTGATGGGATACACCCGTTTGAGGAGACGGATTGTACGGCGTTCAATTAGTACCTGCAAATGGATTCTAGGTCATAAGCATTTGCCAGTGTAATTTTTATTGGCCTTATATTTTTCATTCAGACAGTTTTATGAGAATTTTATAAACGAATTTCATGCTGCGGTATGAGGATGCTATTTTGCTAAGTATCAGTTTATAATGTCATGTTTTGATTTGCCATTTTAGTTTTTTAGTGGCCAGTGGATTGGCTACAAATGAAAGCGTGAAAGGGAAGAAAGTACAAGCTAAGGAATTACCATTGGATGAATTAATAAAAAGTTTCGTGGCAGAGCCGATCACTCCAAGAGATCAGTTGGCCAAAAACCGAAATGACATGAAAACCAGAATGGAACTGCTTATAATGAAAATACAAGTAATAATTTTAGATTGCTTTTTATTTCCCATTCCCTGCTGTTTTAATGATTAAAAACAATGTGGCATTTAAATAAACTTGCGCTAGGCAGAATTTTGTGCCGCCTTAGAAAAAGAGGAGGATGAATTCCCCACTAAATTTTTGGTGGACCGATGGACCCGAAAAGAAGGGGGTGGGGGAATCACATGCATCATTCAAGATGGACATGTTTTCGAAAAAGCGGGTGTAAATATTTCCGTTGTTCATGGCATTCTTCCACCTGCCGCTGTGGCCCAAATGCGATCCCGGTATAGTATAATAAACAACGACATTACGACATACCTCTTCCCCCAAAACTATTCGACTAAAACAACTTTTAAAACTATTTTTTAGGGGAAAAACCATGAATTCGGACTCGCAAGAATTTTACGCTCTGGGCATCAGTTCTGTAATCCACCCACGGAATCCATACGTTCCCACAATTCATTTCAATTACAGATATTTCGAAGTCGCTTCCGATGCGGGAGAAAGTCAATGGTGGTTTGGAGGCGGCACGGATTTAACTCCGTATTATCTAGACGAAAAGGATTGCCGACATTTTCATAGCGTTTTAAGAAAAGCATGTGGGGAGGAAATGTATGCCAAGTTCAAAGCTTGGTGTGACAAATACTTTTTCATTCCTCATAGAGGTAATTGCATATGGACAATTAGTTGCCATTTCGGAGAGTCTTTTCTGAACCTGTTTCCAATCAATTCTCCAATAATTATCAACTATTGCAATATTTTACTGCAGGTGAATGCAGAGGGGTTGGTGGAATATTTTTCGACGACGTGGATTACCCCGATAAAGAAAGTGCTTTTCAATTTGTTACTTCTTGTGCCAACGCTGTGATCCCTTCGTACCTTCCCTTGGGTAAAAAATTAATTTAGAGTTTTTAATTAATTTAAAAGTTAGTTTGTGCCGCCCAAGTAACTGGAGATTTACACATAAATTGAATTTTCAGTGCGAAAACACAAAAAAGACGGATACGGTCATGCTGAAAGGCAATGGCAATTGCTCAGACGAGGGCGTTATGTTGAATTCAATTTAGTATATGATCGAGGAACAAAATTCGGTCTTCACACACCCGGTGCTAGATTTGAAAGTATTTTAATGTCCCTTCCCCTAACAGCGGTAAAAAACTGCTTACATTTCAAACACGCTTGCTTACTCTGCTAAATTGCAACTTGAAAATTCCAATTTTTGTTGTTGCAGAAATGGGAATACATGAACATACCAAAGCCTGATACACCAGAAGGAAAACTGACAGAGATTTTGAAAAACCCCAAAGAATGGGTGTAAAAACGTAAAGACGACTTTTTCCATAAGTAAAAACTTTATATTTTCATAAACTATAATACAGTTCAAGAGGCAACAAGCAAGACAATAAAATACATACAAAAGACATTATAGTTTGTTAGTTCATAATATAAATATAATAAACGAGTGTACATGACGAGAAACCATTAACATGAACTTTGTATCATTAATTATGGTTGCTACCACTATTAGTACTGTGATTAGAAACTTCTTCTTGCACCCCCCTCTGGGGTTGGGGAGCAGGGGACTCTTCTGAAACGGAACGATTCGAAATACCTGAGCTTTTGCTGTTCGTATCATTCATTACAGTGCAGAGGAAATCGGTAGCAGGACTGTTGCTATTACTTTGCTGAGAAATCTCCATTTCCAAGTTGGACACTGCTTTCAAGTAGTCGAAACCAGAATTATTTTCTTCTGCTGCTGGTGGGTCACTACTACTCTCTGCCATAGCATCATCCGATCCTTCTAGCAAAGAATTCATTCCTCTCGAGCCTTCATAGTTGTGAGATTCTCGCTCTTCAGATCTACTCTCCCGGGTGTCCAGTGTAAAAGACGGAGAGGATTCGTCCTCGTCCACGTGCTCAATCCTTTCCATTTCTTGCTCTTCTTCGTCTTCATGGGTTTGTTCTGGTTCAACTATTTGGATGTCATCATCTTCATCTTGGGCGATAATTTGATTACTGTCACTGTTGCTATTTTCCCCACTGCGAGGCTCATGATCGTTTTTCTGTAAAAAAAAACGATTTTTTTTTAAAATTTGTATAGCTAGCAATGCTATAAGCGCTTGCTAAAACGAGCACGCGTCAAACATGACTAGAATGAATGAATTATGACTAACCTGCTCATCTGCATCAGTAGGCAAAACCAATGGAATCGGAATAGGACAAGGGATGGGCAAAGGGAAGGGGAAAGGCACCGGAGTCTCCATCATGTATACAGGAACCGGAACAAATATGGGACAAGGGATGGGCACTGGGATATAATGCGTGTCCCCTTTCCGCTCTACTCGTTCCATATCCGCCAGTTCAGAGACTTCCGTTTGAGTGCATTGATTTTGCATAAGAGGTCGCATCATGGTCGCCTTGGATTTCGTATCCACAGGTTTCTTCAGATTCGCTGCTATCCATTCCAAATCCAGATCCAAGTAAGGCTTTATGTCCTCGTAATAAAGTTCCTCCTCTTCTTCATCCTCTTGAATTTCCAAAATCTCGCAATCGTTTCTAAACTCCGTAGCTTGGATATTTCCTAGACAAGAAGAGAAACAAAACAAAATATAGTTGCAAAAACTGTAATGCCTAGCCGCCAATTTATGATTTCAAAGATTCAGCGATTTTAGAATCTAGCAAACAAAAATATTAGTTTCCGAATCTAAATAATAGAATTAAAAAATCTCACCATTCAGAGAATAAGTAGTGGTAGGGGAATGACTGAAACTTGCTGGGAGCAATTGAGGGATTTGATATCCAACCAAGTTGGTAGGAGCAGCCAGTGTCATCACATTGTCAATTTGAATCTGTGGCTCTCCATTGGTCATTCCATTGGTGGTGTTCCCATAAGTTATAGTGGCCACGGACGCCATGTTAGTTAGTCTTGGAGGAGTCTGACCAGTCTTAGGAACATTTTGAGTGGCTACTTGATTTATCACATTCGCCAAATTGGGCATAGCATCTTCTGTACTTGTAGTTGGCCCAGGTGCTACTCTCTGAGGCTGATTTCTTTTTTGATCAGCCAAACTTGCTTTGGTTTTGTCTGCCAAAGCACGCGCTTTCATTTTTAAGACCGTGTCCTTGAGAGCTGCCATGTAGGCCGTGTCCTTGGGAATACAATTCAATGAGCACACGGAATAAATGGAGTAGTCGTTGCGCACTTGCTGAATTAGGTCGTAGTTATATTTTTTCACCTACAGAGAACAAGAAATACATGATTAGTAAGTTGGCATATTTGAATCCAATTAGCATGAGACCAAATCAGAATGTTTAGGGAGCACATACTTTACAAGTGGTACACGGTAAGATCTGGCGATTCCGGAGGACAAACACGTTTTTACAAGTAGGGGAGCAAAATGGGAACAATTTTCTCAAATTCACCACATATTCAAAACTAGGCTCCACGTCAAAATCCACATTCAACGACTTTGGACAAGTGGTACACATTTGACATTTTTTCACACCTTTGGCAGCCAAGATTTTGTGCCAACATGGTTCAGAACATGATGACACAGTGGCTCCAGCAATGGACAATTGTCGAAATGCTTTAGCCATTGAATGGCAGCCAGAGCAGTAATGCAATCTTCGACTTCGTTCCAATGCAGTGTTAGAATTGGGAATGTTTGACTCCACATACATCTCTACACAGTCTTGGCTACAAAACTCTTTCGGAGACTTGTTTGGCAAGTTCACAAGCATCACATTTGGCAGCTTCTTTATATCCAGCTGACAATGAAAACACACCCTGGCTTGCTTCTTGTACTTCTCCAGACACATAGATGAGCAAAATTGTCGAATGTCATTCCCGAATCGTACACAATATTTACCCATACTGGTCCAGTGCACAACTCCAGTACAGGAGGAGCACTGTCCTCCATCTTGCACTTGGTATGCACCTAAAATACAAATTATTGGCAATATAATAATGATTGCGAGCTCGTGACAGACACTAATTCTGACTAACAAAACCTCAAAATGAACCAATTGTCAGTCATCTCATACCAATGCAAAGGTCCGAGCAAAAATTCATCGTTTCCCAGTAGTAAGTGACCATTTGGCCGGAGGAATGATTGATGATGCCACATTTGGCACAAGGTAAAACTTTCTTGGTATTACTACTATTGGTGCCAGTGGAAACACCATTTCGATGGTCAGTGAAACATTGATTGGAGCAAAAATGAAGTTTGGACCCAAACTGGCTCACCTCCACCGAACAAACCGTAATCTATGAATAAATATGGATATTCTAAAATTCCAGAAACAACAAATGATAACAGCAATATTATCCTTTCTACCTTTTTGCACTTGAAACAGCGATTTCTCTCTTGACTTTTAGAGGAAGGGCTATCATGATTTTCGTCTTCGAGTAAAAAATCTTCATCTTCATCAGCTTTAGATTTCCTTCTACTCCTCTCTTCCATCAAGTAACTGGAATTTCTCTCCATGCTATGGGTCAACTCCTAAGGTCCATCCATCTTTGTTAGTAACTTAAACAATCTCCAATCATGTGATAAACAAACAGAGAAATAAACTAACCCTTATGTGAGATTCAGCCATCTTGGCAGCAGCTCTTCGAGGCCTATTTCTAGCCAAAGACTTTTCTGCTTCTTCCATCTCTGCAGCTTTCCTTTTTATGTACGAACCAGAAGTGCCAGGCGTGGCGGGTGACGGAGCACAACTGCTTGGTTCAGAATTTTCGACATTTTTATCTTGCTCGGCTGTGGGCTCATTGTTATCCCCTTCGACCATGTCCACCGTCCCGTCCAAAAGATCCATAGGATTCTGTATATTATGTCATGGGAACAAACAATAAGATTGTTTACTGTTTCCTTTTGTTAGCCAGGCATCTCAAAAATCGTATTCCAATTAACTACGCTTAAGTCGTACTAAGTCAGGGATATTATCATGAAAAATGAATTGCATGCCAACAGAGCTTAATTTGCGGTTGTTCTATAAGCATAACTAACTAACAATTAAAACAAACGGTTGCCTTCAAAACGCTAACGCACATATCACAAAAAACAAATTTCCTCAAGCCTCAAGCTTCATGAAAAACCAGTAGATACACGAAAACTTACAAGGTCCGTCTCCATTTTCTCCACATCTTCTAACTCCAACTGCTCATTAGTAGTGAGATCCATAGAAGCAGTTATGATGGTATTGGACTTTCTTTGCTTGTCATTTGGGTCGTCATCATCATCGGATAAGATAATAACATCGTCGTCATCATCTTTGCTTTGGAATTTGGATTTACTTTGTCTACTACTCCCACTGTTGCTATCGTCTTTATTATTTCTGTCGTCCGAATGAGAAACATTTTTGGGATTCTTTTCGGACTTATCTTCTTCCTCGTCGCTACTTTCAATGCATACAACATCCTGGTCTTCAGATTTATCGTACACTGAACTCGACCTGCTTGCATCCTTTTTTCTGGATTCTGCAATGAAAAACCCAAAATTATTTGGAGAATAGCCATGAAAGAAAGATTCATTGCTTTAGAATCGGCAGTATCAAATTTTGCTACTTGGAAATCCGAAGCGTACGGGTAATATTTTTTATAATCAGCTTTAGATTCTGATCTGAGCAATGAAATTTTTTCCATCTTTAGAATCTGATCTGAGCTGAAAAATAGTCTCTTTGTGTGAATCTGAATGAAATTTGAACTAAACAAACCTTCTCCAGAGCTGCAAGTATCTTCATTCTTCGCATTCTGAGAATCCAAAGAGTGACTCTCGGGTTCTTGAGTGCTCTCACTAGTCTCACTTTCAAAAATGTTTTCACTCACTGAGGAATTAGACTGATTGAGAGATGCAGCTAAACTGTGTTCCCCCTGAGGAGGCTTAGGGACTAATTGGGTAGGAGCCAAATAATATTGCCTCCCGTTTTCTTGACTGCTGTCTTCATCAGGAAAAAGAAGTTGGGTTTCATCCGCAGCAGAGGAAGTCACTGGTTGAGAGAGATTTGTTGACAAGTTTGCCGTAGTGCTGCTCAGACTGCTCATCAGATTTTCATCCTCAACAACTGCAGAAAGGATCTTGTCAAGTGACAAATCATCGCTTCCAATGCTAATAGTATCGTCTTCACGAGTAGTAGTGGATGACATTGTCAGTTATTGGATCAGGATGTCCGATGTCGATGCCTCTGTTTTGAACCATAAATAGATCTGCAACAGACAACAACCGAGATGAATCTCATGAATAGATCTGATTCTGATATCATTGACACCCCAACCCCTTCCACCGTAGATTATTATAAAATGTAATTTATCTTTTTTACCTATACGCAAACACTGAACAGGCGAACGACTTCCAGTTTTTAATTGGACACTAACAAATAAATTTAATTGACAATCTCAAATAGATAAATGCACAAATTCTAGCTGGAAGCTTTACAACTAAAGCTGAACCTTTTATTTCATGTCAAGTGCAAGTGAATTTTCATTTTTGTCCCGGTCAATTCCATTTTATTATTTTACTTTACACACTTTTACGCTTCACACACACATTTGTTTTTTGTTAGCATGAAAATAGCGCACGCTAGTTTTCAATGGCTGTGTGTTATTCGGTGAAAAAAAAGACGCTATGCGTTCCGTGAAACCACTAGGTGGCGTATGCGACTATAGTAGCTTAGATCAATAACAATCAACGCAATACGTTACGAGCCATAGAGTTCAATCAAAGGCATTGAAAAAACCGTTCATTCATCAAGTTAAGATGCATTTCGTTATATTCGTGAGTTTTATTCGCCATATTTCGTATTTCTTTTATTTTATAAAAATATTCTGCTTCAAATCATAACTGAACTAAAAACAGAACTTTATTCATTTTTCAAGCGCCAAAATGTTAGTTTATTGCTGGAGTCAGTATATAGCTAACTAAAACTATAGAAAATAGAGTGGTTCTATGCCCGGGGATATGCCCTGGTTGGGCTAAAAGCTTTGACAATTTTAAAAGCATTAAGTCTTAGAATCTCGTCTTGCTACTTTGTCTACCTATAGCTACTAAGCTACTAGCTATGGCCAGGCATAGACGCACCGTAAGAAATAATATATAAGGTCGAAGAAGTCATTAAAACAACCACAACCTATTGATTTGACACCATGTCGGTGAACAATGAAGCATGGGTCGGTTATATTTGGATTTGGAATCCTCTTGTCAAGGGTTTTTATTAGATGCTGTCGAAATCCGTGAACCATAATGATTATAACTGAATTGTTCGCCATAGCTGGGCACCTTGATTCAGAAGAAAGGGCTGAAGAAAGCCTTAACAAATTTCATGCTGCGCATGAATCTAAAAGAAATTTAGCTTGAAAATTTGTCAGAGGCGTCTTCATTTTTCGATTAAAAATTCGGATCTTTATTGCGCCAAACACATAGCTGATTAGAAAAATATTTTAACACTTTGAAAACTTTGAATGCATTCTTCAGAACGAATAAGGGTTAGAGAAGGCTTGATAAAATTTCAGACAAAATTTTAGCCCTCTGAAAAAAAGGTGAAGAAGAAAGGTAAAAATTTGGAACCTTCTCTAAAAAAAAAGGAAGGGGGAAGAAAGAGTAACTGAAATGCCCAGCTATGCTTGTTCCAACAGTAATTGTGTACCATAAATATTATTGTTCAAATGTTCAAACTAGTCGCAAACAATAACCATTGTTCTCGGAAATCGTCAAATTGATCTAAATATCCTTACAAAAATTGGAGCTAATCAAATAAGTCCATTTGCTGGGGTGGAAACATGGAGGCAAGTTACTCAATACTGTATGTGTTCACATTTCTGGGTATGTATTCGAAAAATTCCATGCATTTCTCAGCTTATATATTGTAGTAAAGAAGGTAACAAAATTTTTTTTTTCAATTTTTAGCGCTCGCAATTATCGGTGCCAATGGCAATCATACTCCCGATCACCACGAGCCTGAGAAGCGTCAAGTGACCCGATTAACCCAAAAAGGTGGCGGGATGAAATTCAATATTTACCCAGCCAATGAAGTAAATCAGAAATATGGAATGGGCGCAGCCGGTACAGGGAGCCACATGACCGCCCAAGCTCAAGCTCAGCGGTTCAACGCTCCGGGAGCTAATGGATACCCACCACCTCCTGGTTACCAAGCTCCGGGATATTCTGGAGCTCCAACCCCTCCGGTAGCCCCAGCTAATGGATACCAGCCGCCTCCTGGTTACCAAGCGCCGGGATACTCGGGAGCTCCAGCTCCTCCAGGGGCAGCAGTCCAGCAACAGGGCAGGGGATATGCTCCAGCGTATGGCGCTCAACCGGGTGCTGCACCTTATCCAGGATATCCTCCTGCTCAGGCTGCACCAGCCGCAACACAGTACGCTGGCTATGGAAAATAAACCCATCATTTTTGTAACTCGAATTCAAGTCTGGAGCCAGTTGGTTAGCTAGTAAATGCAACTGGTGATTTTTTAAATAAAACTTTTTTTTTCTTTTTATTAGCACGAATATTCACTTATTTTTAGCATCCACGTCTATTTTTTTCCACGATATAAGACAAAATAATGGAAACTAGTTTGTTTTCTACGTTTGCAGTTAGTTTTTTTAGCCCAACAGATAGCTTATGCTATACATGATTATATATATTAATCTGCAGATGTTTTTCATAAAGGCTTTAGTAATTATACAGATATAGAAGTTAGTCAGCATTTGTATAGTGTTAGGGGAAATTGAGTAGAGCAGCCAAAAACACTGGCTGGGAATCGAGCCCAGACCTTCAACACTCAATACTCAAATCTGAAAATCTAATGCAGCTGAAAAATGGAAAAAGTGCTGACATATTTTCTTCATAATTATAATAATTATGAAGATTCTTTACCGGTAAATCAAATTAACAATCACCACAGTAGTGATGATATGCTCCGCTCCTTTTGAAATAATACCAGTCAGTAGCACTTCTAACCAAATAATCTTTTTTGTTATATTGTAATTAGTGGATTGATTGGATATCATAATTTGTAGTTTATTCCAAGCTTTCAATTAACAGCTGTATCCTTTATCAAGGTACTAAGTTCCTTAGATCTTCAAGGAGCACAATGTCAAAATAATATATATGAAGATCGAAATTCTCGTATCATTTATCAATCTTTTTTGTATTTTTACGAAATAGAAGATTTTGGCAAATATCTTTTCCGTCAATTTTTCTTTTTGTTTTCCGTCTTTGCGTGCTAGAGTGGTCGTGCGGATTTTTTTATGTCGCTGTCGTTAATCAAGTGAAAACATGATATGCCTTGAAAATTATGCCCAAAGCTTTTTTCTAGCGTCGATGTTACAAACATTTAAAAAAAAAGGCAAAATCTTGAAATGCAAAGAGCCCGGCTGTGATAGATGGTTGAAAACGGCAGAAAATCTCCAAAGACATGTGAGGTACAAACACTATAAAAAAACACTATAAAATTGACAAAAAATCGAGAAAAAAACGCTAATTCTCAATTCGCCCCTTATGGGAATTAACACGTGTAAAGCTTTTTTTGGGACAAGCAAAAAATGGTTTTTTGAGAATTTCTCGGCAACCCTTAGTCCGATCGGGATGAAACTTGGCGTGTATACATTACTTGTCCGTAGGAAAATTACCTTCTCTGCTTCCTTAATTTTCTGTATACCCCTAAAAATCTAGGTGCAAACCTTTTTTGGAGACGGAGTGTAATTATAGTTGCATTCATAGGGTGTGTTATTTAAGCAACTTAAGCCTATAAAATTTAAAAAATGCCTTAAAAAAGAAAATCTACAATCAAAATTTAAAAATAGTCTAAATGGCAAATTTTCAGAAAACAACTTTTCTTAAGGCAACCAAAACTCTACATTTCCTAAAAATTAACAAATTCGTCAAGTCTCCAATAAAAATGAAGTATTTTTTAAATTTTGTTATCACAGTAACCGGCTTTTGCCAATCTGTATCTGTAATGTAGCCAAATGTAGCCAATCACGAAACCTGTATTTACAGCACAGAGTGGTGCAGAGCGTATTCTTTGATTTTGCATTGCAAAATGCAAATTGGAAAAGATAGATTGCAATGGTAGCAGCGTCGTTTTTTATAGTCATGCGTACTGAACACAATTTTCCATCTTGCATTCATTTCATTGTTCATTCCACTTTTACAAAATTGTTGTTTATTGGATAAGCTGGACGCCGTTTGAAAGCCAAAAATACGAATAGACTCCAAAACTTGTAAGTCGACAGTAGAGTATTAATTACATTTGTTTTACTCATTGGTCAATACGTTGTTGAACTCACGCAATTCAGATTGTCACATTCACATTCCGTATTGCAAACAAAAGAATCCTCAGTGCGCATGGGTCCTATGAAAACGACGCTATCCAATACAATTTATCAGTAATCAGTAGTGCAATCAATCTTTTCTACTTTACAAAATCATCCGCGTGACTTTGAAAATATTTGAATCCTTGCAGTTTAAGTTGCGAACCAAGGCTGGAACTTTTGAAATACATTGTGATCTATAAGATTTCTACGAGATTGCAACACTGCGATATTTTTCAAAAGTAAAAACAGTTTGAGTTTACATATTTAGAAAAAACCATAATGTTATTCCTTCGCCGTTGTTTTGGAGGAGCCAACCGAAAAAAAACACAGGTTGCATTCACCGATCCAGAAAATGGGGAAATCGAGACTTCCGAAGTGGCAAATCCTGAAAATGAGGAAGAAATTGAAGAGAAAAAAGAAGAAGTTGCCCCAACAGTTGAGCCTGTGGTCTTGGAAAATAGTGATTCCGAAGGGGACCAAATAGAGGTGGTTAAAACAAAAGAACAACACTGGGCTGTGAAATTGTTTTCCAATAAGTCTCCCGCAGATATGACACAATTTGATGAAGAAGGATTCGATGAACGAATTCGTTTCAAATTCCCAGCTAGGCATCAACGTGAGTTGTGTAACAAATTTTTTATTGCTTTGATTCAGTAAAGCGCTGAAAAAATGCATCGCAATTTTAGCAAGCAAAATATCCCCTGGATATCCCGCTATGGGTCTTGTATATGCCAATAAAGAAGAGGCTCGAAAAGTTTGGGATGGAAAACAAACGAAAGGAAAATTAATCCTCACTGATCAAGGAAGATTCCGCTCCTCTGAGCCTCATAAAAGAGGTTAGAAAAATATCAATGCATATGTCCGACAGTCCGTCTGTCTGTCCAACAAACCGACAAACTATTTATTTTTCAGACATCCCACAAGTGAAATCGGACGAGGAATTCAAATCGTATTGTAGATCGCTAGGAATTGAGCTTTACAAATCGAAAAAAGCAGATCGGGATCATTTTCACGGAGAAAAAATCGATCTCACAGCCTTTGATTTAGCCTGGGAAGATATTCGGTTGGAAAGAAATTATATTGTGAAACAATTGCGACTTTTGCCTATGAAAGGAAAAGTAGAAATTGAAGATTTGATGGGATTGGCAAATTCTGTGTACAAAATCGGAAGATCTTGCTATTTCAGTGCTTCCCCGAGTCACCAAAAATCGGAGGATGTGATTCAACTTTTAGTTTGGTTTTTGAATAGACGAAATCTGCCATTAGTTTTCCATATCAAAGTTCTTCAATCCATGTCCATGGTTTTGTACCACTCAGACTATTTCAAATCTGAGGTCGGTTTAGTTTTGACCCATTTTTAGCCCAGTTTTAGTTTCTACAACTATATGAACGTTTATTTTTATGAATTATGATTTCTTTCAATCTCCTCATAGCTTGTCAAGTGTGGGGGAGTTCGAATCATGTTTCGTGTAATGCAATTGGGAATGCTGTGTTCTTCTTTGATGGCATCTTGGGCTTGTTATGCGATCACAATGGGAGCCATTGCCTCCCCTGAAATCATCAAAGAGGTTAGGTAAGTTTTAGTTAATTAAGAAACGCTAAAATCTTATATGATGAGTCTTTTGCTTCAAAATGATTGGTCGCAGTTACAAAGTATAGACCTGGCGGATGAAACTATAGGGGAAATAGCTTTTGAAATGTATTGGACTTATTGGCCGACCAATTTTGGCACTATTTTGCAAGCTCTCGTTTTTGGACCTTTATCTGTGTCGATTTCAAATGAAGTTCCATTCGAATTTTTATGAAAAATTTATTGCCAGATCAGTCAAAAGAGATTTGGTTTTTAACTTGACACAGTTTTACTGTTCTTTTCATGTACGCATTGCATTAATAAATAAAAAGAAGGTTTTAGAAGTCTTCATTAATAAATAATACTTGTTGCTAATTTCCTAAGACAATTAGGACTCACTTCAAATACCTTAGAGGAGATTGCGATCACTGCAGTCAAAGGATCATGCAGAATCCTAAACAATCATCTACAAAACCACATTGCATTATAAAGCAATAGTATAAAGCAATAGTATAATTTCATTCTATTCTCAATCGTTTAGTTACAGAATTATGAAGTATACTGAGTCCCTTCGGCCCCTCTTCATCAAAACGTCGAAACCAAAAATGCCGAAACGAAAAACGTCGAAAAAAATATGGTCGAAAGTAAAAATGTCGATACGAAAAAAGTCGAAATTAAAAATGTCGAAAGTTAAAAAATGTCGAAAAGCAAAAATGTCGAAAAACGTCAAATTCTCCACTGC
>Ga0210040_10004774_pt1 | contig 17481 bp, 15 predicted proteins | sample CryGeyCG12114_NA_FD_185462 | JGI IMG/M metagenome (GOLD analysis project Ga0210040, IMG submission 185462) | Groundwater microbial communities from aquifer - Crystal Geyser CG19_WC_8/21/14_NA (SPAdes) (version 2) | ecosystem: Environmental > Aquatic > Deep subsurface > Groundwater | place: USA... | reverse complement strand
GAAAGGCAAAAAGGCAACGCATGTGCCTGTGCAAATACCTTTCGGGGAAATTGTGAAAGCAAATGTTGTAATATCTTTTAAATGATAAAATAATGAACAGTTCAGTCCTGATCGAGTCGTTCGCGGAGTTTGCGAAATTCAAGAACATAGACCGCCCGACCATGATGCGCATCCTGGAGGATGTGTTCCGCACCATGATACGTAAAAAGTGGGGTACCGACGAGAACTTTGACATCATCCTGAATGTGGAAAAAGGTGACTTGGAGATTTGGCGCAACCGCGAAATTGTGGACGACAACTCCGAAGACATCTGGGACTATGATAAAATCAGCTTGACGGATGCCCGTAAAATAGAGGCTGATTTTGAGGTGGGCGAAGAAGTATCGGAAGAAATACAACTCGAAGACTTTGGCCGCCGTGCTGTGCTTACAGCCCGCCAGACCCTTATCCAGCGCATCAAGGATATGGAGAAGGAGTTGCTATACCAGAAGTATAAAGATCAGGTAGGTGAAATTATTTCCGGCGAAGTATACCAGGTGTGGAACCGTGAGGTGCTGCTGCTGGATCAGGAAGAAAACGAATTGCTCATACCTAAAGCCGAGCAGATACCAAAAGACCGCTACCGCAAAGGCGATCAGATACGTGCTGTAGTGCAGCGTGTAGAAGTAGTGAATGGCAATCCTAAGATTATACTTTCGCGCACGTCGCCTGCTTTCCTGGAGCGCCTGTTCGAGAACGAGGTTCCGGAAATATTCGACGGGCTGATCGCCATCAAGAAAATTGTTCGGGAGCCGGGCGAGCGCGCCAAAGTGGCCGTAGAATCTTTTGATGACCGCATAGACCCGGTAGGAGCCTGCGTAGGCATGAAGGGTTCGCGCATACACAGCATTGTGCGCGAGCTGGAAAATGAAAACATCGACGTTATTAACTATACCGAAAACCTGGAGTTGTACATCCAGCGCTCTCTCAGCCCTGCAAAAATAAGCAGTATGAAGATTGATGAAGAAGGTGCTCGCGTATCGGTATTTCTGAAGCCGGATCAGGTGTCGCTTGCCATAGGCAAAGGCGGCCAGAACATTAAGCTTGCCAGCCGTTTGGTTGGATATGAGATTGACGTGTTCCGTGAGTCTGAGACCTATGAAGAGGATATTACGCTGAATGAGTTCTCAGATGAAATTGAAGGATGGATAATTGAAGAACTCCGTCGCATTGGCCTCGACACAGCAAAAAGCGTGTTGGCCGTGAGTAAAGAAGACCTGCTGCGCCGCACAGAATTGGAAGAAGAGACCATTGATGATGTGCTCTCCATCCTGCGCGAAGAGTTAGAAGAAGAAGACAATAATCAATAGTTGTGAGTTGTGTCTATATGATATAATTTTGTAACAAATTTATGTCGAAGCACAGCTCCTGTGCCTCTACCCAGGCAGCTATACTTTAACAGAAGCATTAAAAGACAGCGTATTTGAACATGGCAGAAGAAATAACAAAGAGGCTCAAACAGGTTGCAACCCACTTCAACATTGGTACTTCCACTATTGTGGATTACCTGTCTGCTAAAGGTTTTGACGTGGAAAATAAACCCACTACCAAAATCACGGCAGATCAGTTCGGTATGCTGACTAAAGAATTCGCTTCTTCCAGACAGGACAAGCAAGAGGCAGAGGAGCTCAACATCGGCAAAAAACCCCAGCCCAATCAGTTCGTAGATTCTGAGGCACAGCATCATGAGGCTAAAAAATCATCGGAGCCGGAACAGGAGATGCTGATTACATCGGTGCACCAGCCAAAAGCTGAGGTAGCGCAGCCAAAAGCACCCGAAGCGCCCGAAAAGCCGATGCCGGTTGAAGAGCCAAAGCTGCGGGGCATTACAGTGCTGGGTAAAATTGAACTGGATGCAAAAGGTAACCCGGTTCCGAAAAAGGCGGAACCGAAAGCAGAAGCACCAGTTGTTACGGCACCAGCACCTGCGCCTGTTGCAGAAAAACCTGCTGAGCCAGCGCCGGCACAACCAGTTGCGCCCGAAGCAGCGCAACCTAAAGTAGAAGAACCTGTTGCAGCACAAGCTAAAGAGGAACAACCTGTACCAGAACAACCTAAAGTGGAACAACCTGTAGCAGAGCAGCCTGTTGCCCAGGCACCGGAAGCTCCAGCTGCCCCTAAACAAGAAATACAAACACCAGCTGCGCCCAAAGCAGAAGCGCCAACGCAACCGGCTGCCGCCGAGAAGCCAGCTGAAAAACAACCAGAGGCACCTAAACAGCCTGAACCGGCCCCGATTCCTGTAGCCCAGGCACCAGAGCAACCATCAGAAAATTTACCTGCAGATAAAGAACAAGGACCAATAGAAACAATTACAGCAAGAGCCGACCAGCTAAAAGGCCTTACGGTGCTTGGCAAAATTGAATTGCCAACAGAATCCCGTAGAAAAGGATCTAAGCCGGTAGCATCTTCCGACGAGAAGAAAGGCAAAAAGAAAAAGCGCAAGCGGATTATGGTGGCTACAGAAGGTAGCCAGCCAGGACAAACCGGACAAGCCGGCCAGCAAACGCCGCAGCCTGGCCAGTCGGCGCAGCAGGGCAACAACCGCCCTATTCGCCCCATGGTACAGCGCGAACAGAAGGGCGGCGGCAGACCGGCAGGAGCCGGAGGCGGCGCTGCCAGAGGCGGGCGTCGCGATACAGTACCAGCCCGTGGAGATAAAGCGGAGGTTACGGACAAGCAGATTCAGGAGCAGATTAAAGCAACGCTGGCCAAGCTGAGCGGAGGTAAAGGCACCAGCGGTAACCGCGCCAAATATCGCCGGGAGAAGCGTTCAGCTATTGCCGATGCTACCGAAGAGCGCCGTATGGCAGAACAGGCAGAATCCAAGACACTGCGTGTTACGGAATTCGTATCTGCCAACGACCTGGCTTCGCTGATGGATGTGAGCGTGAACGACGTTATCAAGGTATGTATGCAGTTGGGCATGTTCGTGTCCATCAACCAGCGCCTCGATGCTGAAGCCATCACCATTATAGCCGATGAGTTTGACTATGATATTGAGTTCATCACTACAGAAGATGAGCAAGCCCTGGAGCAGGTAGAGGAAGAAAACGAGGAAGATCTGGAAGAGCGTGCACCAATTGTAACAATAATGGGCCACGTTGACCACGGTAAGACATCGCTGCTCGACTATATCCGGAATGCAAATGTAACAGCCGGCGAGGCAGGCGGTATTACGCAGCACATCGGTGCTTACAAAGTAAAAACTGAGAGCGGCCGTACCATTACCTTCTTGGATACGCCGGGACACGAAGCCTTTACGGCCATGCGTGCCCGTGGTGCCAAGATAACGGACGTTGTTATTATTGTGGTAGCCGCTGACGATGCAGTGATGCCTCAGACAAAAGAGGCCATCAACCATGCACAGGCAGCAGGCGTACCGATTATTATTGCCCTGAACAAAGTAGATAAGCCAGCCGCCAACACGGACAAAATTCGGGAGGAACTGGCCCAGATGAATATACTGGTAGAAGAATGGGGCGGCAAGTACCAGTCGCAGGAAGTCTCAGCCAAGTCTGGTTTAGGCGTGCCGGATCTGCTGGAGAAAGTGCTGCTGGAAGCCGAATTACTGGAACTGAAAGCAAACCCGGAACGCCAGGCCGTAGGAGCCGTTATCGAGGCGTCGCTGGACAAAGGCCGTGGTTATGTAGCTACCGTACTGGTTCAGACAGGCACGTTGCATATAGGGGATGTGGTATTGGCAGGTTCTCATCATGGTAGAGTAAAGGCCATGACCGACCACCGTGGTAAGAAAATGAAAGAAGCCGGGCCATCTACACCTGTGCAGTTGCTGGGCCTGGAAGGTGCTCCGCAGGCAGGAGATAAATTCCTGGTGATGGGCTCAGAGCGCGAGGCACGTGAAATTGCTTCTAACCGCTCGCAGGTACAACGCGAACAAAGCCTGCGCACCCGCAAGCACATCACGCTGGACGAGATTGGCCGTCGTTTGGCCATCGGATCTTTCAAGGAACTGAATGTGATCGTGAAAGGCGACGTGGACGGTTCCGTAGAAGCACTATCTGACTCGTTGCTGAAGTTATCAACCAACGAGGTGCAGGTGAATATCATCAACAAAGGTGTAGGCGCTATCTCAGAATCTGACGTGCTGCTTGCCTCGGCATCTGATGCCATCATCATTGGTTTCCAGGTACGCCCGTCACAAAACGCGCGGAAGTTAGCCGAACAGGAGCAGATTGATGTGCGCCTGTACTCTATCATCTACGATGCCATTAACGAGGTGAAAGACGCTATGGAAGGTATGCTAGCACCGACACTGAAAGAAGAAATTACGGGTAACGCAGAAGTACGCGAAGTATTTAAAATTACCAAAGTGGGTACTATTGCCGGTTGTATGGTTACAGACGGAACCATACAGCGTAACGCTAAAGTACGCCTGGTACGCGACGGCATTGTAGTACACGATGGCGAAGTGCTGGCGCTCAAGCGTTTCAAAGACGATGTAGCCGAGGTAAGACAAGGATACGAATGTGGTATCAGCCTGAAGGGTTTCAACGAAATCCAGGAGGGTGATGTGATTGAAGCTTACGTGGAGAAAGAAGTAAAGCGCACACTATAAGTATAAATGCTGCAAGTATAAATCAGCAGACAGAAAAGTCCCCGGCCGCGAAAGTAGCCGGGGATTTTTTATGTATACTAAGGCGCTAGTAAAGGTTGGGGAATAAAATAAAGAGCATAAGGGCATATAGAATAATAGATTTATTATATTTATAAAATATAATACTATAACAAAATCATTTAAAGTAGCTATTACAACTCCTATATTCGGAAGAAGCAGGCGCAGACCATTCTATACATGGTACAGAAAAGCGTATGTTCACGTTGAGCAGATAGTTAGCAGGAATAAATTAGATGAAGAAATGGCTGTAAAGAATTTAGTGGTCGGTATTATATTTATAACTGTTGGTTTAGTTGTAATGTTTCGTCATAAATTCTATAAACATGACTCAAATGATATGAGGTTCTTAACAAAATTTGATGTTTTCTTAAGTGGATTTTTTCTCGCTGCTTGTGGAGTTTTGATAATAATTTCTGAAGCTTTTAATTTTTTTAGATAGTACTGTTTGTCCAAAAGTAGAAAACACGCGGAATATGAGAATTATCATGAACTAATGAGGCCTATATCTACGGTTGTTCAGGCAGCATATAGCATTAAGCTAAGATACTCACAAAGGTGCTCAAGGTCTTAGCTAGTATTGGTGTTGTTTTCTTAGACTTATTATTTCAAACCAAACACTTTAAAATTGCTGCCGACAATTCTAACTAACCTTCTTTTAATCTGAAAAAAATTTGTGAAACCGATTAGTTGCGCGTATATTTGCAACCGATCGGTTTCGCAAACAAAAATTTAAACAGTATGAGACGAGACATTTTTCAGGCAATAGCCGACCCGACAAGGCGGGCAATTATCACTTTAATTGCATTGCAGGCAATGACACCGAACGCCATTGCTGACAACTTCAACACTACCCGGCAATCTGTTTCTAAACACCTCCGCATACTCACAGAATGCGAACTGGTAAAACAGGAACAACAGGGCAGGGAAATTTACTACTCCCTTGAAGTTGAAAAAATGAAAGAGATTGACAAATGGCTTAACCAATTCAGAGAAATTTGGGAAACCCGATTCAATCAACTTGACGAAGTATTATCAACAATTAAAAAACAGAAAAAATGAAAAACGATTCGCTATTCGATTTTACCGTTGAAAAAACAACTAAAACGGTAACCGTAACCAGAGAATTTGATGCCAGTCTTTCGCTGGTATGGGATGCTTATACCAGGCAAGAACTTCTTGACCAATGGTGGGCACCTAAACCCTGGGCCTCAAAAACAAAATTTATGAATTTTGAAGTGGGCGGACGAAGATTTTATGCTATGGTAAGCCCGGAAGGACAAGAGCGTTGGTCAATTCAGAAATATACTTCCATTAGTCCAAAAACCAATTTCAAAATGTCGAATGCTTTTGCAGACAAAGATGAAAACCCTGAATTGCCAGGTTCTGATTGGGATTTCAATTTCAGCGAACAAAACGGAAAAACAAAAGTCAGTATTACTATTTATAATGAATCCCTTGACCGCTTAGAGAAGATGATTGAAATGGGCTTCAAGGAAGGAACTGCTATGACAATGAAAAACCTGGAAGAATTATTGGCAACTTTATCGCAACGACAGTAGAAAGAAGCCATGTGGCTAAGTCAAATATACAAAGTTAAAGGATATGCCTCCACAAAATTCAGAACTGTGATTTTTGCAGATCTTCAGGCTTAAATCAGCAGCTTTATTATCCATCTGTGTGAGGCTTGGTTAAAGTGCACGGGCACTGTCTGTAGTAAATATTTAATGGCCTATTTACCTTTCAGTATGCTTTGCGCACTTCTATTCAATGCCGATCCGGTATGCTGCAGAAAGTTAGTTCTAGAAGGCTTTAAAACGATACAGGAAAGCCATAAAACAAGTATAAGCAAACAGGCTGCTGCGACAAAGGCACAGCAGCCTGTTTGCTTATACTTGTTTTACTCCTGTTTGTGTATAACCTGGCGTGGTTTTTAGTGGTTTGCACGCCGGCGTTTCAGCCTTTTCTTATCGCGCTTGTGCTTTTTCTCCATCTCCTTCTCCTTCTTCAGAATGGCTTTCATGCGCTTGCTGTTTTGGATGTTCTCTTTAGCGAAGCGGCTTCGTTTGCCATCTTCATAGGCATTCCAGCGCGGGTCGAGGCCGTTGGCACGTTTGCTCACCGCATCTGCCGAAGCGCCTCTTGTCCCGGCTTTAGAAGTACCCCAGAATTCATCTTTCGAAGGGCTCGTGCTGCTTTGCGTGGTTTGTGCCGAAGCCTCAGAAAAACAAAATATGCCGCCAAAAGCCAGCATCAACAAAAATAATTTCTTCATATCAATGATTATTTATCATTTTAAGAACGCATACATACGCCTAAAGTATACATTTAAGCAATAACAATGCGACATGTTTTAAAAGTTCGCCTAATCAAATTTATAGGAAAGCCCGATGCCCAGAACTTCCTTGGTTTGCAGGCGCGGCCCGAAGCCGTCAATCTTCCCATCATCGTTGCTTTTCACATTTATTTTCACGTCATCATCATATATCATGTGCACGAACAGACTGGCCGAAATATAACTATTGACCTTAAAATTGAGTGAATTTTCCCAGTTTACATCTATGTTCTGCGGGTCATTCAGGTAATTTGTAAATAGATCGAGCTTTGACTGGAGCGTAACGTTTTGCAGGATTTCCTTCTTATAGCGCACATTTACATATCCTCCAAACTCCTTTCGCAGGTGCTTGCCCGTGCCGGGAATAAGATTTCCTGAGGCATCTTTTGCAGCGCCAGCTACACCAAACGCTCCCCTGTCAGCCAGCATCTGGCTTTCTACAATGGTGAGTTTACCTGTTAAGGGTGAGATAAAGACCGAAAGTTTATCATTGGGCTTGTAATCCATACCCAGGGAGAGAAGCACAAAAGCCGGCGACAGAAAATTGGAAATCAGCGTGTCGCGGGTTATGGTATAGGTAGGGGTTAGCTGCGTTTTGATGTTAAGCTGCGCAGAGTAAAACCACCGCTCCGACGCTTTGTGGCCATACTTTACATTCAACTCCAACTTGTCGTCGCTCTTGCGTACCTGCTGGTTTTCCAGCTTCACCATGCCATAAGTTACATCCAGCGTGTTGTTCCAGCTACTTGGGCCGTGTTTATAGTTGGCGTAGAGGTTGGCCAGCCCTAGCACCGAAAGCGAATTTTGCCCGCCTGAGGCCCAGTTGCTGAGGCTAACCTGGCTGAAGTTAATGGTGCCCTCTCCCCCGAGATCCCAAATTTCAGCCGTATCGGCAGGAGCCGCTTCCTGCGCCATACCTGGGTTTAAGAAAAAAATAAATGAAAAAGAAACAAAGGCAGCTACGCGTAAAAATAAATGCATGTCAGGTAAAAGCGTGAATTATTAAACCGTTTTATCTTTCGGAGAGGCAGGTTCGATTGTATCGTTCTTCAGCAAATCGCGGATTTCGGCTAGCAGCACTTCCTGCTTATTAACGGCCAGTGCCGGCTTGGCTGCCTCTTGCTCGCGCAGGCGGTTGATGGTGCGCACCAGCAGGAAAATAGCAAACGCGATGATGAGAAAATTGATAACTGTTTGTATGAAATTGCCATAGTTGATGGATACCGCCGGGTGCACTATTTCGCCATTTTCCATTACAGCTTGCTTCAGGATTATCTTCAGCCGCGAAAAATCAACGTTACTGATAAGCAGGCCCAACGGCGGCATAATGATATCATCAACCAGAGACTTGGTAATACCTCCAAATGCGGCACCGATCACAACGCCGACTGCCAGATCAATGACATTGCCTTTTACAGCAAATTTTTTAAATTCAGCAAAAAACCCCACAGAAGTATAGTTTTAAGGTATGAAACAGGTTTATGAATAAACAAGCTGCGGCCGCGCAGAAAGCAGCCTTGCCCGGACACTATCTTACATCACGTAACAGCAGCCTTTCTAATTAGCTGGCCAGGGATGTAACTAAATCATTATATTTGTGCCTGAAAACAGAGTTTAACCAGATCCGAAAAATCGAAATGTCTATATACGAAAACCTGCTGCTTGAACTGACAAACGGCATATTAACGATAACAATCAACAGGGCCGATAAGCTTAATGCCCTAAATATAGATACAATCCGGGAGATAAAAAATGCGATGCAGCAAGTATACGACGAGCCCACTGTAAAAGGCGCCATACTTACGGGCGCTGGCCCGAAGGCTTTTGTAGCCGGCGCCGACATAGCCGAAATTGCAGAGCTGAGCGAAGTTAATGCCCGCAGTTTTGCCGAACGCGGCCAGGAAGTATTCGGTATGATTGAACGCTGCAACAAACCCATCATAGCGGCAGTTAATGGCTTTGCGCTGGGTGGCGGCTGCGAACTGGCCATGGCCTGCCACCTGCGCGTAGCCAGCGAGAATGCACGTTTTGGCCAGCCGGAGGTAAACCTGGGCCTGATACCCGGCTACGGCGGCACACAACGCCTGACACAACTGATAGGCAAGGGCAAGGCGATAGAAATGATGATGACTGCCAACCTGGTAACCGCAGAAGAGGCCAGGCAATTAGGCCTTGTAAACCATGTGGTGCCGCAGGAGCAACTAATGAGCAAGTGCCTCGAGTTACTGGAAACAATCAGAAGCAAGGCTCCGCTGGCCATAGGCCTTGTAATTGAGTGCGTAAATGCAGTGTACGACAAAGACGAGAACGGCTACCAGACCGAAGCAAACGCCTTTGCCCGTTGCTGCACTTCCGAAGATTTTATAGAAGGCACCAACGCTTTTCTGGAAAAGCGAAAGCCAGTTTTTAAAGGAAAGTAGTCTCATCTTGCTTCACCCGACCATGAAACCAAACACATGAGTATAGCCAAGAAACTGGTTGGGCAAACGGCTGCCTACGGTTTAAGCAGCCTTGTGGGCAGGGCGCTTAATTACCTGCTCGTTCCGATTTACACGGCCGTATTCCTGCCGGAAGAGTATGGTGTGGTGTCCTACCTTTACGCTTTTGTGGCCTTTTTTAATGTGCTGTATACCTATGGCATGGAGACCACTTATTTCCGCTTCGCTACCAAGCCGAGCGCCGATAAACAACAACTATACAACCAGGTACTCACGATGGTGGGCGGCACCAGCCTGCTGTTTTCCGGTATACTTATACTTGCCTCCGGCGCCATTGCCAGCTACATCGGCTACCCCGATCAGCAGGAGTACATTGTCTGGTTGGCTGTTGTACTGGCCATCGATGCCATCGTCAGTATTCCTTTTGCCAGACTGCGGCTACAGAACAAAGCCATTAAGTTTGCCTCCATCAAGCTAACAAACATTTTCCTGACAGTTGGCGCTAACATGTTTTTCCTGGTGCTTTGCCGCGACATATACAGGGGCGAATATTTACAGGAACTGCGGCCGCTGGTCACACAGGTATACAACCCTGCTTTTGGCGTGGGCTATATCTTTCTCATCAACTTGGTCGCGAATGCTTTGCAAATCCCGATGCTTTGGAAAGAGCTGGCCAGTTACCGCTTCGAACTCAACAAAGAACTGCTGCGCCCCATGCTGGCTTATTCGTATCCGCTGCTGTTTATGGGCCTGGCCGGCATGGTAAACGAGGTAATAGATCGTATTTTGCTGCAGGAGTGGTTGCCGAAGGACTTTTATCCGGGGATGAACAACATGGCAGCTGTGGGTGTATACAGCGCCTGCTACAAGCTGTCTATCTTTATGTCGCTCACCATACAGGCTTTCCGTTACGCAGCGGAGCCATTCTTCTTCTCGCAGGCCGAGGACAAGAACTCTCCCCAAACCTTTGCTTTTGTAATGAAGTGGTTCGTAATTGCCTGCGCGTTTATTTTCCTGTTCATCTCCGCTAACCTGGAGGATTTTGCTTTGCTGCTGCGCAGCGCCTCTTACCGCGAGGGCATTATGATAGTGCCGGTACTGCTGCTGGCCAACCTGTTTCTGGGCGTATACTATAACCTGTCGGTGTGGTTTAAGCTTACTGATAAAACATACTTCGGCACCTACATCAGCTTTGGTGGCGCTGCTATTACCATCATCTTCAACTTGCTGCTTATACCTGTGCTGGGTTATATGGGCTCGGCTATCGCTACGTTTGTTTGTTATTTCGGGATGGCACTGGCAAGCTACTTCCTGGGCAACCGCCACTACCCGGTCCCTTATCCTGTTAAGGCTATTATGGGCTATATTTTGTTTGCAGTCGCGCTGGTAGGGCTGGCTCTATATGTGCCCGTTGCTGACTTCTGGCTGCGTCACGCCTTCCATCTGTTCCTATGCCTGGTTTTTGTAGTTGTCGTGTGGCTGCGTGAGCGGCCTCGTTTCCTTCAATTTTAATTTATATCTTTAAGGATGAACAACATCAGGGTCAACATCATCAACCAATCAAAACACGCGCTGCCTTCGTACCAAACATTACAGTCTGCTGGTATGGACTTGCGTGCTAACTTAGATATGCCGCTAACTTTAAAGCCGCTGCAGCGCGCGCTTATACCGACAGGCTTGTTTATCGAACTTCCGGAAGGACACGAAGCGCAGATACGCCCGCGTAGCGGCCTGGCATTTAAACACGGTATTTCCATCGTAAACAGCCCAGGCACCATCGATGCCGATTACCGGGGCGAGATAAAAGTGCTGCTGGTGAACCTGTCGGACCAGGATTTTGTGGTGGAAGACGGCGAACGTATTGCCCAAATGGTGGTAGCTAAATATGAGCGTGTGGAATGGCAGCAGGCCGAAGCACTTTCTGATACAGAGCGGGGCAAAGGCGGCTACGGCAGCACCGGCACCAGATAAATATTCAGATTCATCTATCTTTTAATCACTTTTCCCGTAAGCGAAACCAATCCTGAAGTATAAATAAGTATAATAATTATGCTTCATGTATAAATAATCAATTTTTAACAGCTGCAGCAGCGACAAACCTGTAGCTTCACATTTAAAAACAAATCAACAGCTATGAGGATAATCATACCAATGGCAGGAATGGGCAAGCGTATGCGCCCGCACACTTTAACAGTTCCAAAACCGCTTATCCCGATTGTGGGCAAACCTATTGTACAGCGCTTGGTAGAGGATATCGCCAAAGTATGCCAGGAGCCTATCGAAGAAGTGGCTTTTATCATCGGACATTTCGGCGAAAAAGTGGAGCAGGACCTGAAAAGTATCGCCGAATCGGTGGGCGCCAAGGGCAGCATTTATTACCAGGAGGAAGCGCTGGGCACGGCCCATGCTATACTTTGCGCCCAGGACTCGATGGAAGGAAAGATAGTGGTAGCTTTTGCTGATACGCTATTTAAAGCCGATTTCCAGCTCGACACCAATGCTGAAGGCACTATCTGGGTACAGCGTGTGGAAGATCCGCGTCCGTTTGGCGTTATCAAGCTAAACGAACAGAACCAAATTACCGATTTTGTAGAGAAACCGGTGGAGTTTGTCTCTGATCTGGCCATTATCGGCATCTACTATTTCCGCGACGGCGAGTACCTGCGCCGCGAGCTGCAGTACCTGCTGGATAACAATATTCTGGATAAAGGTGAGTTCCAGCTGACCAACGCACTGGAGAATATGAAGAACAAAGGCACTATCTTTATACCTGCCGTTATTACAGAGTGGCTCGACTGCGGAAATAAAAACGCTACCGTTTATACTAATCAGCGCTATTTAGAGTATATAAAGGATGAGGAAGGCTTGGTGGCTGACTCTGCGCAGTTGGAAAACAGTGTGATTATTCCTCCTGTATTTATCGGAGAGAATGTGCGTATCAGCAATTCGGTGGTAGGCCCGCACGTTTCTATTGGCCACAACACCACTGTAGACAACTTTGTTGTGAGCAACTCTATTATACAGGAAAACACCGTGCTTAAAAATGGCAACGTGGCAAACTCTATGCTCGGCAACTTTGTTGTATACGAAGGCCGCCCATCTGATCTCAGCGTTGGCGACTACAATACCATTATCGACTAAGATGTCATGACCAGATTCAGAAATATTGTTCTTGCCTCCTGCTGCCTGGCTATACTTGCCGCAGCGCCGGGCTTTGCGCAGTCTTCTAAAAAGAAAGCCAAAGCCGCAAAGGAGGTTGCCGCGCCAGTTCCACAAGCACAGGAGCCGTCGGAGCGCGACAGGCAAATAAGCGAAGCCTTGTTTCTGGATGGTCTGAAATATTATATGCTGGAGGACTATCAACAAGCCCTCCAGCTTTTTCAGAAAGCATATACTATAACTCCTGACAACGGGGGGCTCAACTATAAAATTGCGGAAACCTATCTGGCGTTGCAGGACGCCAAGTCAGCTATGCCTTTTGCGCAGGCTGCCGTAGCCCACGACAGTAAGAATGCTTACTGCTACCTGCTGCTGGCACAAACTTTTACAGAGCAGAAGCAGTTCGACGAGGCAGCACTAACGTATAACAACCTCATCAAAAATGTTCCGGGTTCTGAGTCATACCTCTTTAATCTGGCTGATTTATACTTGTCGCAGTCGCAGTATGATGATGCGCTAAAGACTTACGACCGCATTGAGAAGCAATTTGGCCCGCTGGAGCAGTTGCTCGTAAGCCGCCAGCAGATATACCTTCGCCAGAAAAACACAGATAAAGCCATTGCCGAAGGCGAAAAGCTGTTAGCTGCCAATCCCACTGAGGTGCGTTATTTCCTGGCGCAGGCCGAATTATACAATGCCACGCAACGAACAGACCAGGCTATTGAAACATTGAACACTGCCCTGTACCTGGAACCTAACAATCCATTTGCACACCTGATGCTCTCAGACCTTAACCGGCAGAAAGGTAATCTGGCTGAATCGGAGAAACAGGTGAAAATTGCCTTTGCCAGCCCTGAACTGGACATTGATACCAAAGTACGCATTCTGGTAGATTTTATCCGTCAGCTGCCAAACCCGGAACTGGAGAAAACTTCGCTGGAACTGGCTGACCTGACCATACAAACCCACCCTGAAGAGGCCAAAGCTTATGCCGTTGCCGGTGATTTGCAAACGATAACAGGTAAAAAAGAAATTGCCCGCGACAATTATCTGAAAGCGGTAAAGCTGGACGACTCTCATTTTAAAATCTGGCAACAACTGGTATTACTTGATGCGGAACTTGCGCAAACAGAAGCCTTGGTTGGGCACTCAGAGCAGGCGCTGGAGCTGTTCCCGAACCAGGCTGTCTTCTGGTTTTACAATGGCACCGGACACCTCATCGAAAAAAACTATGACAGGGCTGCAAAGGCGCTGGAGCACGGCAAAATACTATCTAATGGCCAGCAGGAGTTGGTGATGCAATTTAATATGCAGCTCGGCGACAGTTATAATGCTTTAAAAGACTACAAAAAATCGGACGAGGCTTATGATGCGGTGCTGGCGCAGGACGCAGAGAATGAGCACGTGCTCAACAACTATAGCTACTTTCTGTCGTTGCGCAACGAGACTTTGCCAAAGGCCAAAACGATGGCGGAGCGTCTTATCACGAAGTTCCCCAACAATCCTACTTATCTAGATACTTATGCTTGGGTGCTTTACAAAATGGGCAACTATACCGAAGCCCGCAAATACCTGGAACAGGCTGTTGCTATCTCTGATGAGGCCACAATGGTAGAGCATTACGGCGATGTGCTGTTTAAGCTTGGGATGAAAGAAGAGGCTGTCAGCCAGTGGCAAAAAGCCAAATTAAAAGGCGAAACCTCGGCTTTTATCGACAAGAAAATAAAAGAGAAAAAGCTTTATGAGTAAACACCTGCTGGGCTGCCTGCTTGCTGTGCTGTTACTAGCCGGCTGTAAGAAAGAAATTATACCTGCCACTGCCTCTACCAACACCGAAACCATCGGCAAAGTAACTGTAAACAACCTCGACTTTAATTATCTGACTGCTAAAAGCAAGATCAGCCTCAACGACAATGGCAACAATCTAACCTCAGGTCTGACGCTGCGCATGAAGAAAGACAGCGTTATTTGGGTGTCAGTGCAGCCGGGCCTTGGCATCGAAGCAGCCCGCATGATGCTGACGCAAGATTCAGTTTATATCATGAACCGCCTAAAAAAAGAGTATACGGCCACCGATTATACTTTCCTGCGCAACAAATTTCAGGTGGATGTTTCCTTTGAAGTGTTGCAGGCGCTGCTGCTGGGCAATTACCAGGCGCAGGGCACAGAAAAAGTACTGGCCGCCGACAACATGCAACATGTGCAGCAAATGCGCCAGAACCTCCTTTTTGATTATTTTATAGGGCTTCAGAATAGCAAACTGCAGCAACTGGATGTGCAGGATAAAAATTCTGGCAACACCATTGCTGTGAAGTATAATGATTTTCAGGATTTGGGCAGTGTACCGTTTGCTTATACAATGGCGGCACAGGTTTTGCAAAAAGGAAAAACTTCCTCATTTACGCTTAACCACAGCAAAGTAACTGTTACTGACGAAATTCTTCCCTTCCCTTTCAGTGTTCCTGGTGGCTACACACGCCTGGCGATGAATTAAATCCCGCAGCAGGTTGGTTCTTCACTTATAGTTTTGCCATATTTGTACACGAAGCGTAGAAGAACCATACCTATTGATGAAGGCCCTTTATAGAATAGCCTTTTTTTTACTGCTGCTGTCTTTCCCGCTGGCTACCCTGGCCCAAAAGCAAAAATCGAAAGCACAATTGCAGAAAGAGAAAAAGGAAAATCTCAACCGTATCAAAGAAGCAAATCGCATTCTGCAGCAAACAAAGGTGCAGAAACAAGCCTCTATTGGTCAGCTAAATGCCATTAAAGAGAAAATAACGGTTCAAAAAGGGGTTATCAACAATATCTCCAAAGAAATTAACTATATCCAATCGGATGTAAAAGAAACGGAGGGCAAGGTAACAGCGCTCCAGAATGACTTGGATAAGCTTAAAAAAGAATATGCCGCCATGGTATACGCTGCCTCCAAAACGGCTAACAGCTACAACAAACTTATGTTTGTGTTTGCTTCCGACTCTTTTAACCAACTGGTGATGCGCCTGCGCTACCTGCAGCAATATTCCGAAGGCCGTAAAAAACAGGTAGCACAAATCAATAAAACACAGGCTGTGCTCACCGGCCAGCTTAATCTCCTCGAATCAAAAAAGAAACAAAAACAAGGCCTACTCAACAAGCAGCTCGTTGAAAACAAAAACCTCCAGGGCCTGAAAACGCAGCAGGATAGCGTAGTGTCTAAACTTAGCAAACAGGAGCAGAATCTAAAACAGGAAGTGGCGCAGCGTCAGCAATCCGTCAAAAAACTGGACAAGCTGATTGCCGATATTGTGCGCGAGGAAATTGCCCGGGCAGCCCGGGAGGCGCGTGCTGCTGGCAAAGCATCGAGCGCAGGTGCCGGCAAAGTAACACTTACACCCGAAACAGCCCTTATCTCCTCCTCTTTTGCCGGTAACAAGGGGCATCTGTCGTGGCCGGTGGAGCGTGGTTTTATTTCGCAGGGATTTGGGCGCCACAACCACCCGGTGCTAAAAGGTGTTGTAACAGAAAACCGCGGCATCGACATCCAGACAACACAGGGTGCCACAGCACGCGCTATTTTTGAAGGTAAAGTGCTGACCGTAGCCAGTGTACCAGGCATGAACAACATTGTAATGGTGCAGCACGGCGAATACTTTACTGTATATGCCAAACTAAAGACCGTCAGTGTGTCGCCAGGACAAACATTGAAGCTAAAGGACGTAATAGGCACGGTGTATACCGATCCCGACGGAACGACAGAGCTTCAGTTCCAGGTATGGAAGAACAGTTCGAACCTTAATCCGTCTACGTGGTTGCTGAATAAGTAAAATCGGAAGTATAATTCACACCGGCTATAGTATGATTTGCCGATAATCGGGCGATGGACTATTTGTCTGCCGCCCGATTATTTATTTAAGGATGCTGCAGACTAAGCGATGTAAGGCCTGTTTTTCGCAATACTATGATACCTAACGAATGTATAGAGCAAAAAAAACACCCCACAGTGCGGGGTGCCTTTCCAAGCTATGAAAACAAACTTAATAATTTTATATATAAACAAATGCGCTGTGCTTCCAGCCATACATCTGCTTTAATTTCTGAAACTAAGATACAACTCTGGTTGCAAAAATGCAACTACCTTCAAATTTAAAACCTTTTGTTATTATATATATCCATATACTTGACTTAATTAATATATGTTACAAGAATCAAAAAAAATATCGGATAATTAACAAATATTTTTCAACAAACGGTTTGTAAATGATTTCCTAGGAAAAATTACTAGCTTACCTGTTATTACAAAGCTACAATAACCCAATCGCAATTGATGGGCCAAAGTTAAGCATAATTACAACATATTGATTAACAGGAACAAAATTTATTGTACCTACATTAAAAATCTCATTATGGGAAGACTCTAGGTGTGCCTAGGAACTATGGTTTACCAAGTTCAGCTATAGAATAACCTGGTATTAAGTATAATCAGTAAAGAATTATTGTATAGGAATCTTTTATTCTATGTAGAAATTAGTAAGATAGAGCATCTACCAGAGGATTGCCTATTTTTGGTGCTCATCCAACACAACATTGTTAATCATACTTAGCCAAAGAAAAAAGATAATACTTGATTAGCGGCGTTCAAGAGAAAAATTAGTCAAGTAATATCCTGTTTTATAGGTATACAATTAAGAGCATCTTTAAATTTTGGGTAGTGCTTTAGAAAGTATGATAATTAAAATACTGTACAGTTAGGCTTATAGTGTAAAGATGGATAATCCGGACCATGTTGACCCCACCTTCCGTAAGAATCCGGAGCCGGATTCAGCCGTTGCTGCCGAAAGCAACTTCTGAAATTCCGGCGGATGCTGACCCCTCTGATAGCAGTAAAAGGTAAT